>Ga0065714_10064485_pt1 | contig 52536 bp, 30 predicted proteins | sample MisRhiReplicate2_FD_59101 | JGI IMG/M metagenome (GOLD analysis project Ga0065714, IMG submission 59101) | Miscanthus rhizosphere microbial communities from Kellogg Biological Station, MSU, sample Rhizosphere Soil Replicate 2: eDNA_1 v2... | ecosystem: Host-associated > Plants > Roots >...
TTGTGGGGAGGGGTAAAAACGACCAAAAATAAAAAAGGGTCGCGAGATAAAATCTCGCAACCCCTTGAATTATATGGTCGGGACGGAGTGATTCGAACACTCTACCCCTAGCACCCCATAAAGGTTGACCGCAATCCAAGCCAGTCTTAATAAATACAACAAAATCACCTAAAGCACTGTATTCATTGGGTCATCACGTTTACACAGTCCAACCGCTTCCGATAGCATTCTACCAAAGCCAGCGAGAAACGGTGACCCAACGGTGACCATCTGGAGCCTGGCCTTTCTGGGGAAGCGAAAGTGGCGACGATCACCGACAAACAGATGAACGCAAAACCAGCCAAACCTACCTGGCTGATCGAGGATGCTCCTCGCGGCTGCGGCCGATTCATGGCACGTCTTCGCCCAGATGGCGAGCGCCTGTTTTACTTCAGGTATACCGACACCAGCGGTGGAAGAGTATTTCTGCCCATAGGTGCATATGACGCCACTGGCACTGATGGACTTACCCTCAAGGAAGCAAGAACTAAAGCTGGAGAGTGGTCACGCCTCTACCAAAGTGGAACTCGCAACTTACGTGAACATCTGGATGCCGAGGAAGCTGCCCGTATCGCTGCCCGAGATGGTGAATTGGCACGACTCACCGCCGAGAAAGCAGACGTCGAAGCCGAGCAAGCTCGCCAGGCGGCACGCAAGACTGTTACTGACCTATTCGAGCAATGGGCTAAGGTTGATCTCATCAACCGCAAGGACAAGGGTGCAGAGGCTCGTCGGATGTTTGAAAAGGACGTTCTGCCCTTCTTGGGCAACTTGGCTGTCGCTGATGTGAAAAAGGGTCATATCACCGAGGTGACAGATGCCCTCCTCGCTCGCGGTGTAAACCGTATGGCCAAGATGGTTTTTTCGCTTATGCGCCAAATGTTCCGCTTTGCCGTGGACCGCGACCTGATCGAGCACGATCCCAGCGCCAGTATTCGCAAAGCTAAGATAGGTGGCAAAGACACCGAGCGCGATCGAGTACTGAGTGATGATGAAATCAAGCTGCTTGCTAAGAAAGCCCCTGATGCAGGCCTGCTGGTCACCACCGAAGCTGCAATCTGGATTGCCCTATCGACCTGCTGTCGAATTGGTGAGCTCCTGAGCGCCCGATGGGAGCATATCGATCTGGAGCAAAGCACTTGGGTGATTCCAGCCGAGCATAGTAAAAACGGCAAATCGCACAGCATTACCCTTTCAGACTTTGCCATTAGCCACTTCAAGCGCGTAAAGCAGATTAATAGCCTGTCACCTTGGTGCTACCCGAACACCTACATAACTGACCATGTATGCCCTAAAACGGTAACCAAGCAGCTAGGAGATCGCCAGCGCCTCCCGGAACAAGGCTCCATGAGTCGTCGTAGCGCCAAAGCCCAAGCATTGTTGCTACCAGGCGGAAAGTGGACGCCTCACGACCTGCGGCGTACAGGCGCGACGATTATGACTGCTATTGGCGTGCTTCCTGAAGTGGCTGAACGTTGCCTCAACCACACAGAGGAAAACAAGGTAAAACGCACCTATCAACGTCATAGCTATGTTAAAGAAATGGCGGAGGCTTGGGAGGTTCTCGGCAAACATTTATCCAGCCTGATATAGACAGCCACTCCAACAGCCCTGAGAAATGACTAGCACCGCTAAACAAGGACACGATTAGAAATGAAAAACAAAGGGCTTGTTATATCAGCAACTGAATTTCTAGAGGAGCACAGTATCTCCGAAAGTGAATTCAAAGACAGAATCAAAAAACTGCAGATCCCCCTTCTATGCCGCTGCCCGAAAACAGTTACAGTTTACGTATCCGGCTCGGCTATCGCTCTAAATGACAATGAGCTCAGAACAGCACAAAGCCTATCAAAGCTGCATAAAGGCACGCCTTTTGGCGAAGATCACGACTATTATTCAAAATTAGATTTGGACATAAAGTTTCTTTCCATAAGCGTGACCGACTGGGAGGAAATAGTAGATTATGACGAGCTTTCAAAATATAATTTTAATTTATCAGTTTTTTACGAAAGCGGAAAAGACCTCACGCAAACTTCAGCACATGAGCTCTTAAAGACCAGCTTAAAGCCACTTCCGGCTCTCATAATAGATGCAGCTTTCTTCATCACCTCAAAAAGCTCACTCAACAAGCCGGAAGAGATAACAATTAGAGAAGCCGATATACTCATAAGAACAGAGGACTCAAATAGAATTCTAGAAACAATAGCAGAGCCCGATAAAAATATCGAATACCTTGAATGGATATCAGACAAACTTTTCGAATTAAACAGAACCTCGGAAAAATTCATCCACAAGGCAAGTATCACCTCAGAAGATGAGCGGAAAGAGCTTATCGAAAAAATAAAAAAACACCTACAAGAGAAGTGCGGATACGAGGGGAATGATTTACTCGAACAGGCGGCCTTCGCAATTCTACCGAACGGACACTACCACGCAAAAGTATCGAAAAAAATACTCGGCGACGAAATTATAAGCCAGTACCCAGAACATGTATCAACCACACTAATGCTTATCAATGAAGCGGCAAAACACTTCTGGCAGGCGACTCAAAAAACAATTCAAAAAGTTCCAGCCAAAAGAACAGACATGATAAAAGACCTAAAAAGTTCAGACTGGGGATTCACGGCAAGGCTAGCCAGCGCAGCAGCTACCATAATCAGCCTAAAAGCCAGAGACCATTAAGCCATGGATGTGTCTAGGCGGCGGTGCGAGGAACTGTCTGAGCAGGCTTGTGGACCCTGGGGCGCCCTCTCTTCACAGACTTCAGCTTAGGCATATTTCCTCTGAAAAATGATCTGCCACTTTCAGGGGAGAGGCGTATCCAATAGTCCACCTTAGTCAGGTAGGACGCCACCCTATTCTTCAAAGCGCTTACTCTGTCCAACTGATTAAAACTAATCATGCCTATTCCAAGATATCTATATTTATCCTTGACTGCATTGCAATTGTAGTAGCGCCCTGCTCCTACCGTAATTGAGTCTCGCCAATACTCACCAATCATTCTAGCCAAAACCCCATCCTGGCGATGATTTGATCCATTATAAAAAAGTAACAAATGAAAGTGAAACCCCTTCAGCTGACCATACTCCAGCTTACAAGCAAACCCTAACAACCCATCAACTGGAATGCCCTTGTGTAGATCTTTCTGCATTTTTGCCCAATGCGTTTTGACCTTTTTAACATCGCCATAAAAATCTTCACGACCACTTACAAAGCCTGACTGATAAGACAAATCAACGCGCACAACGAGCATCCTAGAGTGCTGAGCAAAAAGTGCATCTATGTATCCTTCCAAGCTGTTAACTCGCTTAAAGGATGCTTTACGGAATCGTTTCATAACGGCTTTAAAAGCATCACTGGACAGCTCCAAACGAACAAACTCTACGAGATCATTCATTCGAACTAAAAAAGCCTCAGCTGCTCCACTGCGTAACGTAGGCCAGACCTTGAGCGAATGAAGATCATCGATTCGATCAATACATTTGAAAAATAACTCCACATAAGGGTTAACTTCATGAGAGGGGAAGCACCGCTCAAACACCCCCTTCTTCCTCTTTAGCTCGTTAACAAAGTTTCGACCAAGCCTCTCAACCTTAATTTTTATCCTGTCACGTTTATGAGCACAAGAAGAGAACAAAAAGCCCTTACTAACAGCAAGCTCACACATTAATTTCTCAATAGAACGCAACTCCAACACCAAGCTTTCCTCCACCCTTAACACAGGAAGCCCTCCGACTTCCTCAACCATAAGATCTAACGCACCTCCATTATCGATCCAGTCAACTTCACTTATCACTCACTACCCCCTTCAAGAAACCAGCAGCATGGCTTTGGGGAGCCATGCTACTGACAAATGATCAATTGACATCACAACCGCCAACTAATGCACAACTGATGAAATTTACTATTTACCCAACTATTAACCAATTGATTCAATTAAATTGAACAACCAAACTACAAACCTAACAATCTAATAAAATAGTAATACATAATCAAGCAATAGACACCTTGCACACACTTTCTATAAACCAAGGCAAACAAACTCACGCAACTCATAAAACACCTAATACTAAACATCAAAAGAACCCAAAAAGTTAGTACCCCGAGAAGAGCCTGGCATCATCTGCACACCACCCTGCCAAGGACAGAGATCGATATAAACAGTTTTGTCACCGGGATAATTCAAAACCCGGATAGCACTATTATTCACTAGACGCAAAAGAACATGTTCAAGAGCAGCTTTCTTTCTAAATTTTCCAGGCCCGCACTGCAAAATATAATTCTTCTTAACAAACCGTTTACCCACCATGCGAAAACTATCCAGCCAGCAATTTAATTCCTGCTCTTCATCCCTTTCTTTAGAGTTTTGCCCAAATAACTTTATAAATTCATTGGAGTACCATTTAGCAAGGTCAGTCGCCGCCTGCAAGGTTGACATCGAAATACCCCCCTCAAACCCTTCAAAACAATGAAGCAATGCAGCCAATCTAGAAATCACCTCAACTAACTTTGAGCCATGATCACCTAGCCCATAAAGTATTCCACCTGCACACATCCTTGACTCAATATCATTCGCAATTTCCACCCAAAGCCGAGCCGCTTCGGAGTCGAATCCGATCACTTCTTTTACTTTTTTATTTTCTCTGAAATAAATAAGACCCGTCTCAAGAAAGTGCTCCAACCGCGAAGCAAATTGTGTTTGATGATACCAGGACGGTGCCTGAGTGCTTACATACCTAGTCCCCTGTGTTGAAGCCGGGCGACAGATTAGAAAGCGCGCCCACAAACCAGATCCCCTAGACACCCCGCCTTTATGAGCTATGTACTTCGAAAATACGCTCTCCTGGACCATAAGAGAGACTGTCAGCCGTGCGCCAACAAGTTCAAAGCTTTCCGCCGTCTTACGATCAATTGTGATTGAGTCACCACTCCAAATCGCATTTTGCTTTGATAGGTCATTAAAGGCGCGCCCTTCTAAAACACCGCCACCTTCACTTGAAATCAAACCAGCCGTAGGTAAGTTTTCGTACATCCCATGAAACAAAGCCTCAGAGGTTGAGTCCTCATACAAAATCTTAAATTTTTTTGGTTTAACTGGAGCTTCTTTCTCTAAAGCCAATAGAACCTTCTCCTCTTCGTCAGCAGGAAGACCTTTTGACGCTTTTTTCATTATCGTTTTTAATACTCCATTACGTCGAACCGTCCAAGTATCGTACTTAATCTTCCACACCGACTGACTCTCCCTCACCTCCTCGCACTGCTTAGCCTGAAAGGCTCTAATCGGCTTCAAGAAAACATTCTCAACCGTTGACTTCCTTTCACCCGAGTCAGCAATAGCAAGAAGCATCAGCGAGGTCGGAGCGACCTGACCATTAGGTTTACGAACATCTACATGGCCCTGCAAGACAGCAGAGATCGCGGTTAAGGCCGCATTTTGAATCAATCCCCGTGGAGCCTGAATATTAGCTTGAGCCTCATTTATTGCAGCATCCAACAAGGGAAATTGCGACAAACCTGGATATGAATCATCTCCAAAATTAGGTTTATTTGCGCTTTTTCTGAAATAGTTAAAATACATAGTTCACCCAAAAATACAAAAAAACAACATTAAGAAACTGCAGCAGACATAAGGCCCGCCATTGACCATTGATTCTGCCTAGACAGCTTTACACACCCTTCCATCCACGAATTTATTTCGCTTTCAATCCAGCGCACAGATCCACGCCCAACACGTATCTGCCTTGGAAATTCTGCATCATAATGAGGTGAGGCTACGTCTAGCTTGTTATAAATAGTTGACCTAGAAAGACCTGTGCGTTTTAAAACATCTCTCAAGCGAAGCATAACCAATGTTTCTGATTTTTCATTAAGCATCATTGCACCCTTTAGGACTGGACGAGGCAATCCTATAAGCAGCAACTCAAAACTCAAAGAACGTGAGCGTAACGCTTGCTAACGTTACGCCTTGGAACATGCCACTTTGACAGCAACTCTGTCCCGACCCTCAAAATAGAGTGCCTCTCCCCCTTAGCCAGTACTATTCCAGCTATTAATAGCAAAAATAGCTGCCCATAACGCCAAGCCTCACATTCCGATACCGCCCACAACGCCCCTCCCGGGGACGTTGTTTCGGCAAGCCTCATTCAAAAAAATCTCAGATCTATATCACCCAGATGAACGCTCAACTATGAGCGCGTCATTCAGCATTTCTGCGTGATACGTGGACTCAGTAAACAGAGAGGAATTTTTTATGTATACGCCTTGCCCAAGCTGCAACTCTGGTCGTGTGGTTACTAAAAATGTGGGTAAACAAGCGGGTGGTTTGATTGGTGCAGCGGGCGGTGCGGCCAGTGGGGCCGCTGGAGCACTAACGGGTGCGGAGGCCGGTGCCGTACTGGGCGTGGTCGGTGGGCCGGTCGGGATCGCCATTGGCAGTATCGCCGGGGCTCTGCTCGGTGGACTGTTTGGGGGCGTTGCTGGCGGGATAGCCGGAGCCACGTTGGGTGAAAAAATGGATGAAAAAATCCTTAACAACTATCAATGTCTGCATTGCGGTTACAGCTTCAGCGTCAACCGTTAAGCCGTTGTGAACTGGCGTCGCTTGTTAATGAAGCGACGCTCTTTCCATTCAATCGCAAGGAATCATTCCCATGGCTCACCTCGTTGAACAAATGGCTTACGTTGGCGCTACGCCCTGGCATGGCCTGGGCAGCCGCCTCTCCCCAAAACAACCCTTAGAAATCTGGCAGCGCGAAGCCGGGATTGACTGGCAGATCCAGGAAAGCCCAGTCCACTTCAAGGCGGATGCCATCGGGCACCTGGGAAGTATTCATACCTTCCCTGAACAGAAGGTGCTGTATCGCTCCGACACCAAGGCCCCGTTGTCGGTGGTCTCTCAGCGCTACCAGGTTGTGCAGCCGCGTGAAGTGCTGGAGTTCTACCGGGATCTGACTGAGGTCTCGGGCTACGAGCTCGAAACCGCTGGAGTGCTCAAAGGCGGTCGCAAGTTCTGGGCTCTGGCCCGTACTGGGCAAGGCACGGCGTTGAAAGGCAATGACCAGGTCAACGGCTATCTGCTGCTGGCTACCTCCTGCGATGGCACCTTGGCCACCACCGCAACCCCCACCACCGTGCGAGTGGTCTGCAATAACACCCTGACCATAGCCCTGGATGGCACCACCCGCGCGATCAAGGTGCCGCACAACACCCGCTTCGATCCGCAGGCGGTGAAAAAGCAGTTGGGTATCGCTGTCTCTCAATGGGACGAGTTCATGCACCGCATGCGAGCACTGGCTGAACGCAAGGTGCAGTGGCATGAAGCGATGGGCTTTTTCATGAACGTGCTGTGTGACGTAAACCCCAATAGCAAACTGCCCGAAGTCCTGCCGAACGAGCGCGCACTGCGTAAGGTTCAAAGCCTGTACGAAGGCGAAGGTCGCGGCGCCACGCTAGAGTCGGCCCAAGGAACTGCCTGGGGCTTGCTCAATGCGGTGACCGAGTACGTTGATCACGAGCGGCGGGCCCGCAGTACTGAATACCGCATGGACTCGGCCTGGTTTGGCCAAGGTGCTGTCATCAAACAACGCGCCCTGCAGGCAGCACTGCAACTCGCCGCCTAGCTCCATTCACCTACTCAACTATTAAAGCGCCTGGTCAGCTTCTGCTGGCCGGGCGTTTTTTATGCCGAACAGGAAAACATTATGGAAACGCAAACGCTGCAAAACCCCAGCACCAAACCCCGTCCAGCCTTGCGCCTGGTGGGCACCAAACAACTGCCCCGTGAGGACTGGCTGGCCGTGCGTAAGCAAGGTATCGGCAGTTCGGATGCCGCCGCTGCCGTGGGCCTGAACCCGTATAAATCCCAGCTGGAACTGTGGATGGAGAAAACCGGGCGTGACACCTCACTGCTCAAGCTCGATCCGCAAGATGAGGAAAGCCCGGCTTACTGGGGCAACATTTTGGAGCCTATCGTGGCGGCGCATTACACCAAGCGCAGTGGCCACCGGGTCCGGCGGATCAACGCTGTGCTGCAACATCCGGACCCGCAGTTGAAATGGATGCTGGCCAACATCGACCGTGAGGTTATCGGCGCACCAGAGGTGCAGATCCTCGAATGCAAAACCGCCGGCATAAACGGAGCACGCCTGTGGAAAGAAGGCGTGCCCGAGTATGTGCAGTTGCAAGTCATGCACCAGCTCGCCGTCACCGGCAAGCAGGCCGCTGATGTGGCGGTACTGCTCGGTGGTCAGCACCTGGAAATCCATCGCATCGAACGCGACGAGTCACTGATTGCTCGGCTGATCGACTTGGAGCGGCTATTTTGGGATTACGTCGTCAGTGATACCCCGCCGCCGGCAGACGGTTCTGCCTCGGCGGAGCAGGCATTGCGCTGTCTGTATCCACAGGACAGTGGGCAAAGTCTGGACTTTAGCCAGGACACTCTGCTCTGTACGACCTTTAGCGAACTGCAGAGCGTGCGCGAGTCGATTGCTCTGCAGGAGAAGCAGGAAGCTCAGCTCAAGCAAACGTTGCAACAGGCCATGGGCGATGCCAGTCGGGCGATCTTCGCAACTGGCTGCATCACTTGGAAGAAAGCCAAAGACAGCACGGCCCTGGATATCCCCCGTCTGCTGAAAGAAAAGCCCCATCTGCAAGTGCGCTACTCGACCACCAAAACCGGCAGTCGGCGTTTTCTGCTGGCCTGAACGTTTGTTCGCTCCTCCCTTATTCCCATGCCCTTTCTCTCCAACGCCACCCTGGCCGTTTGCGCGGTCTCGGTGGCGTTTTTATTTCAGATACAGGAGAACTCTCATGCTCAAAGGTTTAGCCATCACGCCCCCGATTTTGGGCCGCATTTCCATCGGCAAGGTCGTCGAAAAGAACGGCAAGCGTCTGCCGGAAAAGGACGATCAATTCACCCTCACCTCCCAAGTACAGAGCCGCGACGGCTGGTTACTGCATCCACTCAACGAGGAGCTGCGCAATGGCCAGGACGGCAAGCTGCGCAGCATTCCGACCCGGCTGCTGTTCAACGAGCCAGACCTCAACTTTCGGGCTGACTACAGCCTGTTCGACCGCACTACAGGACGACCACTGTGCGTCGGCAATGGCGAGACCTGCAAGCGTTTGACCAAGGACGGCATCCAGTCGTTGCCCTGCCCGTCACCGGATGGCTGCTCACTGGCTCAAGGCAATGCCTGCAAGCCTTACGGCCGGCTGAACGTGGTGATTGGCGATGACGATCCGCTGGGCAGTTTTGTCTTTCGCACCACGGGTTACAACAGCATCCGCACCCTGGCAGCGCGCCTGCATTATCTGCAAGCCATCTCCGGCAATCGCCTAGCCTGCCTGCCGCTGGAGTTGCGTCTACGCGGTAAATCCACCCGTCAGAGCCATGGCACGCCGATCTTCTACGTGGATATCACAGTACGCAGCGGGCTAAGCCTAGAAGACGCCTTACTGGCAGCCAAGCAACTGGAGGAAACCCGACAAGCAGCGGGATTTGACCAGAGCGCCTTGGATCAAGCGGCACGACAGGGCTTTAGCAACGGAGCCTTTGAAGACTGCGATGAGGACACCGGGGCCATCGTCGAGGAGTTCTTCCCCGCAGTTGAAGATCAGACCAGCAAGGCAGAAGCCGCCCCCATACCAGCGGCCCCTGCCAAAACCTCACTGGTACAAAAGCTGGAATCCAAATCCCTCCAAAGCGGCAGTGACCACTCTGCTCGCGCCCACTGATCACACTTCCAACCTGACCCAATGTCTTCCAATTCAAGAGAATCCCCATGAAATATCACAAGCTCAAAGCAGGTGAGACGACCGGCACCTATGTCATGGAATCACCGGTCACCGAGGCCGACATCCTGCAGATGGCTCAACAACTGGCAATGAGTCGTCTGTCTAAAGGCCGGGCACTGACTGAGCCCAAGCAGGTCTTCAGCCTCCTGCAAACACTGCTGCAGTACCACGAGTACGAAGTCTTTGCTTTACTACTGCTCGACACCAAGCACCGGGTAATAGGCTTCAGGGAGCTATTCCGAGGCACGTTGGATGGGGCGAGCGTGTACCCACGGGAAGTGGTCAAGATCGCTCTCGAGCACAACGCCGCGGCCGTAATTATGGTTCACAATCATCCCTCCGGCGATCCAGAGCCCAGCCAAGCCGACCGCACGCTCACCACCACCCTCAAGAACGCCCTCAATATGGTCGGCACCCGAATATTGGATCATGTGGTGGTAGGCCATGAAGGTTGCGTGTCGTTGGCTGAACGGGGTTACCTGTAACCGGCGAGCTTAGCCACTCCGTCCGCTAGACTGTCCTGGTTGATACCTGGGCGGTCAGCGGCCGTCTCATCCCCACTTATTTTTTGTTATGGACCATCGGTTGGCACTAGCCCTTGTTGTAGCCAAAACCGTCGCTACTCTCACCAAAGACTCTTGTGGCCCTCTATGGGTGGATTCGGCTCATCATTTAGATGAGCCGAATCTGCGTGTGCCATCTTTGTCAAATCACGCCAAAGCCTTTTGAGCGGCCAGTTTGAGCGTCCGGCGAAGGCTTTCGCATTCATCCAGCAGTTTTTCCAGCCCTGAAGATTCAAACATTTGCTCGGAAAGTGGGAACGCCTTATCGATGCGGTCGAACAATGCCGTCCCACCTATTTCTAGCGCATCGAGCTTGAAGGCATTGAATTCACCCTTGCGGCTTTCCAGTTGCCCAATGTCGGTTTCGATTGCTTGTTTATAGTCGTCGAACACCGCATCGAGTTTGTTATCGATCTTGCTCACGACATCCACCTTGCGATTGATCGAACGCAGGAAGTCGGCAAATGTCCGCCCGCTGGCTGCGTATTCTTTCTTGCGTGTTGATGAGTAGGCGCACATTCCTACGAAGTCGATTCCGGCGAAGCTCAGGTCGTCGGTCACTTGCTCCATGATCTGGTCGATATCCTCCAGGGATTTGACATCGGCCTTGTTCAACACGATGTAAAGCGATTCGCCGCGAAACGGTGTTGCTTCGATAAATTCGATATCGGACTGGTCGATGGTACCCGCTGGATCGAGCCCGATCACCCAGACGAGTGCAGATGCCTGATTGACCAGCGACGCGGCCGTACTCCGGTCCGCGGCGGCTGCTCCGCCGAATGTGCCAGGGTTGTAGCCTGGCGTGTCGATTATGCACAGGTTGCCGAACAGATCGGGTTCCATGGGCACCTTGAGACTGATGAAGGGCAGGATGCGCCTCAAGTCGAACCCGAAGGCCTTGACGTACTCGTGGGACATTGAAGCGTAGAGGTTGGGTTCCAGATCAATGGAACCTCCGTTATACGAATAGCCTTTGATTCGGGTTTCTTCCGAGCAAACCACATAACTGGGCACCACTGTCACAGGGTTGATGCCCGTCGCCAGTTGCACGCTCGGATCCTTGATGAAGCTGTTGACGAAGGCCGACTTGCCGCTGCTGAACCCGCCTGCGATGCTCAGGATTGTCTTGCCGGCAATGCTTGGAAAATTAGTGACCATCTGCATTTCGGCGAGAGTCGCCTGCATCGCCAGTACGGCTTGAGCCTCATCCGCCAGCGACGACTCCCGAGCGGCGAAGTCCATGTAGTCACTGTTGATCAGTTCGGCAAACGCGACGAGTGCGCTGTTGCGCGGCGGCTCCTGGGCTAGAACTTTGCTGACCAGCGCAAACTTTTCAGTCAGCGACAGATGTTGTTGGTTGATGTCTTCGTAGTTGCTCTCCAGATGGTGGTGTGAGGTTTTGAGTTGATTGGCCAGATCCTCCAGCAGATTGACGCTCTGCTCTTTGGATAGCAGCTGGTTTTTATGGTCCTCAAGAAAGGTCTCGAGTTCAGCAATCTGCGCCAGAGCCTGGGCCTTGCGTTCTTCCAGCTCCAGAGCGTTCGCCTCCGCCTGTGCCAACGCAAGTGTGGCTTGCTCATGCCTGATTTTTTCCTCGGCTAGAGCTTTGGATGTGGATGCCAGGCTGGCTTGTTCTGCCTGCAGCTGCAGGACGAGAGACTCGTTGCGCAGTTGCAATGCCTGGATTTCGTCATTTTGTGTGGCACATTGTGTAGCCAGCTTCTGTTTGGAGCTGTGTAATTCATCGAGCTGGCTTTGAACCTCAATCAGGCGCGCTTGAAGATCACTGAGGCTCTGCTCTCTGGACAGCAGTCGTTCATTGAGACCCTCAAGCGTGGTATCCAGTTCGGCAATTTTTGCCAGTGCCTGCTGCTGACGCGCTTCCAGTTCTCTGGTGTTGGTTTTGGCCTGAGCCAGCGCGACCATGGCTTTCTGGAGCTTGGCTTTTTCCTGAACAAGCGCTTCGGACGTTGAGGTCAGGCTGGCCGTTGCTACCTGAAGCTGATCGGCAAGCGATCCGCTATGCGATTGCAGTGACTTGATGTCATAGCTCTGTGACTCGCACTGTTGTGTCAGTTGTTGGTTGAAACCATGCAACGTGTCGAGCTGGCCCTGTGCATCGAGCAGATGTGTTCGAAGTTCTGCGGCCAGTTTTTTGCGCTTGAACTGCCAGAACCGCGAAATTGATTCGAGTACCGGCAGTGCCTGATCATTGATACGAGGAGGATTGATCACAGGGTGACCTCTTCGGCCTTGCGAGCCAAACGTTCCAGACGGTCGATGGTTTGCGCAGAGTTGTTGACCTGATCTTTGAGCGCGTTGATCTTGCGTTGGACTTCATTGACGAAAGTGTCAGAAATGGTAATGGGGGCATTACGCTCCACTTTGCCGATGAAGGTATTGATTTTGCTTTTCACCTTGCTCCCCAGCAAACCCACGAAGTCATCAGCAGCATCTTTGAATTGTTCGGCGTCATAATCCTTGAGTGTTCCACGATTTTTCAGTTCGTCGGGTAGATCGATACCGAGTTCAAAATCATCGTCTGGAATCGCCGCTACGACAGAAAGAATGGCCTGTTTGATCATTTGTCCATTGGTTTCTTTTCCCAGAACTTCACGAATTTTGGGCGTCAGGGTTTTGCTCAGTTCTTCGTTCAACCCTTGATGGGAGCTTTCGACCTTCTCACTCAATTCATACTCTATATTGTTCATAAAGCCTTTAATTGCAGACACAACTTGGCTACTAACGATCTTGGCACGAATCTCTGTTCGCTCAGTGGTACCCCCTGCTCCCAGTTTTCTAGCAATCCAACCAAGGGCGCCAGGGTTGTCCCGGATAACGGTCGCCGTATAGGTACGATCCTCCTTTTCTATCTTGGCTTCAGACTCTTTCAGGAGGGTGTCCGTTATCTTGCGCATATTTTCACGCAACTTCTGACGGTAATTGAGCATGCTGCCTTTAAAGCTGAAGTCCAGTTCCAGAGAAAGATCCAGGCGTTTGGACTCCAGTAAGCCAAGATCCGCGTCCAACTGCTCAATGTTGGCGTTTTTAACTTGCGCAATCTGGTTGCGGGCCAGGTTGATGATCTGGGCTTTGAATGCCTCCAGGCTCTTTTGCTTGCTGGCGGTCAGGTTGCCCAGTTTTTGCCGAGTGATTTCTGCTTTCTTTTCACGCACCTGAGCAAGCACGGTTTTGATCGCATCAATGTTTGCCAGGCTATCGAGGCTGTTCAACGACAGTTCACGATTGTCGCGGGTGAAGTAGTCCGGGTAATCACCGCTCAGGTTGGCCCAGGTCACCTGTTCGTTGGAGTCCCATGTCTGGGGTGTGTCGAAGCGGCGATTGAGGCTGTGGCACAGACCAGAGCTGTGCAGCAGATTGCGATGCACGGAACTGATGAGGTTGTCGAATACGGCACCGACTTCCGGGCTGTTGCGCTTGAGATCCGTCAGCGTGCTTTGTGCCCGTGACGAAAGATGACCGCGGATGGCCTCAAGTGCATCACTCAGACGAGCGCGTTTTTCGCTGCCATACAGCTGGGTATCGACTTGGCTGGCGACCAGCACCAGTTCCTGAATTCCTTCTTTCTGCGTGATGCGACCCATGACTTCGAGGTCTTGCTCATTGAGAAACTGTCCGGCCGGGCTGACGATAAACACCACGTCACAGGTTTTGAGCAGCTCAACTGTCCTTTCTTCACGAGATTGAACTGGATCGTTCATCCCGGGCGTGTCGATGATGCAGATATCGCGCAGCGCTTCGAGCGGCATAAAAACATGCACGGTCTTGGTGAACGGCATGAACTCTCCGTTGGCACCGACATAATTGTGCAGGCGCTCGGCCAGTTCTCTGGGCGTATTGGCCTGGATCTCGCTGCGTGATTGCAGGGCGGCCAGCTCCAGTCCGGACTGTTGCATGCGCTGATATTGGTCGTGAGCGGCGAACAGACCTTCGTCGCGCTGAACGTCGCTCAAGGCTTTTTTATTGGCAAGAACGGTCAATTCCTCAATATTGACCGGCGCACCGTTGGCCTGCGCCCTGCGCCGCTGCACCAGATCGTCCAGATACTGGATCTTGAGTGCCGCGAGACGTTGCTCGTACTGACTGGCCTTCAATTTGATCGTGGCAATGTCCGCTTCACTGTAAAACTCGACCTTGGCCTGAAACACTTCGCCCCAAGTGATGGTGGTCAGTGCCGCAGTCATGGGCGTTGCCGCCTTGGGTAGAATGGGCTCACCGTCGAAGACCAGTGCGTTAAGCAAAGACGATTTGCCTGCTTTGACGCGACCGACGATGCCGATGTTCATCAGCCGATTCTGGTCCTGCAGTGTCCGGCAAACCTCATCAAGTTGTTGCGGATGGTCGATGCTGTTCATCCGCTTGAAGTGATCGAGTTCGCGTCCGAACAGGTCCTGATTGCTTTCAGCAAGCCGGTGCAACTCTTCGCTGAAAGTAATGAGTGCTTGGTGGTTCATGAGTTAGTCCGCCTTACTTGTAGAGGTGTTCATTCGCGGTGTTTTTCACTGCGTTGGAGAGGCCTTCAAGCGCGGCGGTTTTTTCACTGATTTGTGCTTCGCGCTGCAGGTTTTCCTGGGCGATGGTGCTTACGATATGTTTTTGTTTGTTGATCTGTTCTTCGAAGCCGTCGCTGATTTTTTTCAACATGGCATTGAGCTGCTCGTCGACGATTGCCGGAATCTTTCCACGCAGTTCCGCCTTGATGTTGGGGAACACTTCGCCGGTCAGCTTTTGCCGGAACTTTTCCCGCTCATTACCACCGTTGAACATCTTGATGATCTCGGGCAGGAAGATGATGACCAATTCCAACAACGGATTGACCACCGACGTGGTGACGGCCAGAACGGTGGAGAGGCTGCGGTACAGTCTGACGTTTCCAGTCTTGTCGTCTTCGGAGCGATTGCTCAGGCGGGACGACCAGTCGCTCAACATTTCAGTGGTTCGTTCCAGCGAAAACCTAACTTTGTTCGAGAGCTCTTCGCTCCAGTTGCCGCTGATATCCAGCGTCGACATCTGACTGCTCGTTGCGTTCAGGTTGCTAGCGATACGGTCAACCATGCTGCTGGATATTTCCTGAACTTCAGACTTGATGTTATTGGCCAGACTGCTGCGAATGATGTCAGAGATGGCGGTGCTCAGCCCTTGCTGGTTTTTACCCATACCCAGGCTGACCAACTCTTCCAGGGCATTGTTGAGTGCATTTTCGACACCACGCAGGCAGCGGTCGAGCATCTTGCCCGAATAGCGCTCCTTTAGGTCTGATTCGACATCCTTGCGTTGCTCCAGCAAACTGACCAGTGCCTGATCCAATGCACGAGCAGCTTGTTCGCTTTCGGCCTTGTCCTTTTTGAGCATGCTCAAGGCCAGATTGATCTGCGCCACTACGTCGATGTTCTGATCTTTGAGAACGTCGATGAAAAGGTGTGAAAACAGCGCTTCGGGTTGCAATGCTGTCAACGCACGGGTCAATTCCTCGCCGCCACGATTACCCACGGCAACCGAGGCGCAATGCTCGCCGAAATACACGGACAGCTGGTCATCGATGTAAGCTCGAACTTCATCCACCTGGTCGGCAGCGCGCAAATTGCACTTGCTCAAAAGAAAAGTGAAATCGGTGTTGTAAGTTTTCAACTCGTCGAGTTTACGCAGCATGGATTGCGTGATGTTGCCGTCTTCAATGCTGGTCAGCACCACAAAATGCACGCCACGCGGCAAGTAGTAAGCGATAGCCTTGTTGTGGTTCTCCAGCGAGGAGCCGAAACCCGGCATATCGACCAGCACCAATGGAGCAATAGCCTTCAAGGCTTCACTGTCGATGTACAGGCGCAAATGCGAAAACTCGCTGGAGCGACGATTGATCGAACTCAAATCTTCGACAGGCAAACGTTCCTGCGTACCATCGGGCTTGATTGCCAGCAGATAGGGTTCCGGGGAATAACGCAGTTCGGTCGCCAGCTCGGTTTCCGGAGCAATCCCGACGGGCAACACTTCACAGCCCATCAGCGCATTTAATAAAGAACTCTTGCCTGCACTGAAGGCGCCGATCACGGGAACTACCAGCTCGGTCTCCATTACTTTTGGAAGCAGGCTCTGATCGAATGAAAATTCTTGGCCTTCGAGCAGCCCCTGCATTTTCTTCAAGTAAGTGGCGAACTCTTTTTGACTCTGAAGCATGGTGATAGTCCTTTAAGTGCTGGTGTTGTCGCGAGGCACTTGAGATCAGTGTCGAGTGCCTGCACGATCAGATATTCAAGTGTCTGCTGGCCTTTGCCAGCAGTGTCGCGAGGACTCCGGCCCTTGAAAGTTGCAGATCCGGATTGCCGCATTTCGGGCATTTTTGATACCAGTCACCGGGTCCAAGTGCATCACTGGTCGGCGCTTTGGTTTTACTCCAGGCGCATTGATTGCACCTGAAGGTCATGGGAGAGGGTGGCAAAGGCATACGCACATCCTTGTTTGTTGAGGCGTCAGTTGAACATCGACGCGATACCTGACGGACCATCGCTTTCCGAATGAGATAGCGTTTTGGTCGCCTCCTTAAAGTCGGCTCGATATACTCGGGGCGCATGATGGCACTATGATTTCGTATCGTAAACTGTCAATAACCCATGCACGATCCGCTTTTTTTTTTGGAGGGAGTGGCTATTCCAAAGCGCTTACGCTCCCGGATATTCCACTTCAATTGCCTGATCAAACTCCCCGCCATACATCGAATAATCCTGTGGCACGCGTTCGATATCCGTGCCCAACGGGTTGCAGTCTTGCAATCGTGAATCATCTGCCCGAAGTCGTGCAGCTTCAGGTATTGGATCAGCAGCACCAACGCGATGACACCCATCGCTAGCAAAGCTCCTGTCGAAATAACATCCGACATTGTCATGTCCACATCCTTTCGTGAGCTCAATTGATCTCGAAGACAGGCTAAGAATATGTAGACTTACACGACAGGTCCACAATGTAGACTTATACAGGTAAAGTTTTCGCACAGATGGAAACTGATGATTGAGCGTTCTGTATCGGCATTTTCAGCCTTGAAAACACCCACTGTCGTGATTTCAATGGGCGCCGGTGGCGGGCAATGACGAGCGCTAGCCTGTTGGCGAAGTTGGTTTTAAAAACACAACGAAAGACATGACAAAAAAAAATTACACATACTGCACAAAAGACAATTTTGCATCACCCGAATAGGTGTCGGCAGTCACCCGAAAGCATGACTGCCCTCCCTAAAACGGCCTATGCAGTCTCGGGCACCTGGGTCGCGCCATCATTGACTGCCTTGCACAACATGTTGACGAGGGCCATTTCAGCCGGCGTTTTGCAGCGGATAGCAGTCAAGGCAGGACTTGCGACGATACAGGCCAGCGATTTGGCGCGACTGACTGCGACGTTCAGCCGGTTCTTTGAGTAGAGAAAACCGATGTCGCGGGGCAGATAGTCTTCGTTTGAGGTCGCCATCGAGACGATCACAATCTCCGCCTCCTGCCCCTGAAACTTGTCCACCGTACCGACACGGGCCCCCTCCGGGAGCAGACGTTTTATCAGCTGCACCTGGAGGTTGTACGGCGCAACAACAAGAATGTTGTCCCTGCCGATCACATGTTGCTCACCCTTTTTGTTCTGAAATGACTGCCCCAGGAAGTACTGATAGAGTTCACGCACCACAGTCGCCTCCTCCTCAGAACGTTGGCTATTGCCGTCATGAGTGACCGGGCAAAACATCAGGCCGCTGTCGGGGATTTCAGGGTGCTGACCATCGAGTATCAGGACTTGTCGCTCATTGCCAGCTGCTGCAGACAGTTGTCCTTCATAGACGGCTTCAGACACGAATGAACAAACGGCCGGATGCATACGCCAACTCTGGGCAAGGAAGACCCCGCGGTCGGCCGGGATGGTCGCAGCACCATCAAGTAGATAGTCGAGAATCGAGTCACCGGAGCGCCCCGGATGAGCGCCCTTGATCGGTTGCGAAAGCTGCATCTGATCGCCCATCAGGACGATGTTGCGCGCCGACATACCCATCGCGATCAGGTTCGCCACACTCACCTGCCCTGCCTCGTCGATAAACAGGTAGTCCAGCTCGTCCGTAAAGGTTTCATCGGCAAACAGCCAGGCCGTTCCGGCGATCAGCGAAACCTGATCACTCCAGGCTGCGAGGAAGTGCTTTTTGTTTTCGATGGACCGGATGCAGCGCCCATCAAACTCCGACTCGGCGTCCTTGGAGCACTTTTTCAGCCCGTTGAACTGCAAGCCCACCTCCTCTGCCTGGGTTTCGATGGCCGACAACAGATTGTTGATCGCGTGATGGGAGTTGGAGGTTATGCCAATGCGCTTGCCGGCGCGTAGCAAATCGACGATCACATGCGATCCAGTATAGGTTTTCCCGGCCCCCGGCGGTCCCTGAATGAACAACGTACTGTCAGTAAGATTGCGAACGGTTTGCTTGATGGCATCGAGCGGCGGCAACTGCGCGGCCAGCAGGCCATCTCCCGGATTGACGCCAACCACGGACGGCGCTCGACGATGAAGAAAATCATCCAGCGCCTTGAACCCACCGCCCCCCGTCAGGACGCAATCGGCATAACGAAACAGGGCTTCGCGCATTACCGATGAGTCAATCGGGCCACCCGGTCCCATATCGAAAACAGCGCCTGAAACTGGCTCTTGTGTGGCCTTGAAGGTCGCCAGCCGGTTCTCGACATCAAGCTCGTGCAAATTGATACGACCCAGCGTTTCGACCACGACCCCTTCGGAGCCGGTACGAAGCTTTGTCTCTTGTTCGGGAAAGCGATACTGGTAGAGAAAGGATCTTTTCTCGGGTACAGGCGGCTGATTCGTACGCTCCAGACCCGCCAGACTTTCGATGTCATCCATGAGCTCGTCATGTGACATATCCTGACGCTGGAACATGTCCCACCAGACCGGCTTATCGGCACGCCGATGAAAATCCAACAACTGGAAAACCATCTCTTTGACGCGGGCATTCTCATCCCACTGCGCCTCATCTTCCGGGAGTTGCCCCAGTAACGCCTGATGATAACGCTGCAGGCGGTTCTCGATTTCGTTAACGCCAGCGGCAACAGGCTCTTCAGCCGTATCCGCATCGGCAATATGCCCCCGTCCTGCCGTCGTCGGACGAATGTGCAGCAACCAGTTGCGCAGCAGGAACGTCGAGCGCACATCGTCTTCGTTGTAACGCTCGATCTTCTCCAGAATTTCTGAGTCCTGGGTTTGTTTCCAGCGCTCATAAAACACGATGCTGGCGCCCGCACTGGTGACTTCACCATCGCGCTTGAGCATGTAGAAATGCTCGATGTACTTGATCGAGTAGCTGGGCTCGGAGACCCGAATAGCCTCCCGTACCACCTTGTACAGATCGATCAGCTTGCCGTTGCGCAACAGCCAGTCGACTTGCGCCTCGCGTGTGCCATGCTGGGTCATCAGGCGCTTGATGGCGGTCTCTTCATAACTGGCGTAGTGGTAGATATGCGCGCCCGGGAAACGCTGCAGATGAGCCATCAGAAAATCAATGAAACGTTCGAACGCCAGTTTTTCCTCGGCTCGCGAATGCGCCCAGAAAGCTTCGAAACGCTGCTCTCCGGCTTCGTCGATATACAGACCGAACAGATACTCAAGACCGCCTTCTTCCAGCGGATCCCCCTCCATGTCGAAGAACAGATCGCCCTCGGCCGGCTCAGGCACACGGGCAAACCCGCGATTGAAGGCTGTCGCGGGCAGTAGCTCATAAAGCGGTTTTTCGCTTGAACGCCCTTGAAACTGCAAGCGTGCCTGATGTCGCAACTTAACCAGGGTGTCGTGGGAAAGTTTGGGCACCCGTAGCTCATCTTCGATCTGCGCCAGTTGCGTCAGTGTGGTCACGCCAACTGATCGCAGTTTGTTGATCTGGGTCTTGCTGATGTTGGCGACAAAGGTCAGATGATCATCGTCAATGCGTTGCTGTTTGCAGCGCTCACGCCAGGAACAGAAGCCGCAATGGGCGCAGGGTTCCGGGTAGGTCGACGCGGCCGCCGTGTTATCGACAAAGGCCTCGAAACGTTGCACGACCTGCTCGAAGTAATCCGCGTAATCAGCTACACGAAATGAATGCTCAGTCATTGCCGAATCACCCAACACCACGTGCATGTGCTGCGGAGCAATGCCCTGGATAGGGATCAGCATTCGCGAGTAAAGCGCCATCTGCACAATGAACTTGGCTTTCGGACTTTTCGCCAGCTTGGTGTCGATAACCTCATAGCTGTAGTCGCCCAACGTGGAAGGAACGGCAACCTTGCGCAAAAAATCAGCGTGACCGATGTAGTTACCTTCCAGCAGCGCGCCTTGAAAAATCAGGTCGACACCCGCCTGCATGGCTTTGATCGTTTGTTCAACTTTTTCCGCGAAGCTTTTTTCCCCACCTTCAGCGATATCAACCACATCACCATGCAATTGCCGCAAACGCTCAAGATACGCCGCCTCATGCTCAAGGCCTTTTTGCTGAATCAGCCGGTTTTCATCACTCTCGACCACTTTCTCCATAGGAGAGACGAGGTGCTGAAGGTCCAGCGAGGTCAGATGCTGACACTCGAGAAAGTTGCAGATATCGGACGCGGAGTAGAGACGAGTGCCACTTTTCAGCTGCATGGTGATGTCCTTTTCAGAATGATGTGCGGTCGATCAGAGCTCGAGCTCTGTGCCGAAAAAGCGATCAAACAGCTCAGTGGGTTGAAACGTGTCGTCCAGCAAGCCGAAGTGTTTGCCGACGCCTCGGCCGACATTCATAAGCGTATTGGCGGAGTGCTTCTTACCTGCGAATCCAGAGTCGATCAAATACGCAACTCGCTCATCGGCACTCATCTCCATGCGATAGAGTTGGCCGGTGAGATAAACGTCGACCAGGCATACGCTTTCCCGCTCATCCCCTACAGTGAACGTGTCGAGAACCTCGACACAGCGCGCCGCGCACAAACCACGCTCACCACCAACAACGATCTGCTCCAGAGCTGTCATTGGCCGCTGGAACAGATCGAACTCACCGCTGGCGAAGGGAAAGCAATAACCCGCAGCAGACTCGGTTGTTAACGGCTTTTTGTTGGGGCGGGCCGGTTTCGCCACCAGCCAGCGAACAAACTCGTTCTTCTTGTCAGCAACCCCGCTGTTTCTGAACACAAGGTAGTCCTGCAGAACTTGGGTAAACGGATGTCCGGTCGGTACCCAGCCACGACCACTGATCGACTCACGCTCATCGTTTGCATCGTCTTGCACATCGTCGCTCACGGAACCACTTGCAGAAAGCGGCGTCGATTTAAACGCCTCTGGCACCCCAAAACACCGCAAGTCATAACCGAGCATGAACAAACTGGCCTCAAACGCATGGCAACGCGCAGGCAATGCCCCTTGGTCTGCAAACCAGCCTGGACGCTCTTCCAGCACCGCACGAATGATCCAGCCCAGGCGCACCTGCCACTTGGCCCAGTCCTCGCAGGAGTTCGCTCCAAACTGAGGGGCGGAAATACAATCTATAAAATCTCCAGGATTTCGCAACTGACTGCCACGCGCAGCTCCCGACGGGAAAGCCAGCAGCGGTTTTCCCTTCTGGGTCCACTGTTGGCGGAACAAGGAGTACAACATGGCTATCGCAGCGCCTACGCGGCTGTCATAGATGGGCGATCCCGACGTATCGAACAAGGCATGAATTTTGGTCAGGCCGGCATCGAAACGCTCAACGCTGCTGGCATCGAGATCGTTCAGGTCGTTGTTGCCGTCGAGCGACATGCGCCCGGCCATCTTCTGAAGATAGCTCGTCAGCTCACCTTTTGCGGCCAGCCGGTGCAAGAACGCAATGGCACCACGCACGCCACCCCAACGAAGAATCTGCAAACAGGCTTGTAACGTGTGTTGTTCATCACCAGCGTTGACCGCACTGGTCAGCCACTCGCGCAATTGTCCGAGGGAGCGCTGGGTTTCGACCCATGTTTGTGAATCCACCGGTCTGTGGTTGCTGTCTTGCCAGTTTGCCCTCCAGTGATAGTGCTGAATGACTTGTTCGAAACCCTGCACCTCGGCCTTTAAACCGCCGGGCACGAACTTGCTGGATTTGAAGTTCAGCTTGAAGGTGAGCTGCGGCAAATGCTCCACCAGCCACACGACAAATGACTCGACTTCAGGTTGTGCCAGGAACTGTTCGCGCTTCATGCAGATCGCCTTGCGGGTAGTATCGAATGGCCACACCCTAAGCAAAAGAACAGGCTCCGTCCACGGTGATTGCCCATACAGGTAAACAAATGGAGCAGGTTCTGTCGGCTGAGGTAGTCGCTTTGGCATCACACCAGCGTTTAGCCTCATGATATGTAATGTTTCTAGACAGACCCAACACGTTTACTCACCGCCAAAAACCTCAAGGATTGGCAGCCCAAGGACTTTCAAGTGCTCAAAGCTAGCCATCGTCAGGACCGTGAAGGTCATCATTCCAACTTCACCTTACGCGTCCATCGCACGTTGAACTGACTAAAAAGTGTCGCGCAAGCTGACAATTCCCCTGAACAACCTGGACCTTGAAAGGATTTGGGTAAGAGCTTCAAGCGGCGAGTGCCGCTTGGCTTGTTGATGGGGTCTAGGGCTGAGTTGCCATCTTCGGAAGCGCGAGAACGCGCCCCAAGTAGCTGTCCAGCTTGTCGCTCACCTCAATACTGCGATCCTTGAAAAGCGAAATTGCTTTATCAAGTTTCTCTGCAAGCATGTCTCGATGCATGCCTTTCTTTGCCACGGCATACACCATGTTCAAGATAGGTATTATTTGAAAGACTGTTTCTGCCAGGTTATCGGTCCAATCCCATTTCAACAGATCTGCTGCGATGATTTCACGGTCATAATCTCGCAACGTTTCACGATGGAACTGTTGGGCGCCAAATAGCACTCCCAATCCATTAAAAATAACCTGCGCCTCGCGGGTGACACCGACCATCCAGCTCTTTAACTCCACCGCCATCTCTTTAGAGTTTGAAGCTGCAAAATCGGCCACCTTGGTGTGTACTTTCGAGTAATTGCTGAAAAATCCGGCTTCCTGATCATATAGTCTCAGAACTTTTTCTTTCCAATGATCAGCCCGAATATTGCAGCGCCTGAGAAACTGCGCTCGTATCTTGCCAATCAGGTTGGCCTTCACGCTGGCCATGATGGCCTGTAGCAAAGCAGCATCCCCGAATGCCGTGGTCTCTCGACCATTCCTAAGCTTTTGCCCCAGGTTACTGACATCAACAATCGCGCCGCACTTTGGCACCTTGCTCTGCAAATAATTACGAACGTCTCGTCTCTCGCTATCGGAAGCGATATCCGATTTTGTAAGGGCGAACACTACGTTAAACCCTTGCTCGATCAGCGGGTTGATGACTGCCTTGAACTCGTAATCCTCGACACGCGCTCCCTTGGCGCTGATGCAGTAGATGACTGTATGGAACCAGTCGGTGATCTGTCCTTGATCCTCACGCTCATGTGCTTCCTTAATGATCAGTTCGCGCCAGTCTTCGGCTTTGTCAGCTTCAATGCCCCAACTGTCATGCACCACCATCTTGAAATCATTCAGAACAATGGGTGGGTACGGGTAAATTCCACAACCTTTTGCGTCAGCCGCCTTAGGCGTGACAGGTCGACCCGCACCCGCTTCGGCGATTTTTTTGCCCCAAAGGTAATTCAGCAACGAGGACTTCCCGCACCCTGACTTACCCAAGATAAGAACGTTAATCTGAGACACGGCGTCAGCCCCCTTTCATCTTCGCTTTGATCAGCTCGGAAATCAGATTGCTGTCAAAGTATTCTGCAATGTCCTTGACCACGCCATTCAGATCATCCTCCACTACGCGCTCACACACTTCGGTCACGGCGTAACCTACCGCACCAGTAATGGCCGATGCGATCGAAGCATTAATGGCAGCACCTACGGCACTCCCGGCCCCGGGAATAAACTTGATGAGATTGCCTGCCAGACTACGACCCAATTGCGCGATCAGCTGTGAAAAAATGCCACCGGCGGCAAGGGATTTAATACTTGGCATGTTCCAGATAGAAGCCAGCCGCGCGATCATAGTGATTTGGTTGCCGACCAGAAGCGGAGCATCGGAGAAAGGGATCGGACTTGCTGCAATAGTCGCTGCACTCGCCACGTGCTGAGCAATTACCATGTAGGACTGTTTGCGTTTGAGCTCAATTCCGCTCCTTGTAGAGCTGATAAAACCTTCCTTGAGCGAATCATCCAGATGGTTGTGTGCCCACGTAATCAAAGGCTCCACGGTCAACCCCACCGAGGCATCGGTTGAGAACTCAAAGACTGTAACCTTGGGGCATTTGTCTTTGACCACGGCGATAAGAGTCTGGCTATCGTCCTCAGAAACTTGATCGACCTGCGTCATGATTACCGCAACTGGAATCTTGCTGGCGACAATCTCGTTGATCGTTTTGGTATCGATATCAAAAACGCGGTGGTTAGCGACACTGATGCAGTACCAGGCCAAGTGAACCTGATCCTCAAGTTGTGGAGCTCTCGTTTTGACGAAGTCAACGACCTGCTCCTTGTATCGCTTCTGCGCCTCTTCGCCAGACTCATAACCTTCACTATCGAATATGCGAATCAGCTCATTTTCGTATTTTTCGATTCCTTTAGTGACAGGACTTCCAGCACCTACACCCGCAAGCGCTTCACCAAACGTCGCATTCACCAAAGAGCTCTTACCTGCACCCGTCCCGCCTAAAACGAGAATGTTGGGCTTCTTGATCTTGCTGCGAGCACTTTTGAATTCGTTAGCGAACTTCTCGCCGAAATCTTCATCGTCCTTAAAACCGCTCATGCAAACGCTCCTATGAAATAGTTTTGCCTACTGTATCGCCCAAAAAAATAAAAAGTTGAGCTCCGCAGAAAAACAATCTTGATGACGCTGGGAAGGTTGAAAATGCCGTCCATTTTTTCTCGGATAACGCCCTGCAGTGGATCTTCTGCACTGGATAGAGTTCGCGTATTAACGACGCTATGGGTCATCCGATGGCGTCTTCTGTAAACCGTCGATGTCCATTATTAGAGACAGCGCGACAGGTTGTGTCGCACGCCCATGCTGTTTTGCGTTCAGCTCGTTTTTCTAATTCTTGATGATCCAACCTCAGCCCCCACAACAAAGAGGCCAGGAAGCCAGCCACGAACGCTCACGCGGAACTCTAAAACTACAAAACCTGAGCGCTGTTATCGCGAGTCGTACGTACTGCTTCAAAGCACTGAATCAAGCGCTTTGAGGTCTATTCATTGATACCCACCACAACACTCGTGGATATCCGGCAATCGCTAACAATGTCGCCCGTCCCCCAATGGCGGCAGTAGAACCGTCCCTCGTTTACAGACTCGCCGGACTCGTCAAATACCTCTATCACCGCATTCCAGAGTGAAGTCCTTGGAGCGTCGCTGGTAGGGTCCAGGCAGAGCAGATGGGTGATCTGCATGTCCTGCGCCTCATCAAATTGATAGCCTTGATAGCCCACCACCATCAACCAATGACCGGACCCTTCCTGCCATTCCACACCCACTATCGGGATGTCGCTTCTATCCACCGCTTCTGCAATCTGTTCGATCGTCGCTTTTCTTCTGCGCGCCACGTCAAGTATCTGAGTCGTAACGCCTACCCCCTTGAATGTTTCAGCGAGCCAGCTGATATCGAAATCATCAGTACCCTCTGTCACCAGGCTTCCGAACGCCAACAAATTTTCACGGAAGCGCCCCTCTCGCGTTCGGCCATCGAATTGATCAAGATTGCGGGCTTGATCGCGCGTCAACACCCCTAACGTGATCAGCGCCATGGTGATGCAATAGGGACCACAGGCCCCATCCATCTCTCCCTGTCTCAGATGAATAAGGTCATGCCCAACCGGATGACAGCAGGTCACTGGACCCAATGGCGAAACGGACAGCCAAGGGTTCACAATCATTTTGTTCATCAACTAACTTCCTGTAGATCAAATGGCCGACAAATGACGAGATGCTTTGCTTCACTGCGGACTCGTCCAGCGACAAGCAAATGTTGGCGTTAGCCAATCGGGTCTGATAATGCCATTTAGACATCACCTTTGCATGCAATGCCGTTGCAATGCCTTTACCAGCGCGACAAAAATTCGGCCAGTGTCCGCTCCAACAACCCAGGGAGTCGGGTAGTCAACGACGTGCTTTGGCACCTGGGACATCGATCAAACCACTCTCCTGGCCGCAGTGCGTCACTTTGCGGTGTCACTGTTTTCCTCCACCCGCAATCACGGCAAACGTAGGTAAGAGGCCTGGGCTTTATGGGCATGGCAGTTCTCCAAAATTCAGATACGCACTTAATGGCGTGACCCACTCAGTCCCCGGGGTATGCCCGCTCGATCTGTTCATCGAACTCCCCGCCATGGCCACAGTAATCCCGCGGCACGCGCTCAATATCCTCAGCCACTTGCTCGATCACCCCACGCAACTCCAATCGCTCGTACCACCGCGACGGGATCGCTGCCGTGCCATGCTGGATACCGAGTAAATGGCCGGCTATCAGTCCGGTACCGTTACTATCGCCATCGTGGTTCACCGCATTGATGATGCCCTCTTCCGGGGTGTCGGCCGAGAGCGCACACCAAAGACCAATGGCCAAGGCTTCCTCCGCCAACCACCCGCCACCGAACTCGGCGATTCGCTGGGGTGTAGGGCGATAGCCTTCATAGAAGAAAAACAACACGCGTTCGAGCATGCCGCGTGTTTGCTCCATGCCCGCTTTCTGACCATGCCGAGCCAGGCTTGAAGTCACCGCATTTTCCAGGCTGGTCTGGTGATCAATCAGACGCTGGAGGATGTCAGCCAACAGACCCGCCGCAAGATAGCCAGAGGGATGTCCGTGGGTCAGGCGGGCAGATTGAGCGGCGTACTCGAAAGCGTTAGCGAAGAATGCACACGGTGCCACTCGCATCAACGCTCCGCAGCCCTTACTGTTGTTTTCGGCATTTGCCCCCAGGTGCGAGCTGGCCTTGAGTGCGCTCAGGCAGGTGGTGCCAGGAGCACGGCGCGACCAAAGGGCCGGCTCGGTGATCAACCAGCCATCGGCGTTCACCGATGTTGCCGACGGGTAGTCCTGAGTCATCAACCAGCGCAGCAGTGAATGGTGAATGACACTTGGCACATGGCATATGCCCCCCGAGCTGCCCCGCACAAAGGCACGCAACAGGCCTTCAGCAGTGAACAGCATCATCTGCGTGTCGCCGGTAATGGCACCAGTAACACCACGGACCGGGGTGAAATCGACAATGCCCTGAGGGCCGTATTTGGCCTCGATAGCAGGCCACTCGAGGAATTCCACCGAAGCGCCCAAAGCGTCGCCAACAGCACCGCCAAGCAAGCATCCTTTGATTCGTTCCAGTCGGTTCATGCCCTTTCCCCTCACGCAACCGGCACCATCGCCAGCACAATTTCCAGTTTTCTCTGCAACTGTTCCACGTGCGCTTTTTCCGCCCGCAAGGCCGAGCGCAATTCTCGGTTTTCCATTTCCCGGATGCGCACCCAACGGGCCGCCTTCTGATTGCCAAGCAGTAGGTGCCAGATCTCGCGCAACCGCAGGTACTGCATCAACAGCACCAAAAAGATCAGTCCAATCATCAGCAACGCACCTGTCGAGACCGCGTCCGACATAATCATGTCCACTTCCTTCCGTGAGTTCGATTCATCTCTAAGACAGGCACACGATATGTCGTGTTTGATGACAGGTCTAGAATGTAGACTTATACAGGTAAAGTATTCGCACACATGGAGGGCGCACGAAACGCCTGCATCCGGCGAACAGACTTTAGAAAAGTGGGTTTTTGCTGTTGGTCAGCCAAGCGTATTGCCTGGCACGTAGCCCGGTAGATTCGGGGCAGGTTGTTAAGAGCTTGCGCATAAACTGATCCAACCGTTCGAAGCTCAGTGGATGCACCAGAGAACATATGTCCTCAAACTTTACATATTGCGGCCACTGCCCAACACGCTGATGGGAAACGCTGTCCGAGCGAAATCATTGGCGTCGTTTTTTACTCGCGCAGGGGTCGGGTTAATTGCACCCTTTGCGTCAGCACGGAAGTGTGGCCAGGTGGAAGGGACTGTAGCTTGAGCACGAAACAGCGCTCTCAGAGGCGTGAAAACCTCCATTGTTGCCAGGCTTGCAAAACCCGTTGGCGATGGCGTTGATCTGTTGCCCACTAAAAGATCAAATGCCGAGGTCTGTTACTTCAGGTCTTCACGCGACTTCGAAATCACCTTGTGTATCAACGGCTGCTGAAAGTGAAATCCCCCTCCCAGCTGAACCCGTAGTGATACTGGGCATTAAAACATTGAAGCGCGGCATGCTCGATCGTGAACCTCTTGAGTAACTCAACCACCGCTGAGTTACCACCGTCCCTGTTATCGCGCATTGCCAACTTGAGTGCGGTCTGACCTTCATTGTCAGAGCAAGTTAAATCTGCACCGTTGCGCGCCAGTGCCTTTACCAGTCGGGTATTGCCTCGCAGCCCTACCGTCCCTAGCGCGGCATACATCAGTGCGGTCCTGCCTGCTCCATCCGCTGCATCGATGGTCGACGACAGCATCTCGATCACTCGACCATAGGACTCGTGACGCCGGTATTTCGCCAAATGAATGAGTGCGGTGCGTTGAGCCGCGTTTCTGATCGCAGGATCGACACGTTCAAGCAACTGCCTGCAGGCATCCGTGTGACCGGCCAGGGCGGCCATATGCAGCGGGGTGTTGCCATGCAGGAAAAAGTCCGGATCGGAAAGCTTGTCCGCGTGTCGAGTGACGTAGTGTTCAATCTCACCGTTATCCCGAGACTTTAGTGCTTCCTCGAACTCAGCCGTGTTGGCTCGCTGAAGGTTTTCCAGAACCGATCGCCCAGCTGGATCAGCGTAAATAATGGAGCCCTTAAAGTCACTTTCGATGTCTACCCTGGACATGGATGCATCACAGGAACCGAGATCCACTGAACCGCCCCTGTCGATCTCGTCCTCGTCCCAGACCTTGCCGGCCTCGAAGTGAAGATAAGGTCGCCAGCCCTCCTCCTTATTTACAATCACTTCCTCGCCTATATTGAAGTGCCCTTCCAGCGCGTTGGCCAAAAATGCTGCCAGCTCCACCAGGAAAGCTTCAGGCAAGTTCGAACTACAAGCTCCATGCCAGCAATCGCCACCGTTGAACAGACTGCTATAGGCTCTGGAGAACCAGAGAGTTGCAGGCCTCTGATGAGGGTGCCGCGCCAACCACTGCCGAGCGAAATCATTGATCAGTTCACGCCAATCGACATAGGCGTAGTGGCCGCCAATCTGATAGATGTCAACAACGAGCACCTTTACTCGGTCGCCTAAGGTCCTGACACGAGGGATAAAGAAGTCCTGCCGGTGATGTGTGAATTCATTCATCTGCTAGCTCGCTGCCGACCGAGGCCCTACCGGGCAATTGTTTGGTGCTGCACCAAACGTACTAGTAAATTAATGCATAGCTGCACCATTGAGATAATGGCGATAGGCCACTGAGCATCTCGAATGTGACACTTGTGAACTAATGAACGAACCCGATCGGTCGCTGCAACCCGACGGTTTTCAAACGACTTTCCGCCAGCAACGCACTGGCCAGTTCATCAGCACTGACAAAGGGCTTGAAGCGCGCACGCCGGGCTACCGCAGCGAAATCACCCGGCGTCAGATGAGCCTCATGCTTCAAGCGCAGCCCCGCAGCGCTGGAAGGGTCCTTGAGCTTGAGCGCCTGCATATGCGCACTGAACAATTGCTGAACTTGAGCTTGGCGCAGATAACCAAAATGGATTTTCAGATCAAATCGACGCAAGGAAGCCTCGTCCAGATCGCGTATCAAGTTGGTTGAAGCGATAAACAGGCCACGGTAACTTTCCATTTGCGTGAGCATTTCGTTGACTGCCGTTATCTCCCAGCTTTGGGTGGCCTTGCGCCGGTCCTGCAAAAAGCTGTCGACCTCGTCCAGCAGCAATACCGCATCATCTTGCCCAGCCTTTTCAAATGCTGCGGCCAGGTTTTTCTCGGTCATGCCCACGTAAGGCGATACCAAGTCGGACACCCGTTGCACCATCAGGGGTTTACCCAACTCTCGGGCAATCCAGCAACCGAATGCCGTCTTCCCTGTGCCTGGAGGCCCGTAAAAACAAAGACGCGCCTCGGGGTGTTCACGCAGGCCATCCAGTAATCCGGCGGTCGCCACGTCAGTGTTAATCAGTTCAGGCGAATAGAAGGCAGGAAGTGAATGCCCTTGATTACGCTCAAGCTTATCGAAGCCTTGAGCTTTGAGCGTGCTGTCCACCAGGCATTCAACGGTGGCATCCAGAGCCTTGCCTGAACGAGGATGAAGGTTGCGGGCAATGCTCACAGCGCGAGTGATGACCGCAGGGCTCATGTGCTCATGCTCAATCATTTTTCGGACCAGTTCGTCACTCAGCTTATCGCCGCCGCAGCCACGAATAATGCGCTCGCGTTGAGCCTTTGGCGGGTTGGGTAACTCGATAACCAGGTCATACCGCCGGATATGGGCGCTATCCAGTGATTCGATGCTGTTGCTCAGCCAAAAACAGGGCAACGCATTCTCTTCCAGCATGCGGTTGACCCAGCCTTTTTGAGCTCCGGCCTTTCGGTCCAGAGACAATGCAGGCGAGCCAAAAACGTCCTCAATTTCATCCAGCAGCAACAACGCTTTTTGCGAACGGAGCACACTCATGGCCGAGCGCAATGAACATAAACGCTGATTGGTGCTGACCGGATCACCATCGCTGTCACTGCAGGCAATTTCATACAGAGGTGTATCAAGTGCTGCCGCCAGCAGACGGCTGAGTTGCGTCTTGCCGGTACCAGGCGGCCCATATAGCAGTATGTTAACCCCTGACCGGGCTTCAGCCAGGGCCTTGGTCAGATGCGCCTTGGCAATCTTAATCGGTTGCTTGAGGTGCGCGTAATCGTCTTCCTCCAGGGTTCCCGCCGCACTCAGTCGGAAGGCGTATTTGAAGAGCTCGATCGGTTGCCCCCGGTTGAAGCGCAGCAAGCCTGGAAGGTCACTGTTACCCACTTCTAACCGGCTGCTCAAGGTAGTGACCGTACAAGAAACCGTATTGACTTCCAGCAACCCCGCCTTTACCAATTGGCCATCGTGAGCGAGGTATCGAGCCAACAACTTCTGCGGGATATCCAGCAATACCGACAAGACCCGTAGCATGCGGTTGTATCCCATGGCCCCGAGCAGATCGGCGGCGCTACTGAGCACAGGATCGGAGTGCATCAACACACAAAAGCCGAGGATGCTTAATTCTGAGTCGTCCAATTCAATCAGACGTGCCAGCGCCTTCAGGTTATGGCTCAAACGATCCGGGTACCCAGCCTCGCAATAGTGCATGTCAAAAGCCTTGCGTTCAGCTCTCAAGCGCAACAGAGCATGGCTTGGCTTGAAGCCATCGTCACCAATAAGTGCTCGCAACCCTAGCTCGGTAGCGAGCTCGTCGTCATTGAAGTAATGCCGCTGAATCAGATTGCTGTGTCCGCCGAGATCGAGCATCAATTTGAAGGCCCATTTCAACGACAGCGCACAAGTGTCCGGGCTGTGGGGGCCGGAGCTGCGATTTGAGTCATGACTGATCGCGCGGCGGATTGGCATCGTGGTAGTTCCTGTACCTGATAAGACCGGAGGGTGAAACAGAGGTGCGCCGAAATGAGTCGAGTGGGCGCCACGCTGCAATCGGCGAAGCTGCATCCAATACACACGACCATTTCCTTGTGTGAGTTCGATTCACCTTCCCGACAGCCAAACGATATGTAATATTTAGCGACAGGTCTATCTTGTAGACTTGTACAGGTAAAGTATTCGCACACATGGAGGGGCTATGAAACGCAAACAATCTATCGAGCAGGTCCGCTGGGACCTGGCGCTTCGCTATCGACTGATCGAGACCATTGCCTGGTGGGAAGGCCGGCTGACCACGGTGCACCTGATCCAGAGCTTCGGGATCAGTCGCCAGCAGGCGTCCAAGGACATCAACACCTACATCACTGAACATGCGCCCCGAAACTTGACATATGACAAGCAACTCAAGGGCTACGTGCCGAGCAAGCACTTCAAGCCGTTGTTCATCGACGACAGTGCCAGTGCCTATCTACACCTGCTTTATCAGAACAACGAGCGGGCTCCGCACATCGAAGGCCTGGCCCTGGCCTATGCCCACACCAAGGTACTGGAAGTTCCGGACCGGACGATTCGCGCAGAAATCCTGCGGCCCTTGCTCAAAGCCTGTCGAGAGAACATGCGCCTTGAAGTTGAATACGTGTCACTGGCCAACCCCGCCCCAGAAGGTCGGCTCATCGCACCACACACCCTGGTCTATACCGGTATGCGTTGGCACGTGCGCGCCTATTGCGAGAAGAACAACCAGTATCGTGACTTCGTGCTGAGTCGATTGCGCGGTCAACCCGAATTGGAAGGCATATCCGAGAACGGGATTGATGGGGACGAAGTCTGGAATAACGAGGTAACGGTGATCATCGAGCCCGACTCGCGACTGACAGCCGCACAGAAAGCAATCATCGAAGCCGATTTCGGGATGCAAAACGGCCAACTGCTGATACCTACACGTCGGGCACTGGTGAAATATGTATTACAGCGTTATCAGATCGACCCGACAAAAATGGAGCCCCGGCCTGAAGCGCAGCAGATTGTGGTGAAGAACCTGACTGAATTGGAGCCCTGGTTGTACAATTGAGGTGGGTTGTCTGGTTTTTAAAGCCGAGAATTCGTGGCTAAAGCCTTGTGGCATCCGCCTTTACTGCCTCACCGCAATTTTACTCGCTACCCCATTCCTCTGCTTCCTAGTCCGCGTCCTGCAGACAACTGCTCCAGAGGATTGGTGTGCAATTTCTCCGCGTACCTGGGAGGAGTTGGCGATCAGGCAGTTTTGGCGATCAGCTGGCTGCGTGGCTGATCTGATTCTGAATATGCTATAGCGCCCCTCCGAAGGCGATCTTCACCTTACGTTCTTACCAATATGACTGCTCGAGGTGGCGATGGCTCTCCGGCATGAATAATGGGATTTCTTTCCTCGGCAACGCTTCTCAACTCCAGTCCGCTCAATAGCTCGTCCGGTAGCTGAGAATCTGGATGTTCTCGACGGAGCGACAAAAGAACTCTAGTCAACCAACCTCGCATTTGAGCCGAACCAGCAGCACCGTACAAAAGCGGCGTGATAGGCGTACCAATCTGGCTCTGCTCTAAAGCGTCTCCGAATGTAAGGAGACAGCAAGTTCCCGTCACTTCTTCATGACCGGCAATACTGCGGGTCACATTTAAAGGGGCTGCCCATTGAAGAGTTCCGGATCGCCTGTAACCGTTGGTGAGCGGCGTGAGTTCGCTTGCCACAAAGTAAGCAAAGTCGAAACTTGCGCCTGAAGGATAAAAGACACCAAACGTACCAACAGATGGAAGAATCGCACCAGAAAGCAAGTCTATTGGTGGATTGAATGTCTTTGTCGCAGGATTTATGGATGGCCGATTTGAAAGTAGGTCCCACTGCTCGAGGTTCGCACGAAAGCTTTCGGGGCCCGCCGCAATGGAGGAGCGACTACAACCAAGAGCATTCGTGGTGACCTTTGCCTGGTTGAAAGTAATACGAGCTGCACTAGCGTTGTTTGCCGGGTAATGAACAATTATTACGTCGCATAACTCGCAGCGGGGGGTTGGACGTCCAGCCCCCCGGGCTGCGTTAAACGTAACCTGATATCGGCTACCATGATATTCCTTTGCCAAAGCGTCAGATCCGAGCGCATTGAAGGCGCGGATGAATGCTTGAAAAAGCGCAATCTCACCAATCTTGCCTTTTGACTCGTTGAAAAAGGCGCGTTTGAGTTTCAATCCAGTCGTCATTTCCACGTCTTCCTAGCTGACTACGTTCCTTGAAGGCCGCTTAGCGGGTCGCTTCAGCCCCCTCAAGCAGATGAAGGACGAACCAAGAGAAACAGATTGCGTTTCGCCCGCGTTGCCGCAACGTGCAGCAAACAACGCTCGGAGGTTTCCGTATCCTCCGTCACGCCAGCATCCTCATCGCGACTGAACTGCTCAGCGTAACTAGCCGCTCCCTTATATGCGGCAACGATCACTACGCTGAACTCAAGCCCCTTGATGCGGTGCATGGTGGCCAGGCGAACGCCCGGTAGTGCCGAATCGTCAGAGGTTGAGTTGTCCAGTTTCAAGTGAACAATAGACGCTTGCTGCAGAGCCCGAGCAATGTTGTCCAGATCGTCATTGGTTCGCGCTGTGATACAAACCTGTCGAGGCTCCATGCCATCGTCTTGCAATTGTTTAAGGATCGCCTGTATATGCGGCGTATCCTCTTGGGCGGAAGACGACTCAATGATGTCCGGCACATCACCATGAGTCAGAGACCGGTAACCGCGCAGAGAATCCGCGTTGCCATCCAAGTCATCGACTGCACAACCCTCAAGCTGAGCGCAGGCCCATTGACGGATTTCGTCGGTGGTTCGGTAATTCACCTTCAGGTTACGGCTGCGGCCGCGAACTTCGATACCCACTCTGCTAAGCACGACTTTGTGCCGGTAGATACGCTGGTGAGCGTCACCAACAATAAACAGGTCGTTTTCGGCTTCCCCTACTGCCGTTCGGATAAGCTCAAAGCCGGCGTTGCTAATGTCCTGAGCTTCATCCACCACCATGGAACGAATACCCAGTGCTGGCTGCTCCTTCCTTAGCAATTGACAAGCTTCACGGAAGGCTTCTTCAGGCTCGCGCAAGTTGGCTGCTTGCAGTTGGGCGCGGTATTCGGCAAACACCGGCCAGATAGACTTACGCATCGCACGACCAAGCTGACCGCCGCGGCCTACTCGACTGGCACGCATATAGTCCTCTGCAGTTTCGCAGGCTTGAGGTAACACTACTCGCTCATATTCCGCACGCATGAATGGCAAGCTAAGATCAATCGATGCTGGCATCGCCGACAAGGCTGCTTGCCAGAAGCGGCGACGGTCGCCTTCGTTGTACAACAGGTTATGTGGGTAACCAAAACGACGCAGAAGACTGGAAGCCCACTGATCCAGGTTCACCACATGAATTTTCTCCAGCTCCTGCGGTGTGCACAGCAGAGCCAAATGCTGGCGGATGTCCTCAGCCAGGGTTTTGGTGAAAGTGGTAAACAGCACAGGACGACCAGGCAAGTCCGAGTATTGTCGTGCAAGTCTTGCAGCGCGATGCATGGCTACAACGGTTTTACCAGTACCTGCGCCACCGGTCACCTTCACAGGACCATTCCAGTCGCGCTCCACCAACTTACGCTGGCTTGGGTGCAGGAAGACCCTCCAGTGCTCTAGAGGTGCGGCCAGTAAAGCTTCCAGATCGCTGTCGTCAGTCAGCACCACGAAATGACGGCGTGAGCTGTCGCGCTCCAGCGCAGCCCCAAAGTCCGCAGGGTCGACCGCCGCCGGCGCGGATTGATCACTGATAATCTTGTCGAAAGGCTCGCCTGCAGCAAACAGATACAACGCTTCGTATGCCTCATCGGGCAATTGTGCTTCCAACGCCTCAAGCTCGCGTTCATTAGTAATGGAACGCACAGCTTCCAGCCGGTCGTCAGGTACACCCAGGCGGCGAATTTCACGGTCTTTGAGTGCATCGAACAAACCTGCTACTCGCACCTCAGCCGGTGTGTCAGATGCAGTCGTGTCAGCAGCCTCCTGAACTGCATAAACCTGAATACTGCCAACATCCGGGTGGATAGCGACTCGATGGCGACGTGCCCAGTGATAGGCATCGTCATGCTGATCGACCCATAACAGGCAATACACATTGCCAACATCCGGCTTGAGAACAATGCCACGCATGTTGTCGTTGATTCGAACTGAACGCATGTTCGGATCGGCGGCATCGTGAATGCGCTCATAATTGATACCGGTTGCCATTGGGTTCTGACGAAACTTTGCGACGAAGGTCAGCACCGCCTGCTGGTGAGAGCGAGGAACTGCTGAAAACGACTTTAGGAAGTCATCGGACATTGCAATCTTGAGTGCCAGCGTCATGCCAGTGTCTCCATCAAAAGGGTTCTCAGCTCATCAGGCAACTCACTGCCGTCAGCGGTAAAAGAATGCCAACCTTGGCCAGCAAAAAGCGCAGCCACTGGTCCAGAATCTGGCAGTAGTACGGCGGTACAAACATCTGGCCAAGCCAATTCGGCTTCTGCTATTACGCGGCCTTTTTCATCCATCAACTCATAGCCCACTTCTGGGGCGGTTACGTCCAGACCAGCCAAAGCCAGGCCCCAAGACTGTACTTCATGTGCAGCTAGACTCAGCGCTTCTTGCCAGGCCTCAGACAGCCCGCCGGATTTTGCTTTGAGCGCAGAACAATCCTGCAGCGCAGGTAACCCTGGCATTTCAGCGTTGCCAACCCAAATCTGACTCAGCGGCAACAATAAGTTAAGTGCCTGCCAAAGTTGCTGCCAGCGTAACTGAAGCTCGCTTTCGGGCAGGCCATCTTCTTTCCACTCGCCAACCAGAACAGGTTCAGAGTCTGCAGAGCCATTGCCCGTCATCACTTGCTTCAGATGCTCCGGGTGCATGGCAATGGCCAGCATCCAGGCTGTACCGAGCTGACGCTGGCTCAACCTATGCATTTGCAGGTCAGGTAGCAGACCCAGCTCATCCAAACGCTGCCAGAAAGCCCCTTCGCGCAGGACTTGAAGCGCAGTAGTGTCCCCCGGCGGCATCAACATTCCCGCAGCCAGGGAGACGGCCAATTTGCCGAGCGCTTGGTGTTGCCCATGGGCTAAACGCTGATGCAGCTGGCTAAAGGACGGCAACGATTTGAAATTGGAGAGTGTTGCGATGCCCTGTGCCGCGCACAGCTTCTGCACTACCTGCTGCGGATCATCATTAAGCAAAGTTGCCCAAGGCGATGGCGTAGGTAATACCTGGTTTTGCAAAGCGCATTCGACATCATCCCAGGTCAGCGTCCAGACTGAGAACTTCCCGCTCTTGGCCATCGCCATACGTTTGGCCATATCGGTAGTAATGATGTCTTTGTGGTACTGCCAACCATCAACAAAGACCGCCACGGGCAGGTCGTCGGCGGCATCGTCTGGCCAGAACACGAAGTCAGGCTTGCACGGAATCAACACACCTTCGCTGGCTCCCAGATTGACCTGCAACTCCATCCGCCAGCGACGCGAGCCAGCCTGTATCTGATAGCCCGCCTTGCCCTTGAACAACAGCTCACTCAGCTTGAACTTCTCACCTTCATGCTCACGGCGCAGCGCTTCGACAAACCGCTTCTCCAGCATGCTGTCCAGTAACTGGTTAGCTGGCTGGGCGTCGGCCAGATGGGTAACTGGCTTCAGTGCACCCTTGTACTGCATCACCTCACCCAACAACTTCTGTGCTGTACGTCGCGAGATAGACTTACGATCATGGCTGTTGTGATAGCGGTACACGCAGCGATAACAGCCATCGGTGTCCGCATTCTGGTTGCAAGTACAGCTATTGAGGGCTTGCAGTGCAATGTCGAATACTTCCAACAGCGGTTCCGGCGCGCGCATCAATTCCTTGAGATAGCCGGTGCCACCCGGCACGCTGTCGTAGATCACCAGATAACAACGCGGCGTATCTGAGCCCGCAGCCATACGCATATCTAGGGCAATACGCAGATGGTCCACTGCCCCCCTAAAACGCCGCGCCAACCCCAACTCCAGAGCCGACACAAAACTCAGCAGGGCCTCGTTGGTATCGGCAAAACCCACCTCGGGCAAAAATAGTCGAATGCCCTCACTAGTGAACTCGCGGTAGAGGAACACGCACTGCTGCGTGCTCGCCTCGGGGTTCTTGCGCTTCGCGCACCAGGACGAATGGTTGCGATACAGCTCCTCGGCCTTGCGCTTGCGCTGCAAGGTTCCGCACTCGGGGCAGATGCTAAAACCAGGGCGACTGAGTTCCTTCCCGCCGATCTCCATCGGCATGCCTTCCGCTGACTGCTCGCCAAAGTTCACCTCGCGAAAAGTCACTCGATCAAGAAACTCGAAGCCGAAAGGAAATGTCTGCTCGTCAATCACAAAAGCCTGACGCACCGCATCAGGCGGGCTATCCACCAAAGCCTGGCGCACATAAAAGCCGCGCTGACGCTCGTCTGAGTCGTCAGCAATACGGCTATCGCGATCCAGCGTGCGGGCAAATACCGTGGTCAAGCGGAGCATCTCGTGTACGCGCCCACTGTCGCGCCAGAGCGTATCGCCACATCGTGGGCAGTTAGGGTGTTGATCACCCGAGGACAGCGGCTCGGTATAGGAGCACTGCCTACAGAAACGCCAGTGCTCCGGCTTGATCTTCGATACGTCGATCTGGTTGATCACCACCCGCCTGCCTTCGGCATAAAAGGTGTTGTTCGGTGCCAACTCAGTGATGGCCGTTGATCCAGGACGCTCATATTCGAAGGTCAGAGGATCAGGAGCGGATGTTCCAGGCTTTGAATCGCGCACAATGATCGAGCGCAACAGCACACCTTGCTCCGGGAACGCATAGTTGGGTAGCAAGCCCTCATCAGTCAGCACATTGAGCGTAGTCTTACCCTCAATGCTGCCAATCAAACGCGAAAGCGCAGTTCGATCTTGAAGCAGTCGCGCCAACTCCAGATCCTGATCCTCACCACGCACCGTCAATGCCTGCAGCTTATCGATCTCCTTCACTGCGGCTTCACGTTTGCGCTTGATGCTTTCAACATCACTAGCAATGCCCTGCAAACGGTTGACGATCTTGTACGCCAACGGACTGCTATCACCGCTGCTGCCCTGAATGAAATTTGCGAGCCATTGGCACGTACCGTCGCTCAAAGGGCACAACTCCCCCTGATTGAACAAGCGCAGGAACCGCTCAAGTAGCGATGCCTGGTGCTGTTCCACATAGCTCAACCAAGGGTAAGGAAATTTGCTGGTGGTCTGATTATTGATCGCAGTGAACACCCCACGAATTTCCGAAGGGATCTGCGCCGCCCGCCCGTTCTCATGCACCCAACAATCTAGAGTGAACGCTGTAAGTTGACGCTCAAGTACCGCCGAGGCGTTAAGGAAAACCCCAGGTGCCTGCACGGAACCTGCAATCATGGTTTTCGGGTCATCCCAGAAATACAGGTCATGCGGCTTGCTGTTCGCCATGCTCATCAGCAACGCATTACCCGTGCTACGCCCCGCCCGTCCTGCTCGCTGAATGTAGTTTGCCTGCTGTGGAGGAATCGAACATTGCAGCACACTGGACAAGTCGCCGATATCGATACCCATCTCAAGAGTGGGTGTCGCGGAGAGCACATTAATGCCCCCGGGGCGATCACTGTTGGATTTAAAGTTGCGCTCTACCGCCTCGCGCGTTTCTCGCGGCAGTAAACCAGTATGCTCGTGCGCCACTACCCGCCGAATATCCGCATTCAGGTAGAGCTTGCGATAAAAATCACCGGGTACATCTAGTGCGTGCAACTCGCCCCGACAATCGACACGGCGACACGCTTGCTCAGAAAAATCATCCTCTGGACCAGAGAGTGTGGTGCTGTGGCAGCTGGCACACCGCCACACCTTGCCCCCCAAGATAACGTGGAAAGCAGAGGGCTCCAGCCCCCATACACGGATATCCGGTTTCTCGGTGGCCTCCTCAAAACCTGCTAAGCCAACGCTTTCCAATGCCTCAAGAGCAAGTCGATAGAGCGGTGCAATCAAGGCATCCGTGCCCAGCGCCAGTTCATGCAAAGCAGGCAATGCCTTGAACGCCCAGTCGCTAAACAAACGGGCATGGCTCTTAGTTACACTGACGCAGCGACCAAACTCTGCCAGTGTCAAAAACCTCGGAGGCCGAGGGCTGGTTAGAAGCTTAAACTGGCTTGGATTCTTCTTATACCCCCAAGGGCTGCTACCCATTCGCGCATAAAACCCTAGCTCCTGATCACGCCAAGCCCCGATGCGCTGCATGTTTTCCAGTAGCCCGCGCAGTAAAACAACAACTTCGTCCAGCTGCGCGGCGGCTAACGGTTCAAGCGTGTCACGTAGACGTGGCAACAGCCATTGAGCGGCTTCGTCTAACTTGCCTGCAAGTGGCACTACGCAAGCAGTTCCCGTCGCTACCAGAGTACGACCAATATGAGCATCCTGGCCAAATTCTGCATTGAGCACCCAAGGCAACACCCTCGCCAACTCGCCAGGTAGGTTGCTGCTTTCAGGCAGCGCCCCCTCTTCCATCAGAGTCTCGTAATCACGTAGCCACTGCATTTGCGGCGGCAGGAAGTTAGCAATGTAATGACCATCACCTAGCGCCGTGCGCCAACGTTGCGCGAATGCTATTGGCAAATTTTCCAATGTCACAGGTCGCCCAGCTGCACAGGCATCAGCAATTACCTGCGCCAACGCCGGGCGTAAGTTCATTCGCCAGGTTCGTGCCGCAAGGAACCCTGCACGATGCGCCGCATCCTGTACCGAGTCAGAGAAAGCAATCAGCTTCTTGTCTGGATTGAAGCGCGTTGCAAATAACTGTCCCACCATCACCGCAGCCAGACTGGCCGCTTGCGAACCAACAATCGTCAGCGTTTTATAACCGGCACAGAAAGGACAATCATGGTGCGACTTGGTGTACTTCGCGCCATTGCGCGTACCTTCACGCAAGTTGCTGGCAATATCTACAGCCAGCAAAGGCTGATCCTCACAGTGTGAGCATTCGGTTTGCGATGCCTGATGCAAGGAGCCGCAGGCAGGGCATACCTGCTTGCGCTCGAACACCGCTGGGTTCGCCCCCGCACTGGAAGGAAAGATAAAACGGGTACTCACATCCTCGGCGAAGAACGCGCTGTAAAACGCCTGCAAATCATGGGTGAGTTGATTGGGGCTGATCTTTTGCTGCGTAGAACCCCAGCCGGTGGCGTGGCACTCGCGACAATGGATCACCGGCAGATGCAGTCGCTCCATATCGGTTTTACGTAAGTCATCGTGATGCCGAAGCTGCGGCTCAGCATCCAGAACAGCCACCATGCGGCGCAGCTCACGTAGCCAGATTTCCACCTTCACCTGCAAGAAAAAATTCTGATGTGCATCCTGGCGTGCATGCGCCACCAACGACAGCAGGCTAGACAACCAAAGCAGCGCAAAGCGCTCATCATCGCAGCGCGGCAAACGGCGCTTGAGCAGTACCAACAGGTCATCCAGCAACACGGACTTTGGTCCAAGACGCTCCAAATCACGCAAAAGATTCTGGAAGGCAAAGTGGCTCTTCAGGTCCTTACCCAAGCCACAGCGCCAAGCAAAATCCTCTGTCTGCGTGACCGAGCAAGGCTCACCGAACCACAAGGGTGCTTGGGCCGCCAGATAGGCATGCAGGTCGTCAAAGTTCTCGGGGGCCAAGGTATCCAGATCACTGGACTGCGGGCTTTGGGTGAACTCAACCAGGGCTTCAGCGAGATAATCCCCAACCGACTCGCGGTCCTCGGCGATAACCGCACTGTCATCCAACACTTCACCAAACACATCACCAGCAAACGCCAGCAAATCGCTAACGCCATCATCGCCCAGCGTTGCCGAAGTACCGACGCACACCAACTGGCCCGGCGGCGCATTCAGACGTCCTTTGAGACGGCGAATCAAACAGGCCAGATCAGTACCCTGCGCACCATCAAAGGTATGCAGCTCATCCACCACCAAATAACGCAGCGTGTCCGGCTGCTGATGCGCCCACAAAGAGGCATCAGCTGCACGCAGCAGCAAAAAATCCAGCATTTTGTAGTTGGTCAGCAGAATATCCGGCGGATTTTCACGCAGGGCATTTCGGTCGGTAATCACCGAATAACTGCCGTCACTCAATTGGGCGACCGTTTGCGACTCAATAGCCGGTGCATCGCCCACATACAAACCTGCACGAACCCCACTAAGACTAGCAGCCTTGACGATCTCCTTGGCCACTCGCCCAGCTTGGTCACTGGCCAAGGCATTCATGGGGTAGAGGATGATCGCCTTGATGCCACGCCGCCCCTCGGCACGCTCCACACGACAATGCTCAAGGATCGGATATAGAAAGCACTCGGTCTTACCCGACCCCGTACCCGTTGCCACCAACGTGGATTGAGCCTCTGAGCCCGCCAGCCGCGCAAAAGCCTTGGCCTGATGTGCATGGGGCACAAAGCTGGCGGGGAGCCAAGGGAAAGCCGGGCGACCGCCATTCAGCTGCTTGCGAAATGGCAGTGGCAACGTCAGATACGGCCCTTTGAAGATATTGCTACGCTCTGCCAAAAAGCGCTCCAGCAAGCCCTCAAAACCAGAAGTAGTGGACGGGAATGCGGTGCGCAGAAAGTCCGCGACGCCCTGGGTCACCTGCTGGGAAACGATCAATGGCTGCATTAGCGATCTTATCCTTACTTAATCAACTCAACCAGATTGATGCCCTGCGGCATCACCTGCACACCCTGTGGGCTTTTGCCTGTCTCAAAGACTGTTTGCCAAAAGCTATTGTTCTGCTTGCCACCAAACACGGTTGCCGACAGATCTTTGTTTACCCACAACGGCAATGCCGCCAGGTTTCGCACGAAGTGGCGGATGTTGGTCCACAGCTGATCCGGGAATGCATACTGGAATAATTTTTCTTCCTGAATTGGCTTGCCAGAGTTGATGAAGTAGAACTTAGCGATCTGCTGGATGTAGCGCAGCCAGTTGTAGATTACCTCTTCCTTACTCATGCGGAAGGCGCATAAGTGTGCATGCGGGAAGTTATCTCCCTTCTGCAAACGGCTCTCGATTTTATCGGTGCCGATGTCGCTGTCGAACTTACCGATGTAAATCTCCTCGGCAATCACATTCATCAGTTTGATCAACTGTTCGGTTTCCAGCTCACGAGGGTTCTCGCCATTTTCTGCCCCATGATCGAGACGGGTATCCAGCACCTCCTGAAAGATAAAGAAGGAATAGAACGTCTTATCGACCGAGCTGTACGACAACGGCCGCTCCTTTCCCCGGCCTCCGTAGTCGACGAAGTCACGCAGCTTGTTCTCAGCAGACGAGGTAACTCCATCTCGTACAGCGTCGAGAATATAGCGCTTCATCTCGCGTGATTGCCCCTTGAAGTAGCCGACCAAGTCACGCTCGCTGAACGCCAGATCGTCTTCCTTGCGCTGCGTCTCTGTCCGATATCGCTCGATGCGGTCTTGGTACAACGTACTGCCCAAATGACGCTGTACGGACTTGTCGAAAGCTACCTGCTTCAACGTCGTACCAGCATTGGTGTTGGTGGTAATCAGCGTGTCGGGTTCAGGGTCGATAAACACACGAACCGGTAGAGCTTTGGCTCCCAGCATTATTTGCGCCGCAGCCTTGTGCTGGCCGTCGAATACATGGACCGCACTATTCCCCTGCGCTGAGGTCATCCAGGCCAGCGGCACATGCAGTTGCGGTCGTTTCTGATAGAACTCCTCTACCAACTTGCTGATATTGGCACCGATAGCACGCGGGTTAATGCGATCGTCATGGCACAGATACTCAATGGGTAGCTTGACGAAGAAATAACGGAAGCCACTCAGCTCGTCCTTGTAAACCTGCACCGACTGAATCTGCTCATCACCCGCTGCTGTGAAAGTAAACTGGATTTGATTGCCTTCAAGCTTAAAAATCAGTTCTGCATTCCCCCCTCCAGCCTTAGCGAGAATATCCCCTAGGTTGGGGCTGCGATTCTCTGGCTCCAGCTCTTCCTTCAGGGCCACAAAACGACGCAACACGCGCGCGACCTCAAGGTTGCTGGCCTGTTTGGAGCGGTTACAACTTGAGTGAGTCAGCGCAAAGTTGCTGGAATCATCCTTGCCGCCCGTCTTCAAGGGAACCACATGGTCAATATCAAGGGTGTCTTTGTGCAGCACCAAGTCCAGCGCCTGTTCGCAGATAAAACAATGTCCGCTTTGCTGCTGATGCAAAGTGGCAATGAGCTTGATCCGCTCATCAGGGCTCAAACGGCCCAGGTAAAGAGACCCCACTATTCCTCTCCTTGGTTGGTTTTCTGTTGTTCGAAATGCGCCCAAGCCACGCGGTAGTCGGCTTCGCGGTCGGCCAAGGTGAAGGGGGCAATGTATTGGACGGTGCGTTGCACCGGGCCACCGGATTGGGTGTCGTCGAGAATGGGGCGTTCGATGATAGTCCCATCGGGGATTTGGGGTTGGCCGTCTTTGGGTTGCACATCTTCCCAGCCGAGGCGTCGGGTAGAGGAGCTGCTGGCGTCGGGCAGGCGCAAGGTGCACTCCGCATCGCGCTTGCCGGATTTGCGTGGTAGGCCGACACCGGATAGACCTTTGCTGGTGGTAAATACGATGCGGCCATTGGCGTCGTACCAGGTATCGCGCTCATTTTGGCGCATAACCGGGAACTGTACACGGTAGATGGTCTGCAGCTCGTCCAGTGTGAGTCCCAATGCCTGAGCGGCAAGTACGTCGATTTCCACCAGCGCCTGGCGGCGGGCATAGTCGCTGCGCAATGCGTTACTTCTCAGCCATCCAGGCGTAAGCCGAGCGAAGAAGTCCTGCGGAAGGCGCGAGTCGTTGCTAGCCCACGCGTCTTGCTGGAAGGCGTATTTCCAGCAGTCAGCCCACAAGTCAGCGTAGTGGTTCGTGAGGCTCGACAACATGAGTGCGCGCACATGCAAGCTTGTGCGCGCACTCACCGAGGATGTGTTGGATGCCAAGGGTAATCGACTTAGATACGCCAAGTTAGCGTGCCCTGAGCCCGTGGACTTCATGTAGAAATCCAACGGTATGGATAACGTCATTGCATGAAAATCCAATAACGTATCAACTGACTGGAACGTTGTGCTGATACACGCATGTAGGTGGCCGACCCCCTTTGGAACAAGTGCTGAAATCAGAGTTCTTTCCATCGAAACACTGATCATTTCCCGGTTGATATGACGGTAATAGGCTGTCACAGGTCTGGGTTCTTTCTCGCCGTTTTCGATCCAACTCACACGCGGAATGCGGCGTGCGTAATCAATCTTGTCGCAAGCAGGGGAGTAGTTACTGCGCGGCAGATAATCGTCAGGCAGACTTTCGAGGTCGAGAGTGTCGTAAGCCTTGTGGGTTTCGCAAATACGCTTCGGCGTTTTGCTAAATGGGTTGCCAACGTAGAAGTGTGGGCCAGAGAGTATAAATTCGGTGGGGGATGGAACGAAACCGGTTTCTCGGCGAATGATTCCCTCACGCTGGCTTGCACTTTCATCGAAAAACCAGACAGACGCGGAGGTTTCATCCGCAAGACGACGCCTTACACGAGAAAACTTTTTTAGTACTGAGACCAATTCGCGGCTGTGCACTGCAGGCAGACGAGCCTGAGTGGGCGGAGTACCAGGCTCATCGTAAAGCATGGCAAAAACCGCCAACGTTTCGTCGGTGACCTCAACAAACCGATTGCAATGACCGGTCAAGTCCCAGCTACCTGTCTCAGTCTTGATACCCGGCGTGGTGCCACCGCCAGGGTGGATAAGCGAAGAAAATGTTGTTTGCGGGTGCATCACATTGGCCATAGTCTTGAATGCAGAGGCTTGCTCCTGCCCGTAGATGTTGATGCTGAACTTGACCCGATTGCCTATCTCGGCAAACAGTTTCAATTCGTTCTGGAACTGATAGTGCGCCCGTAACCTGTGATACATGGCTTCGCGCAGCGGCCTGCCATTCGGATCTTCATAAGGTCCTTCCGGGTGCAGTAGAGCCTGCACGCCACTGCCCACCTGCCACACCAGCGGCAGGAAACACTTGTATAAATTGGCCTTCTGCCCCTCCAACAATGGGTAGTTCTGCCGTGCATTCAAAAACTGCCCCATGCCTTCGGTGGCCACGCATTCGGCCAGATAGTCAGCGCGAGCCTGGGGCAACGCAGAGAACACGGCGTTTCGCTGGTCGGCGGTCTGCTTGGCGCTAAGTTTGCGAATGGCAAAACGCGGATCAAAGTCCGACAGCAGCGACTGTTCGTTCCATTCCACTTTGATCCACGGCGGATTACCGAGGATCACGTCAAAGCCGCAACGGGCCTTAAACACATCGGCGAACTCCAACGCCCAGTGCATAAAGTGCTGCTGGCTCGCCACTTGCTGGGCTACCTGCAGTTGCGGTAGAGCGCTGATCAGCGCGGCGATATCGATATGGCCGTAGCGGTCACGCTCGGGAGCAAAGTCTAGCGCCTGCTGCGGCCGGGTTTCCGGGAATAGATCATTGGCCGACGCACTGCTCAAACTAGCGTTGCCGAGCAGTACAGTTTCCAGCACAAACCACCAGTGTTCACGACTGGGCAACTCGCTGGCTTTATCCAACGGCCAGAACCACAGGGCGCACCAGGCATCCATCACCAGTTTGAGGCGGCGGTATGGACTGGCATTTTTCTGCGCTTCGCTAAGCATTTCCCGCTGGTAGGCGGCATCTTTCTGCGCGGTGCTAGTCGGAGCGCGGTTCGCGGCCGGGTCGGGCCATACATACAGCTCATCACAGGTGGCGGCGCGCACACGGGCCAGCTCCTGGGCGTGTTGCTGCCAGAGCTGCTCGGTGGCAGCACTCAGCGCCTGCACCCGCTTGATTTCATCGCTACTCAGCGGCGCAGTAAAGGCTTTGCGCCATTGCTTGAACTGGTTGAAGGCCGCGGACTTAAGCGCCTTTACCACCTTATCGCTGACCATGCCCATGCCTTCAGCAGGCAGCAAAAAGTGGAACACATCGGTAGCGGCTGGCACTTGTGTGAGTGGCAAAGCACGCGGCGCGGCAGCGCGCCAGTCGCGTTCGGGCTGACCGTTTTCACCTGTGCCTGGGCTAAGCTGGGCGGTGCTAAACAGCTCACGCCGCGCACCCACCAGGGAGTTACCGTTATACAGTTGCAAACCAAACCACGGCACATGGCTACCTTTGAAAATGGCGTTAAGCCACAAGGAGACCTCGGCCAGCTCCACCGCGATGGGGTTGAGGTCCACACCGAAGACATTGCTATCAGCAATGTACATCTTGACCCGCTGCTTTTCTTCGGTGTAGTGCTCGTGCGGGATCGTGCGATTCAGCTCTTTCTGCTTGGCCTGCAAGTAGGCTTCGGCCAATTGGCTGATGGCCTCGTTCAAAAACGCCGCGCTGCCCATGGCCGGCTCGCACACGGTGAGCTTCAGAATTTCATCTGCCGACTTGCCGGGAAGAATCTCCTTTAGCGCATGCTCGACCAGGCATTTGGTCAGCACTTCCGGGGTGTAGTAGCTGGCCGACTTCTCCCGAGCACGACCGGCTAGGCGATAAATAAAACTGCCTTTGGGGTGGATCTTGGTATTGCCGCCAAACAGGCGTTCGGCGTCGGTGTATTGGCTGATACTACTGGCAGGTACAAAATACGCCGCATCCAGCGGGTTGACCTCGGCATCTTTTTTCTTCTCGGCTGCACTGGGGGTATCGAAGCCTTCGTCGCTGTCCGTATCGCTCTCGCTCGAATCGTCTTCTTCGTTCCCGTCGCCCGTACTTGCCTTCTTACCCTTGGGATCAGGGCGTACCTCGTAGAGATCTTCTTCGGCGAAAAAGCCACGGAAGGACAGCAGCGATTCGTACACAGCACCCAGCTGGTTGATACCGAGGGTGCCATAGCTGATTCGCCCACGACGACTCTTGCCACCACCCCGGGACAACGACATTAGCTCGATGACTTTCTGCAGCACCGAGTTACGCAGCTTGACGCTACCCAGCAACGGTGTGCGTGCCGGGTCAAATAGGTGGCCTTGTAGCGGCGCGATGGTGAAGCCGTTATCGAGCAAGCCGTCATGACTGCCACTCAGGTCGAGCTGACTCGCCGTGGCATCCTGTCGTGGGTAGCCTTGCCAGATCAGGCCAAAGAGTTGCTTGAGGCTGTCGTGAAAATAGAAACCTTCCTGGGCCTCGCTGGTGGTCAGCGGGGTTTGTTCCAGCTCGCGCAGATGCTCGATGCTGTAGCCCTTGAGGTAGGCCTCGGCATCGATGGGCGCATAGCCCAGCTCCGGCCGCGCCTCAATATAAAACATAAACAGCAGGCGGTACATGTAGCGCAGGCTTTCACGGCTGAGCTGGTCAGCCAGGTCGGTATCGTTACGCTCGAACACCTTCTCCTTGGCCACCGTGCGTTTGTACCAGATGGCCTCGTTGGCAATCAGCTCGATGCATTCACGGAGGGCGTATTTGAGATCAGTGGATACCTCAAAGGCATGCTTGTGCGAGCTGTCATCCAAGCTGTCGAGCAGCGCCACGCCGCCTTCCACCGGCAGCACCGACTGGCTGCCGAGCAGCGCGGCCATGGTACGGAACTGTTTGTCATCACGCGGGCCGAACAGCTCCGGCAGGTTGAAGCGCAGGAGTGCCTTGCGCCCCCATTTGCTGCGCTCGATCAACAACCACTCTTCATGGTGCAGCAGCAACACCCAGCGTGGCGGGTGGTCGTCGGCAAACAGGCGCTTGCTGAGGGTTTCTTCCCAGTCGCTGTGGGCAAATTTACCTTTGACTTGCTCACTGGCCGCTGGCGCAAGCAATTGCAGCGGGCTGCTGTCGTCGTCTTCCGCATTGGCAATAGCTGCCGCAATGACCAACAGCGGCTGGTGTTTGGCATCGCGATACACCGCGAGCACCGGCAATTCGCCTTCGGCCAACGTCAGGTGCTGCGGCGCTAGCTCGTAACCCAGGGCGGCGAGCAGAGGCTGCACCAAGTCAATAAACAGGCTGGCACGCTCGCTGGTTTTGCGCTCATTCAGAAAGCGCTCACGGGCGCGAAAGTAACCATTAGCCCCCGCGGCAGTGCGCAGACGAGCGACGGGGCTTTGCGCGCCCTGCTCTTTCCATTGATCAAACAGCGGCTTGAGGTCTTTTTCGAGGATCTCGTCCAGGTAGTGCTGGCTGTAGAACTCGTTGGCATTGGTGAGGCCGGTGATGGCAAAACTCATGCTGTATTCCTTCCTTAAGCCATCAGTGCGGCGACAACGGTGAACTGAGCGCGGTCATCCAGTTGCAGGGTGTCGCGTATCCATTGTTGGTAGTTGCTGAACAGGTCGGCGGTGGCGCTTTCTTTCTGCATACGTTTGGCTGCGATGACCTGTTCGATACCTTTGGCGAAATCGATTTCCAGCTGTACGTTGTGTTTGAGCTGCAGGGTTTTCAGCTTGGCCAACTCGCGCTCCAGACGCTGGCGACAGCTGGCATCAAAGGCCTGCTTGATCGGTTTGATGTGTTTCTCAGCAGCCTGAATAACCGCGGGTAGTGCACTTTGCAGGGTACTGCTGTCCGGCGCCTGGCCATAGTTGGCCTGCGCTTTTGCAGTGCTGTTGAGCCCTGTACGGTGCAGTGCTTCCTCCAGGCTGATGACGCTCTGTACTTGCCCAGCAGCATCGAGCTGTACCCCTAGCCACTCGGCTAGCACGGCTTGACCACGGCGGTTAGGCACCTGGGCGAGCACCAGCACGATGGCTTCGCCTGCGGCCAGCCCCTGTGCAACCCGCAGCAGCGGCGCACGCTGGCGGCGGAACAGCGCCATAAGCTTGTAGTCGAGCCACTGGGCAATGGGGTTGAGCGCCCAGAGGTAATGCAGCTGCGGCCAGGCATTGGTGTCGCGGGCCTGTTTGATGGCCTCTTCAACCACAGCCTTGTTGGCGCTCAAGGCAAAGGTGTTATCGGTCGGCCACATTTCGCTGGCCAGATCACGCTGGAGCACCCGAGCAAGGTCGCGACTGGGCTGGAAGCTTAGCGTACGGCTGGCATCATCCGTTTTGATTGCAGCATGTTCGTCCGGAGACTCTTGCGCCAGCCAGCGCAAGGCATCGCGCAGGTAGATATAGCTGTCGTTAAACAGACTGGTGAGTTCAGCAGTGGACGACATGAGCGCAGCTGTGCTGGCGGGCGCAACGCTATCTTTGCTAGGTATGTTCGCGCCCCACAGAGCCTCGAAAGGATCGATACCATCCCCAGCCAGTAGCGCGGCGAACTCATCGGCAGAGCGGTTGCCTTCAATGGCCTTGGCCACTTCGATGGTTTCCAACTCTTCGTCATACAGCCCCATAAACGCTGACGGATCGCCGATATTCTTTGCCGCCTGCTCGTCCTTATCGATCAGGATTTCCATATAGCGCAAGTCACCGCGAATTTTCTCGTGGCGCGGTTCGGTCAGCAGGTAGCCGATTTTCGGGGCATGCAGTTGACCATAACGATCCACACGACCGTTGCGTTGCTGGAATACCATCAGCGACCAGGAAATATCGAAGTGGATCAGTCGATGAGCTTGGTAGTGCAGGTTAAGACCTTCGGAGGCCACGTCCGAGGCAATCAGCAGGCGCAGGGGCGAATGGGTTTTGCCGAAATCTTCGACCGTCTGCTGGATGTCCTGGTCAGGCAATTGGCCGTGCAGGATGGCTACGGCGTTATCTTTTAACCCCAGGGCCTTGGGCAGCTCTAGCTGGAGGAATTTCAGTGTTTCTACTCGCTCGGTGAAGATCACCAGGCGGTCACTTGGATCTTTGCCATCCCAACGCCAGTGCTGCCCTTGTTTGAGCTGGCTGATGAGGTGCTGGAATTTGCTGAATTTGTCGGCACTGATGGCCTGCACCAGAACTTGAAGATCACGCAGCCCCTCAAGATCAGGATGGCGTGCGTCTTTTACCTCGAACTTTCGGATGCGCTCTTTCAGCGTTTGTAGGCAGGCTGCCGGGGAAGAGAACAGCGCCTTTTCCAGCACGGTGCGGAACAACATGGCACCGTCGCGCGCACCGGTCCCGTCGCTATTAAGTTTGAGTTCGGCTAGGGCATCGAAGGCGAGGTTTTCCGCCGGGCTTGCGGCGCAGGCCAAACGAAACACTTCTCGCTCTGGGAACTCCTGCTTCATCTGCTCGCGCACGTCTTTCTTGAAACGGCGAACAAAAAGGTGATCTACATCCTCGCGGGTGTAATCGGCCCCTGCTGGCAGCACCGTGGGGTCGAGCATGCGCACGAGGCTGGCGAAGCTGTCCTTTTTGCCGTTGTGTGGTGTGGCAGTGAGCAGGATCAGTGCATCGGAGCGTTGCGAGAGCAACTCGGCCAAACGATTACTCTGGGTGCGATTGCCCTTGTAGGAAACGTTGTGAGCTTCGTCGATGATGATCAGATCCCACCAGGCGCTTTCCAGGTAGTGCCGGTACTCGCTGTCGCGCTTCAAGGTATCGACCGAGATTATGGTGCGGTCGAAGTAGTTAAAGGGATTGTGATTGGCTGGGATATCGCGACGAATGCGCTGAATACCGGCTGAGTCCAGGCGGGTGAGTGGGATGGTAAAGCGGTTCCAGAACTCCTGCTGAAACTGGCGCATCATACTTTTGGTAGTGACCACCAAAATGCGGCGAGCTTTACCTCTGCGCATCAACTCGGCGGTAAGGATGCCGGCCTCAAGCGTTTTACCCAGCCCTACTGTGTCCGCAATGAGCAAGCGCGGGCGCAGCTGTTGCAAGACCTGATGAGCGGGCTGCAACTGAAACGGCAGCGCATCCATCACCCCATGCTGACCAATCACTACCGATTCGTTTTGCAGTGCCGACTGACGCAGACGCGCCTCGATAAACAGCCGCGAAGCGATAAATGTGGGCGAGTCGTCGTACACCAGTTCAGTTTTTGCTGGATCAATCAGGGTAACGTCTTCGAGCTGAGTGAGGAAAAGAGCATGACGATTGCGCACGGTTTCCGACACGCCAATACACGAAAGCTGCCACCCGCCAAGATTACATTGGTCTGCATTCTGGATAATCCACTCTTCATCGCGGATTAGTGCACGGGCACCGGGGGCTGGGGCTTGGGTCAGTTGCATGGTGCAGTCCTTGTCAGGGCGTTAGGTGCGCAGCAGTCGTAGCTGCTGGCACTTTACCAGCTTTTTGCTAACGGTGACCCAACGGTGACCAAAAGGATCAAATCCCAGAAACAACAAAGCCCGGTCATTTCTGAACCGGGCTAAGTCACTGAAAAATATGGTCGGGACGGAGTGATTCGAACACTCGACCCCTAGCACCCCATGCTAGTGCGCTACCGGACTGCGCTACGCCCCGACTAGGCGTTAAACCCGTTCCTCTT
>Ga0065714_10064486_pt1 | contig 51303 bp, 79 predicted proteins | sample MisRhiReplicate2_FD_59101 | JGI IMG/M metagenome (GOLD analysis project Ga0065714, IMG submission 59101) | Miscanthus rhizosphere microbial communities from Kellogg Biological Station, MSU, sample Rhizosphere Soil Replicate 2: eDNA_1 v2... | ecosystem: Host-associated > Plants > Roots >...
CGATCGCGGGCCATGAACTCCGTAGAGCCGGTGTCCGAGTAGAGGTACAGCGGCCAGAACACGTCCCGGTCATTCGTGGACGTGCCACGGTGCCGCGACCCGGCCACCGCTGGCGAAGTGCTAGACAACCGTTCGAACGACGGCAGATGTAAGCCCCTCAGGCCCGGCCGCAGGAACAATCCCGTGGCCGGGCGCGTGAGCTCCCATTCGCTGCCGTCCCAGCCCCGCCAAGAGAGGTCGATGCCTCTCCATGGTGAGGCCGGCGGCTGCGGCGGCATGTACGGGATGGCGTAAGCGATTCCCACTAGTAGGCCTCCCTAGATTCCGAAAGCGGCGAAAGTGTCCCGCCGCTTCGTTTCGATACGGTCGGCAACCTCGTGAGGATCCCAACCGACGTTGCCGTAGAAGTTGGTGTCCCCACGGCCGCCGCCTTGCGCTGCCAGTCGGCTGATGTCCGCCCACTGCTGCGGGTTGAGGATCGCCTCAGGCTTGCCGGTACGGTTGACGACCTGCGAGATGCCGGGAGGCAGGATGCCGCCCATGTCATACAGCGCAGGGTCTCCCGTTGCCGAACCCTTGCCGCCGGTGATGAGGTCGGTGATGCTGCCGAACAGCTTCTTGCCGACGCCGATAGCGAGGTCTGCGATCATGCCGGCCGCGGGGAACGCCTCCTTGAACTTGGACAGCAGTCCGTCGAGGATGCCCGCCAGCGGGTTGAACCCGCCGCCGGAAGGGACGCCCGCGCCGCCGAGATAGCTGTACGGGTTGATGTCGTTCGGCCACCCGCCGGCGAAGGTCCCGAAGTGCAGGTGAGGACCAGACGTGATGCCGGTGTTACCCGACAGCGCGATCTGCTGCCCCGCCCGAACCATGTCACCGACCTTGACGGCCATGGAGGACAGGTGAGCGAACCACGACTGGATACCGGATCCGCCGTCGACGTGGACCTCGTTGCCGCCCCAAACGCCAGGCGCCTGAACGCCGGGCCCGGACCAACTGACCCGGCCGTTCTCCGTTGCGAACACCGGAGTGCCGACCGAAGCTGCGAAGTCGACGCCCTTGTGGATCCGGTTGTAACCCTGCGTCTCGATCATTTGCGTCAGCGGGTTTACGATGCCGCCCTTGGCGAAGCCCTCACCGAAGAGTGCCCGCACCTCGGATGCCTTCCGGCCCATGATGGCGGCCTTGTTCATCGCGTACAGGCGCGCGCGCTCGTACGGGTCACGCATGACCTCGGAGACCAGCACGCCCTCACCCTGACGCATCGGCACCAGCTGATCGTCACCGTTACGCCAGGACGACTGCCCCGGAAGTATGCCACCGCGGGCGAACCCGTCAGGGAGCGCCACACGGGGCAGCTTGTCGATGCCCGGCAGGATCCCGGCCACGGTGTTGAACGCACCGATCAGGCCATCATTGATGACCGTGTCGATGACGAACTTCACCGGCATCTTGGCGATCTCGATCAGCTTGTCCCAAGCCGTCTTGATGAAGCCAACGCCCTTGTCGAAAGCATCCGGGATCGTCTTCGTAATGAAGTCCGACAGCGTGTCAAAGACAGGCTTGATGACGTTTTCCCAAACCCACTTGATGGCATTACCGATACCATCAAACGCAGGCTGGATGACGTTGTTCAGCACCCAGACGAGCGAGTCGAACACCGGCTTTATGACGTTGTCCCAAACCCACTTGATCGCGTTACCGATACCGTCAAAAACAGGCTTGACTACGTTCAGGTAGAGCCAGTTGAGCGCGTCCGGAATGACCGTCTGGAAGAAGTAAACCCAGTTGTCGAACACGGGCTTGATTACGTTGGTCCAGACCCAGTTGATTGCGTTCCCGATACCGTCGAACACGGGTTTGATGACGTTGTCGTAAAGCCACGTAAAGACGGCGGGAAGGGTGACCTGGAACAGGTAAACCCAAGCGTCGAACGTGGGCTTGATGACGTTGTCCCAGACCCACGAGATGGCCGTACCGATCGCGTCAAAGACCGGCTTGATAACCGAGTCATGTAGCCATGTGAAGGCTGCCGAGAAGACGTCGCGGATGAAGCTGACGGCGTTGTTAAACACCGTCACCGCGCCATTCCACCAGTCCGAGATGACGTTGCCGATGGCAGTGAACGTATCCACCATGCTGTTCCAGAAGACCATAAACAGCGGGATCAAGATGTACGTGACCAAGGAAACGATCAGCTGCCCGACGCCTCGGAAGAACATGTAGAATCCGCCGATAATGACGCTCGCGGAATCAAAGACCGGCTTGAGGATATTCAGCCAGAGCCAGTTGAATACCGCGCCCACAGCGTTCACTGCCACAGATATGCCGTCGAAAACCGGCTTGATGATCGTTTCGTACAGCCAGTTCAGCGCCGAACCGATGCCGTCAGTTGCGTACTTGACGCCGTCCGTGAACAGCCATGTGAACGCGTCGCCGACAACATGGGCAGCGGCGGAAATCCAGTCGAACACTGGCTTGATGATGTCCGTCCAGAGCCAGCTGAAGAACCCGCCCACAGCCTTGATCGCGTTATCCCACGCCGGCAGTGCCGTGTCCGTGAACCACGAGACAACGACGCCGATAGCATCCTGAATCCACTTGAAGGCGTTAGTGACGGCTTCGGAGACCCATCGCATTGCAGCGTCTACGCCGTCCTTGAACCAGCCGATGTTCTCGTAAGCCGCCCAGATGGCCGCGCCGATCGCGGCCACGGCCAGAATGATCCAGCCCACGGGCCCGAGCGCGATCAGCCAGGCCGCAGCGATCCTGACTGCGTTGATCGTTGCCTGGGCGGCCATGAGGATCCAGCCGCCGACCATGACCGTAACTGCCCACGAGTGCGAGAAGGCAGCCCCGATGGCCTCGCTCTTCGTTATCCCCCATGCGATCTTCTGCTGTACAGCCGACTTCATGGCCTCGACGCCCAGCGCTACCCAGTGCGGGATGAGCGACAGGATGATGAGCCCAACGACGATGCCAATGGGCTCGCGGAACTCCCAAATCTTCTTGATGACATCGCCAAGAATCGAGATGGATTTCTCGAACGCCTCACGGATACCGGCGCCGGCCTTCACCCAGCCCTCAAGCTGGCCGGAGAACTGGTCGCGGGTCGCTGCGTCCATGGATATGCCGCTGGCGATCCCGATGATCGCGTCCCGAACGCCGAGCAGGAACCCAACCAGGGGCGAGTCTTCCTCCCACCCGAAAGCGTCGAAGAGCTTCCCCTTGTAGTCGCCTTTCACGATGAGGTCATAAAGGCCCTCCGCGCCAGCTTTGGCCTTGAGTAGGAAGTCAACGAAGGGTGAGTCTTCCTCCCAGCCGAAGGCTTCCCGGAGTTTGCCGGTGTAGTCACCCTTCACGATCAGGTCGTACAGTCCTTGGGCGCCGGTGATGGCCTTGTCCAGGAATACGCCGATTGCCGCGCCAGCGATCTTCGCTCCAGCCTCAAGGGGCTTGAGCCACTCAATGGCGCCGGAGAAGAACTGCTGAATCTTGGGGTACACGCCGGACAGCAGCGAGGCGCCGATACGGCCGACAGCGGCCATGGTGTTTTTGAAGGCTCCCTGCAGGGTCTTTCCGGATTCCAGAGCGGCGCCGCCAAGACCTGCTTCCATGGCGTTCTGGAAGGTCTCGAAGTTGATCTTGCCCTCAGACGCGAGGTTGACCGTCTCTTCCGCAGTCTTCCCGAGCTCCTTTGCCATGAGCTGCACAATCGGGATACCCGCGTCGTTGAGCTGCGCGATCGTGTCGCCCTGGATCTTGTTGGACGTAGCAACGCCATTGAAGATCGCACCCATATCGGACATCCCGACGCCAGCGATGGTAGCCGCGTCGCCGGTCAGCCGGAGGGTCCTCTCAAGCTCGGCGCCGGGCTTGATGCCAGCGGCAACTGCGCCGGCAGCAACTGTGGCGGCCTCGTCCAGCCCGAATGCCGTGCCCTTCACGGCTGCCATGGCGTTGTTCATGATGCTGGTGACTGACTCGACGTCGTGGCCGAGTCCGGTCAGCTTGGCCTTGGCGTTCTCGATTGCCTGCAGCCGACCAAAACCCTTGGTGAGGGCCACGCCGAGCCCGGCAACTGCTGCGCCACCGACAGCCAGCGCCCCGGCCTTGAGAGCCCCGCCAAGGGCATCCCCCATCTTGGACCCGGCGGACCTGCCAGACTTTGACGCTGCGTCGTCAAGCTCGCGCCCAACCTGCTTCTGGAGATCCTTGAATACCGGGACCACCAAAATATCTGCAACGCCGATGGTGGGCATGGGTCCTCCTATGGAGTTGTCAGATGTCTTCGGGCGTGAACCCGAACTGCTGGACGAAGAGCTCAGCCCAGTTGCGTTCCGCTGCCGCGATGGCACGGTCAATCTCGGTGTACGGGGCGGGGAACGGCTTCTCATCGCCGGGCTTCCCGCCGGCTACCGCGATGCTGACCTGCCGCAAGCCTTTGATGGCGTGCAGGATCTCGCGGAGCATGGTGATATTCAGGTCGAACTCTGAAATTCTGGGGGACCACGGATCAGAGTCATCGTCCTGGCGGGACAGTCTCAGCTCCGCCAAGTGTTTGGCCGCTTCCGGGTCATTGGCGATCGCCTCGTTGAGCCTGCAAGCGGTGGGCAGGTTGTCGATCAGCTCGAGCAACGCCACCCACCGCTTGGCCCGGAACCACTCCGCCAAGTCCACGCCGAACTCCCGTAGAAGGTCGGCGCGGATCTGCGGGCGGTAACGGGCGATCAGCTCGCGGAGGCGGTACCTTCCCCCGGAGTCCCTACCGTCTGCTGGTAGTAGGCCATGACGCGCTCGATGAGTGCACCATGGACGCGCAGAGGCAGCCGGGCCGCGACGTACGCCTCATAGTCCTCCTTGGACAGCCACTCCGCGAGGAGTGCGAAGTCCGTCCGGCCGGTGCCCTCGAACTTGGCGAAGAACGCCTCAGCCTCGACGGCGGGCAGGTCGTACAGGTCAGGGAACGTGATGCGCTTCCCGCCCTTGAGTGCGAGCACGAAAGGTTCCGGCTTGGCGACCTCCGCCTCGAGGGCTGCGAGGGTCAGGTTGATGTTCGGCTTGTCTACGGCCATGGTGTTACCTCCGGGTGTGAGGGGTGGGTTTACTTGGTGGACTTGGGTGCGTCAGCCTTGGCGGCGTCAGCTTCCTTGACGTCGGCCGTGCGGGCCTTCTGCTCGGTGTATCCATCGCGGCGCAGCTCGGCGGCCTCGGTGGAGACGGCGGTCTCGACGGTGTGCTTACCGTCCTTGGAAATGAAGCGGGGCATATCGGCTCCTAAAGATTTCGGGTGTCAGGTGGAAACGGTGCGCGCCGCCACACCCGGAGAACGACGCGCACCGTGCTTGAGGGGGTTACGGTGCGGCGGTGAAGCCCATGACCGTCTTGTGCGTCACAGCACCGGTACCGCCGATGTAGTGGCGGACAGGGGTGCCGATCTCCGAGTCAGTGAAGACGTCGAACGTGAGCGGCTGGGAGACCGGGTCGCCGGTGCCCCACTTCTGAGAGTCGGTGGAAGCGAGCTTCACCGCGCCGTAGCCGCGGCCCAGGATCCAGTTCGCGGCGGCCGGACCGTCAGAGCCGACGATCAGGAGACGGTACTCCTGGCCAACAGGCAGGTCAGGCTCGTCGATGACGATCTCGCCCGTGGTCACGTCCTGCGTGACCGCGGAAAGGTCCGTGCCGTACGTGAGCTCCAGCATGTGCTTGCGGCCGGTCTCCAGAGGCGTCATGGTCACGGACCGCGCAACCTCAGTGATGTCGGACCGCACCGCGGACGCATAGCCCAGCGCTGTCACATCCTCCTTGGAGATGTCCCGGCCGAACTCGTAGCCGTCCGGAGTGACCAGACCGACAGGCAGCCAGCCCAACGTCTTCAGGTCGATCAGGGCACCGCCAACGCCGAACAGCGTCTCGGGGAGATCGACGGTGGTGGGGGCCAGGAAGGCGACGGCCTTCTGGATTTTGCGGATCAGGGCGCGTTCGTCGGAGTCCTGACGGATGGTATCGAAGGTAGGCAAAATAGACCCCTTTCAAGGGCGATGAGTTGATTTCCCCGTTTGGGGTCAGAGGGGCCGGGACGTCACAAGGAAAGTCGCGGCTGCTTTGTTCAGCGTGTCGGACTGGTAAGGGACGTCGGTCGGGGTGATGTCCGCAGCGATGCTGTCGATGTACCCGGACGGCGTCTCAATGTCAGATCCGATGATGGATGCGCTGATGGACTCGAGCGTGCTCAAGGCTTGCTGGCCGGGCGCGTAAACCTCGAGCGTTGCCCGGTCCACCCGGTCAACGAATCCCCGAGTGCCGCCAGTGACGTAGATCAGGACCATCGGAAACGGTGGCTTGATTGCGCCGTACTCGTTGGCGTCGATCTGGTAGACCGCCCGGACCGGCTGTCCGAGGTGCGTGGCCCCGTCGATCAGGTCGAACAGTGCGTCACGGGTATCCGGGAAGACTAGAGCGTCAATCATTACCGCCCCTTCGACCAGTTAGCAGCCTGCGCTTTGGTAGCCTGCCGCTGGGTGCCGTCCCGGCGCGTATAGGTGACCATCTCGCGCCCGCCATCAAGCGTTGGGCGGGCGACAGCCATAGACTCAGCCACGCGCAGCAAGATCGCGTCGCGTGTGTCGCGCCAGTCCTTGCGGGACTCGCGGACCACGGCGCCGGCGCGGCGTTCGTTCGCCCAGCCGGCAGTGACCGTCGTCGGCGCGGCCTCGTACTCGCCGCGGCCAACAGCCTGCGCGTTACCCGCCAGACGTTGCGCTGCCGCCAGCGTCGCCTCGCCGACAGCCGAAGAGGTCGCGATGTCCCGGAGCCCAGCGTCGTCGGCCATGTAGCTCCGAGACCCGGGAACCTTACGGAGTGCCATCAGGCCATCACCAACCCAACCTCAGAGCCGTACGGCCACTCGCCAGGGCGCCCGTCCACCGACCACGTCCCGGCCATGCGCGCTCCCGCGGGAACGATGACGCGGTCAGCAGGAAGGAACGTGAACCCGGGGTCCCGGTAAAGGACGGCCGTGGAACTCACAACATCGGCACGGTCCACCGGATCAGCGGTCGCCCGCGGCCCGATCAAACAATCCGTCACGGGGATCTCCTGACTGGGCAGCGGGTTGCCCTTCGCGTCACGGCCGCCGCCACGGAGCACCACAACATCTGTGCGCCACGACTTCGGGAACCTCTTCACGAGCGACAGGCCAGGCACGCTGTATTCCGGGAACGCGTAAGCAATACCCATCTCAACCTCCCGGGTGAATCGTCCATGCCTGCCGGCGGGGACGAGACTTGCCCAACAGCCGCTTGTCGGCGGCCGACAAGTAAACATTCCCGTCAGGATTCAGCACCTTGCCGCCCATCGAAAACGGGCCACTGCCGAACTGGATCGACTCCATACCAGCAGTCGGTGCGTCCTCAGAAATGTCCATGGCTCGCTTGACCATGCGGCAGACAACGAGCCTCGGGATGTCCGGATCCATTCCGCCGTCTTCCACCGGAATGGAGAGTCTGACATCGATGTCCGGATAGTTCCCGCGGGCCTCAACCGATGCTTCATGCAGCTTCTGAGTGGCTTCGGGTTCATCCTCGGCAGGCAGGTCCGGCCAGTGAAGCTTGAGGTCGGCCAGTGTCGCGTAGTCGCTGGCCATGGCGCTTACTTCCGGGTGCGGCCGCGGCGGGCCGCGGCAGGTGCCGTGAAGTCAGGCTGTTCGTCAGCGGCGGGAGGACTGGAGTCATCCCCGTCGCTGTCACCGTCCGCTCCGTCGTCGGCACCAGAGTCGCCGCTGGAGTCGCCGTCGGGCTCTTCATCCTGCGAACCCGAATCGGCGGAGCTATCGGCCTCGTCAGAGTCGGCCGTTTCCTCGGGTTCGAGGACGTGCTCTCCGACTTGCTCGACGGCCCACTCGGGGACTTTATCCCCGGGATTGAAACTCACGGGCCGGTACTCTGGATTCATGAGGGCTACGTGCGTAGAAAACTTGGGCACTGTCGTTCCTTTCGCTCAAGGGGGTTAGGGATGGGGCGCGACCAAAGCCGCGCCCCATCAGGTCACGCTCAGAGGACCGTGGCCACCAGCGACAGGTTGGCGTTGGCCAGCACCGGGAGGGCGATGGCGTCCGACTCCACCGTCGCGATGTGCGGGATCGAGGTCGCCTTGTGGGCGCCGACAACGACACCAGGCTGCTCGACGTCAGACAGGCCGTAATCGGCCTCCTGCGAAGTCAGAGTCTGACCCCAGAAGGTCCCGCCCAGCTCCGACTCACCGGACATCGGATCAACCGGGGAGGGCAGCAGGAGCAGCTTGTTGTCCGACAGGACACGGCCGCCGGAGGTACGACGGTCATAGATGGTGACCGGCGGCAGACCAGCAGCGATCAGGTACTGCCGAACCTCAGTCTCGATGGCCGGCCGGGTAGCGCCGCCAATCAGAGTGGTCTTGAACTGGTCGCCTGCGGCCAGTGCTGTGAAGACGCGCTGGGGCATCACGATGGCGCCCGGAGCTTCCTCGTCGTTCGTGGTCTTGTAGGTGGCCACCAGCGTCTGCAGGTAGGTGAGGCGGTCCACGGCGGACGTGGACCACAGCTGCGCGGCCGTCAGGGTGTGGCCAGCGGTGCGACCGAAGTCGTCATCGAAGAGCACGTTGCCCTGGTTGACGGTGGCCTTACCGGTTTCCAGCACGGTGCCGCGGAGGCGCTCGATGCGGTCTGCAATAGCCTTCGCGACGTTCTTGGCTTCCTTGAGGATGCTGTTACGCAGCACGTCATCGGAAGCATTACGGGAGCGCAGCTGGTCGTACTCGGAGATGATCCGCTTCTGCCCAAGGGGCAGCATCTCGAGCGTGACGCGCTGGCCCGTGGTGCTACCAGCGATCTCGGGCTCAGCATCGAACGCACGGAACGATGCTTCAGCGACGAGGCCAGCCTGGCCCTTCACGAAACGAACATTGATGTCGTTCACGAAGGTGTTGGGCAGCCATGGGGCAAGCGAGGTCCGGTTGACTTCCAGATCCTCAAGGGCCGTGCGGACGTAGCCGGTCAGCTCGGCGGGAGTGATGAGATCAGTCCAAAGCATGAGTCATCCCCCTTTCTTAGACGAAAACGATGGTGGTTGCGGACAGCTTGGCGGCGGCGGCCGGCTTCACGAAGGTCACAGGGACCTTCGAGGCGACGACGCGGCCGTGATCGTAGAGCGGCACCGGGAAGTCGGACGTGCCGACTACGCGCTGATCCGTGAGCACGAAGCCCGCCAGGATTCCGGCGCCGGTTACGGTGCCTTCAGTGGCGTCGTACGGGACGAGAACGCCACCGACCTTCGCCACGGGGGTGCCGGAACGGATGTAACCGTCCGGGTAGTGGGTGCCGGCAGTGAACGTGGAGATGTCGATGGTTTCGGTCCGCGCATTGTTGATCGCGTGGCCGGAACCAATCCAAGACATGTTCCCGCTGCCGAACGATTCGGTAGTCAGACGAGGCATGATAAAGCCTTTCTAAGAGTTCTTCTTGTGCTTGCTTTCGTAGAGCTCCCGGCCTGATGCCAAAGAGCCCTCGGCGGGTTTCTCGCCGTTGCGGGTGCCTGACTTATGTACTGGGTCAGGCTTCGGAGCTTTCCCCTCAGCGCGGGCGTACAGATCGGAGATCTTCTTGGCAGAGGCGAGGTAGCTGGCCTCGTCGGTCCCGGTCACCAGGTCTTGGTAGTCCTTGGGCACGGGGTGTTCGGCCAATGCAGCAAGTCGCGCGTTGGTGGCTTTGAGCTTCGCGTTCTCGGCCGCCTGATCGTCTCGTTCCTTCTGCGCCTTCTGGATGTCGGACAGCTTGGCGTCCTCCGCGGCCTGAATCTTCGCCTCGGCTGCGGCGGCTCGCTTCTCAGCAGCCTCCGCCCGTGCCCGTTCGGACTGCAGCGCCTTGATGCCGCCCTCGCCGAGCTTTTCGTCGGCCTTCGCGGCCTCCGCAACTGCAGCATCAGCCGCAGCCTTCGCTTCAGCAGCAGCGGCGGCCTGGGCGGCGGCCTCGGCACCGTCCTCCATGACGGCGTTACCGAAGGTCTTTCGGTGGAACGCCATGAGAGCGGTTAGACCGCCCGGTGCCGTGATGTCAATGCCGTGGGGGAACTGCTTTTTCAATGGGAAAGCTCCTTCGTGAAAGCCGCATCGCACGGCGAATAACCCTGCCCGCATCGCACGGAAGGGAACTTAGTGGGTGTGGACGCCGTCGTTGACGTGGTCTGGGAACTCGCGGCGCATCGCAGCCGCAATATCCTTCATGTCGCCGGAACCGGCCGCGTCGCGGGCGATCTGGTACATGTCGTAGAAGTCATCCGGCAAATAGCCGGGCGGGTAGTCATCGCCGGGCCGCAAAGGAACCGCCTGGCAATCGCAGAACCCGTGATATTTGTCGCCGTCAGCCCGTGTTTTCGCTGACTTCTCGGAGACATAAACCGCATCTCGAGAGGCCAGGGTCAGGCACCAAGAGCAAGTCTTCGGCCCCGATGGAACCCGGGCCCACAGGGCGCCCTCACGATCCGCGTTCCACGCGATGGTGTCGCGGCCGAACTGCTTCACGTACTTGTCAGTCGCTATCGTGAGCGCCGACAGCATCGCCGCCGGCTCCGGAGTCCACAGTTGGCCAGCAAGGTACCGGACCTTTTCCTCAACGCGAGTGCCCGTCACGGCGGTGGCCGGGGCGGCGACTCGGAAGCGCCCGGAGGCTCCCGAGTCGGCCCGCTGCTCCTCGTACCAGTCCATGGCCAGAACCTCAGCGACCTGCCCGTACTGGGCCACCAGTAACGGCATGAACTCCAGCAGCGCGTCGCGCGCAGCTTCCGGCCGGGACAAATCGAGCGCTGCGAAATAGGCGGCCAACTCGGCTGCCACCCGGTCCGAAAGCTCAGCAGATGCCAAGCGATACCGTTCGATCGACTCGGGATCAACCATCAGACCGCCGCCGCGGCGACCGTCGTGGCGGGATCACTGAACACGGGAGCCGCAGTGGACTTCGCCGCCGCGAGAAGAGTGTCCAAACGAGTACTAGCCTGCATACTCTTCGCGTACGCAAGGTTCCTCTCGATCTGCGACTTCGTCAGACCGTATTCCTCCATCGCAACCTCAGGGTCACCGTTCGGGAACGTCATGGCGTACTTCTGCGCCGAGTCAGCACGTGCAGCGCGGGTCGGCGTCCCGGCATTCGAGAAGTGCGCCTTCAAGCCCCGCAGCTCCGAAGCCATAGCCGGCGTGATGCCCCCGTACTTGACGGCAATGATCGTCTTGGCCAGGTTCTGCCGGGAGATCCCGTAACTGAGATCCCGCTCATACTCGACCATGGCGATCATGTCCGACTCGGACGCGAGAATAGCGTCAGCGCTCGACGGATTGTCGTGGATGATGCCCAGGTAGCCGACCGGCATGGACAGTTCACTGGACACCATCAGGCCGATGGTCCGCAGCATCTCACTGTGCGGCTGCATTGACGCCTGCTGCAGCTGCTCGAGCTTCGGGGTAATCAGATCGCCGGTTTCCTCATCCCGGGTGTTGGGCAGCGCCCACACCCCGCCAATGAGTGCGTCCAGCGGTGAAATTCTCTTGCCCGTTTTGGAGTCGGTGAAGTGCTCTTCCTCGGCGCCCAGCAGCGTCCGCTGGGGTGCCGAGAAGAACTCTGCCGTTACCTCTTGGCGGAGCATCGTGCGGACGCCACGGTCGATGTAGCCCATCAGGGGACGCGTCACCCGCGACCGGCCCATGGTCCGGCTCAAGGACCATCCCCAGATGTAGGGGACGCAAGGAACGAAGTCGGCCACCCCGACGTGCTCGCGGGTAACCTTCCACTCCCGATCCGTGCGCTCAACGCTGAGAGTCATGCCCGGCATGTACAGCAGATACTCGACGCCGCTGATGAATTCCAGCGCCATCATCACCCGGTTCGACCGAGGGTCGATTTCAGCCGTGCCCTCCTCCGCCGTGCGGGCGGAGACAATGACCTCAGGTTCCCCAAGGATCTCGTCACCCGGAGTTACGAAGACAAACGACACGCCATGCTGAAGCGACGACTCGATGGCCATCCGCTCAACAGAAGCGTAGTGAGTGTCTTCGAATGCGCCATGGATCTCATCCAGAAGACTCGACTTACGAGGAAGGGTATAACCATCCGGACGAATCCTGGACGCCGGAGTGATGATTCCCTTCCGGGCCCAACCGATCGGCGTCTGGAAATCAACCATGTGCGGCGGCACCGAAAATCCGATCTTGTCCAGACGCTTCTTGTCATCGACATACTTGGTCCGCAGCTGGTTCCGGCTCGCCTTCTTACGGATCGTCCTCAACATCCGGTTGAACGCTGACGACTCCGAATCAGTCAGGCGGCGTGCCACATCAAGAACAGCCAAGTAGGCCACCTCCTAGAAAACGATTGCGCCCCGGACCTTCTTCTCAGAAGCCTTCGGGATACGGCGGGCGAACTTCGTGGCGCCGAAGTGAGCACAAGTCACTGCGACGGTTGGAGCGAGATCAACGTCAAGGCTCGTCCGGTTCCACTTGAATGAGCCTGGGCGGTTCTTGATCGGATCCTGCGTGGTGTTCTTCGCGGAGTTGTCGAGGTGTTCCTGACCGAAGTGTGTGACGGCCGGGTGCTTCTCCACCGCTTCATGCAGGCCCGCGCAGGCCTGCGTGTATTCCTGGCCACTGAGGATGAAGACCTTCATCTTCTTCGCTTTCAGGCGAGCCTCCAGCGGGTCCCTGGCCGGGGAGTAAGCATCGATGACCACCGGGACCCGTCGCTTGCACCGCTCCCACAACCACTCCACGAGCGCCGTCGTGCCACGCTCATCAAACGGAGCGTCGGCGGCCAATTCAAGATGGATGTCCTCGCCCTCAGCGAAGGTCGAGACTCCGATCGAAACCTTCGTCCGCTCCGGGTTCATGTCGACGCCATACGCGGCGACAGGCCACTCAGGATCCGGATCATCAATCGCCCGGTCATCCCACTTCGTGAACGCCAGCTTGCCGGCCACCGAAGGCGTCGGCCACATGTTCAGCCGCTCACGCGCGAACGAGCGCGGGGAGAACTTGTGATGCTCCGTCTCCACCGTCCGGAGCTTGATGCGGCCGCCCAATGCGGGGTTAGCTTCAGCCCAGTTCTTGCGGTCCGCTGTGAAGACCCTCAACTCGGCATCGGACATCTTGTCGACGTCACCGGACGGGGAGTGCTCCACCCACGCCGAGCGCTTATCAGCCCCGGTGACAGCCGCGTTCCGGACCCGCACGAAAGGCTCACCACGCTCGGACAAGTCCTTCGGGGGAGTGCCCATGTAGATCGTGATCGGATCACCAGACGGGGCGGCCGAAGTAGTCGGCTCAAGAGCCTCCTGCTCGTCCTCCTCGTACTCCTGACCCTCATCGACCACGAGGACGTCAAACGAGCTACCGCGGCCCGCGCCACCCGTGCGAGCGCCAAGCTCAATCAAGCCGCCCTTGTGGAGCTCAATGGCTTCCTGGCCGTTCGTCTTGCGGATCTCCTTGACCAGCGCATTCAGCTCAGGGAACTTCGCGTGAGGATCGTTCACCCTCGTGCCGAAGAAGTGCATGAGGCGCTTGAACGCCTTGCGCGCCGAGCTCAACAGGTGCGACGTGTGCAGGATCTTCATGTTGAGGGCCACCATCAGGTAGAGCTCAACGATCTCCAGCGCGCCGTTCTTGCCGTTCTGCCGGGGGACACTCAGGCCCCAAGTCGACGCCACCCATCCGGCGTCATCCGTCCGGAGCCACGCCCGAACAACCTCGGCCTGCCAAGGATCCGCGATGTAGTCGTAACCTTCAGCGAACTCGAGAGCGTTCTCAGCATGCTCCATGCTGTAGCCCCGCGGGGAAGGTGCCGTGTTGAAGCGTGCGACCTGTGAACCGACCAGCACGCCGCACCACCTAGCCGTTCAGTTTCTTAGCCAACCTCTGCAGTGGTGAGACGTTGTCAGGAAGATCGGCTTGTACGGGCGGAGCAGCTGCAGCCTTCGAATCGGCGGGGGAGAGCTTCGTGAGAAGGTTGGCCAGCGCTGTCGCCTGCTGCCGGGCCTCAGCCAACGGAGCAGCGAACTTCACCTCGACGTTGATGTTCCGATCGCCATCCTCGTCAATCTCATCGAGGTGCAACCGGAACTGCATCAGGTTCAGGACGCCCTTGCCCTGAATGATGTTTTCCAACTCGTCCAGGCGATCAGCAGTGCGAGCAGCTTCAAGCACCAAGGCGTTCCGCGGGACATCGTTCGTGGCCATTGCCTGCCACAGGACCACGCCGCGGTCACCAAGACCGGCAGGAACATCCATCGGAACCTCCTAGTACCCGGTGATCAAACCGTCAGAGCTCGTCGCCAAGGCTGGCCGGATCTCATCAAGCGTCCACTCTCTGGTGCCGATCGGAACATAGCAACGGTCCAGCCGCGTTCCTCGAAGCGAGCGGGTGAGATCCACTGACAGGAAGAGGACGCGCCCGCCGTTGGGAAACGAAATCTCCTGATCGCCGTTCGTCCAACGCAGCGTGGCCGCTTCGCGCAACTCCGGGAACTCATCAACGATCTCCGTCATGAGCCTGCGCACCGAGCTGGAGCGATCAGTGAAGATGCCTACTCGCCCGCCGTCAACTGCCGCGAGCATCGCATCGTCAAGCATCGGCTTAGGCAAGATCATCTGTAGCTCCTTGGGCGGGTAGCGCGGACGGCATCTCGGCTCGGAGGCCGGGCAAAAAGCCCCAGCCGGCCTCAAGGGCCGAGCTCGGGGGGATATTTTTCGCTATGCCTGGGGGAGCGAGGAAATAGGGGTGGGGAGGGGTCCTCCCCCTACCCCTCTTTTGGGGCTCCTGGGATACGAGATCTCGTATTTGGGGTTATCCACACTCACCATTTCCGACTGGTTTTGAGTGGTTTTGCCTTCAAAACGGTCATTGTTTTGGGTGCTGGCCTGTTGCCTTTGGATTGATTGCACTTTCGACAACACACAAGGAGGTTTTCAAGCTTGTCTTGGCCTCCATTGGCATGTGCGAAGACGTGGTCAGGCTCTGCGCTTGCTGGTGTGCGGCTGACGTCGTAGTCGAGCTTGACTTGGCAGTAGGGGCAGCGGTCTATGCCTTGCGCTCGGGCTAGGTGGAGTGCGCGCCTGCGGACTTTCTTCCATTGGCTTGTGCCAGTGCGTGAAGTCGCCAAGTAGACTCACCTGCCATGGGACTAAAGGAGTGGGCTGCTAAGGCGCCCGTAGCGACGTATGGGATGCTCACGCTGTACAAGGACAGGGTGCGATGCCTTGAGTCGAAGCAGAAGGGCGAGTATCCGCTTACCGGTGTGACTGCCGTTGTGGAGTCGGGCGAGGCGCTATCTCAGCGTGTGACTCTTACCCGGTTCGCTGCTTTCGGCCTGATCTCTCTGGCCATGAAGAAGAAGTCAGGCGGTGAGTCTTACCTGCTGATCGAGGGTCCCGAGTTCGCTTGGACGTTCGAGGTCAAGCGTGGTGATCAGGCTAAGGCCCAGGCGTTTGCTGCCAAGGTGCGGTCGGCCGCTAAGGGGTCCATCAGCGCCGAGTGAAGCCTATGGGCCTTGTGCGGCGCGTGCGGTCTTCGTCGTCGTAGAGGGGCTCACGTTCGCTGCGTACGTGGAGCTCAGGAGGCACGCTGTACGAGTGAGCATGGTCGCTGCGGGCCTCGCCTGCTCCCTCGGGGCCGAACTCTTGAGGCTCGTTCATCGCGGCTGCTGATGCTTCGAGCCAGGCGCATATGGCGCGGTATAGGCGCATGTGCCCTCCTGTAAGTGTTGCCCCGCCAGTATCAGCCGCTGGTGTGGGCGTGCCCGGGTTGGTACCGACTTACGCCCTCGGCAGCCCTTAGACGAGTTGATGCTTGGGCGGGCTGCGTTGGCTGGTCGGGACGTGTTGCTAAGCCTGGGGGTGGATGGTGCGTGCGCGCAGGGTAGCCGTGTGGAGTTTGGGGGCTCCGACTATCCCTTCGTTGGGTCTCACCTGACGTTGACGCGCACGCCACACCTCTACCGGGGAACGGGATGTTCCCGTGGGCTGGCAGGAATCGAACCTGACGCTATTTCGACCGGCCGCATGTTCCAGCGGTCAAGGCCAGCTAACTCGTTCAGCCCGCGTCCTCCGGACTTTCACCGGTATGCAGGCGCCCATGGGCTCTTCTCGCGTTCCGCCCGCGATGGGGCAGCAAAAAAGCCGGTCGCTTGGCGATCCGGCTTTGTTTTAGGGACGTCAAAAACGCCCTCGTGAGACACTTTAACACATCCTAAGGCCCCTCACGCGAGGCTTTCTTCGCGGCGTGTTTCGTACCAGACGTCCAGCACGTCGTGAGGGTAATAGGTGGGTTGCGGGGCCCTTTCGACTGCTTTGAGCTTGCCCCGATGGGCCCAGTTCCGGATGTCCTTGCTCGTCACGACGATCTGGGCATGCAGTTTGAGCCAGGGGAGCAGTTGGCGTGTTGGCATTGCGGGCGCGATGTTCTTGATGCGCTCGCGGTTGGCGGCGTGGTTGACGGGCGGTTCGTTGGGTCCGCTGACGAGTATTTCGGCTTTGGTGACCCACTCTTGTATGAGCCAGGCGAGGCCGGCGGCCCGCTCGTCCTCAGCGTAGGTTTTGGCGTTCCACCCGACTGTCCGGAGGTTCTCTTGCAGCTGGAGCGCATCGAGGTTGATGGGTGCCGCGCTCCCGGGCTTATGTCCACCGCCGCCACCTCCTCCGGCTGGCCTGACGTTGTCGAGTTTGGCGATTGTGACGGTGAGGGCTTTTACAAGGTCTGGGACCATGTCGAGCCAGGCTTGCAGGTCGCGGACGCATTGGGTGCAGAGGTAGGTGCTGGTGTGGTTTTGGCAGTCCTCGGTGGTGCATTCCATGCTCACTTGCCGACCACTTCCCGGACGTCGAACGCCTTGGTTGCAAGCACGAGGATCCGCTCACTATCGTCGTCGTCGCTTGTGTAGTTCCAGAACCCGATGCGGCCGTGGTCGTAGAAGTAGATTTCGTGGGCTTCAATCTCGCGAAGGTTGCCGCCGTCGTCGACCCTGTATGAGAACTTGCGGATCTTGCGGGGCGGGTCGGCTTCGGTCAGTTTGCCGTAGAAGGTCATCGGCTGCCTCCTGCTTCGAGTTTGATTATTTGGAGCCGCCATCCGGTGGTGACTTTGATGGGTTCTCGCGGGTCGATGCCGAGGTTTAGTGCGTCTTGTGCGAATGCCCAGAGGTCGCCAACGGTCATCCCGGTTTTCTTGTCTTCGGCGTTCCGGACGAATGTGATCGCGTTTCCGCTCATCATCAGGCGCCGAGGATGAGCTGCAGCCGGCGTCGGAAGTTGGCCAGGTCGCTTCCGTAGGGCGCCTGATGCTCGGTCAGCTGCCGGATCATGTAGAGCTGATCTTGCATCCGGAGCTTGTCGTAGTCGGTGCTGTCAACGCCCTCCTGCGGGAGTGCGTCGAGGCTGAACGGCCTTTCCAACTCGACAGTGCGTTTGATAGCTGCTGCGGCACCCTCAGCAACCCATTTGGCGGCGACGCTATCGAACACGCCGCTGGGGGTTTCCAGCCAGCACATCGATCCCGTACCTATGGCCTGACCCACGATCTCTTCAATCGACGGGTAGGTGTCCGGCTCGACGGATGGCCGCCATGGCTCGGTGTGCGTCTGCAGATTGGCGTCAGTTGCACCGACGACGGTGCAGGCCGGGTTTGCCTTGCGGGTGTTCCGCATCGCTTCTTCCTTGTTGCGTGCCATGGCGTGGAAGTACCGGCTTTCGGTGCTGCCGGGCGGGCGGAATTCGATGGTGTAGCTGGTGAGGTTTGTTGGCTGCGTTTCAGACATTTTGGGGCTCCTGAGTGATGGTGAGGTTGGCGCCGGGGACGTTGTCGGCCCAGACTTTGCGGATGTCCCAGTGGACGATTCGGGCGTCGTCGGTGATGACTTTGGCGTTGGTGAGTGCGTCACCGATCGCGCGCTGCAACTTATCCAGATCTGGCGGCCCGGCGGGTGCGGTGGGAAAGCGCGTCTTGTTGGGCTTCCGGATGCTGACTGTTCCGGACACGGCCACTGGCCCGTCGAAAGGCGCCCAGTCCGAACCTGTGACGGACCTCGCGGCAGCTTCGACTGCTGCCCGCCAAGCCGGGAGCTTCTTAGACGACTCGACCATGCGGCCGCCACCGACATGCTTCTTGCTGCCCTGCGGCGCCGGAGTACCGTGAACAACGATGTGAACGCCCGGGATCATCGTCCGCCCCACTTTCGACGGTCCCGACGAAGGCCGGGATCGTGTGGGATGTTGGCCGGCGGGAGCTGCGCCTTTTGGAGCTGCTCGGTGGTTTCAATGATGGTCCGGGCCATCTCAACGTAGGCGTCAATGACAGGTTGGAACGCTTCCCCGATCAGCTTGAACGCGTGGGCCAGGGTCCGCTCGTGGGCTTGTTGGTATTCGACTGCGCGGAAGTGGTCGTCGGCCTTGACGTGGTCATTGCAGAGCTCGCAGTGGTAGACCCATTGAGCCTTGCCTTCTTTGCGGATCCTGGTCACGGTTCGTCTCCTTCAACGACGGAAGCCTCGGCGTCTGCCAAGGCTTCGTGGTGTTTTCCGATGTGGGTTTGTGGTCTGATTCCGGCTTTTACGTCGGCCCAGCATGATCTGCATGTGTGGGCGTCTTGGCCGATGTGGTCCGCGCATGGCGGAGGCTTGGGTAGGTGGGCTCGGGCCGCTTCTGGCCAGTGCGGTCCGGGGTGGAAGATCGGGGCCGGGGTCTGGCATGTGCGTTCCATGGCCTTGGTGGTGGCGGCGATGGTCAGGGCGCCCAGGCTTGGGACGTCGCGGTGCTTGTCGATGAGTGACACCAGCGAGGCGACGGGCCAGTCTGGTCGGATCTCGTGAAGCAGGTACGCGACGGCTCGTCCTTGCTGGTCCGTGATGGTCAATGGAAATTCCTTTCAAGCCAAAAAGTCCCGAACCTCGCGTATCACCTAAGGTGACGATTGGTTGGAAACTGTTTCATCTCTTCTCTAAAAGCCAGCCAAAGACAAAGCTGAGATCGACCACCCAAGGTGAGGTTTAAGTACTTGGTCTTGGTCTTGGTCTTGGGCATTGTTCCTGACGCGTCCTGTCCCACGGGACAACATGCGGGACATCAGCGTTCCTCCGCCGTTCCGCTCCTGTTCTTGCGCCATTCCGCCTTCCGATCGCGAGCCTTTGCCTTATCGATTTCGACCTGTTTCTTGGTGCGCTGGTATTCCTCCCAAGAGAGGAATCGGTAGTCCTCGTCTTCGGCCACCCAGAATCCGGACTTGATGAGCTTCTGCGCGAGCTGCTTTCCCCGGGGCCACGACTCCACGTACCAGGCCGGCACGAGACCATCTGTGAGGTAGTCGGTGCAGTAGGTGCCGCAGAGGACCCACAACCCCATCGCTTCAAGTCCGGCCTTACGGGGCTTCGGGTGGGAGTGCATCTTGTCGTCGGCATTGAACCAAGCCATCTACCGGCCGCCTTTGCTCTTGTGGCACGGTTCGCAGAGCGTCTGAAGGTTGTCCAGCAGGTTGCTCCCACCGTCGATGTACCGGATGATGTGGTCGACCTCGAATGGCGCTCCGGCGCCGCATCGCAAGCAGGCTTTGTCGCGCTCGATGACCCTTCGTCGTGTGGACTTGGACAGGGGCTTGGTCCGCACGATGTTGCCGCCGGAGTTGACCTTGTAGAGGCTTGCTCCGGCGGCATCTGTTGCGGTCAGTAAGGAAGACCCCTGGGCGGCTAGGAGCTTGATGTCCAGGGCCCGCCGCGCCTTCCACGCATCGATGGGCATGGACCCGTCATATGGCGGGAGGATGGTTGGCATTGCTGGTCCTTTCTCGGACGGGCCCAAAGGCCGCCCGCGTATATGATCCGGGGATGGATATCGTTTGTGGTGACGCGTTGGGGATTACCTGCGGCACGTGGGTTGCTTTTTGGAATGGAGCCATAGGAGCCTTTTTTGCAGCGATCACGGGTGCTCTCGTAGCGTTAGGCGTTGTCTTTCTGACCAACCGCCACAATGCGAGGGAAGGGGAAAGGACCCGGCAGATGAACGCCATAGCTGACTTCCTGGCGGCCGCCGAAACGTGCCTACATGATCGTGAGCCCGGTCCCGGCGGGGTTGGTTCGCCTGATGTCATCGTGCAGATGAGATCAGCCCTGGTGAGGCTCGAGATGTCCGGAAGGGACGCAGGGCAGCTCATTGAAGTCCTCCGAGACTGGCCGTACAAGCTGTATTTGCTGGAACTCCGTGTTGGCCCAACGAAAAAACTTGATTCTGAACGTCAAAAGGCTGCTTGGCCTGTCTTGCGATCCTGCGTCGTCGCACTCCTGACGTATGCGCCCAGTTGGACGAGCGCTAGGAAAGCGGCGCGAGCCGAAATAATCTCGAGCCTCAGCCAACACAGCCGGGCGATGTCTGCATACCTTGCTGCCAAAAAAGAAGAGGAAGATGAAGCGACAGAAGTAGCAGCAACAGAATCTGGATGACTACAGAACGCACTGCAGATCAGGCCGCCACGAGCGATCCAGCGCCGGAGAGTGAGAGTGCTGCCACGATGAACAGGTCACGAGCGGCTGGAGGTGTGACAGCGTTCCCAGCTTGCTTGACCTGTTCGCGCTTGTTGCCGGTCATGATGTACGTCTTGGGGAATGCCATGCCTGCGCTGATTTCGTATGGTTCGAGCATCCGGAATTCGCAGTCCTCGATGTCGGGGACGGTCCATTCGGTGATGGCGTGGTGCTGGCCACCGGCGCTGAAGGTTCCGAACGGGTCGGTGGTGGGCGCGTTGGATGCGGCCAGGTGCTCGGGTGACGTGCCGCGCATGGTGGTGACCATGGCGAACCGGTCCGTGGTGCTGATCGTCGGGATGGCCTTGGACACGGGGTGCATCTGTCCGTTGCCGTAGTACTCCATGAGCATGTGGCTTCCGGGCGGCGCGAGGAGGGACTCGTGCATGCCACCGCCGACGAGAGTCCTCAGAGGAGAGAACGCTGTCGCCGTGCGGGACGCGTCGGAGCCGCTGACGTTGTTGACGATCATGGGCATTGCGAGGAGCCCGGTTTCGTTGCGCGTGGTCTGCGTCCGCAGGACATCGGTCACAGGCGCGGCGACCTTGCCCAAGCGACCCTCTACGGGCACGAGCAGTGACCGGGTGTAGCTGGTCGTCTGCGTCTGGAACGGCTCCGAGTGTACTGGGCTGATGATCTCGGCGCCGCGGACGGCATCGATGCTGACTGCCTTGCCGTGGTAGCGCTTGAGCCCTGCCGCAATCCTGGCCATGGTCTTTGGAACGAGTGGCTTGGTGCGGTCTCCGATGCGCTGGCCGCGGAGCTTCCAGTCGATCGCGGACGCGGCAGGCAGCCAGCCGGGTTCGATGATGGAGTTGTGGCATTTGGTGTTTGGGCACCGGTAGACGTACTGGGCTTTGTAGCGGCCCCACCGGTATTTGGGGTTCTTCCATGACTGGACGCAGCGCACGGTTTCGTCGCAGGCGTGGCAGTGGGCGAGTGGCATGAGGAGGTCGAAGTTCGGCCGGCGGTTGCCCTTGAGCCAGAACATGACGTACATGCGGTCGCGGGACTGCGGCGCGGGGAGTCCGCCGAGCTGGGCGTGCATGGAGTTCATATACACGATGTGGTGCTCGTAGCCGAGCGCGTCCATGGCCATCAGCCAGGCGTCGAACATGACCCATTTCGCGGCGTCCACGACGTTCTCGGTGATGATGAGCTTGTACTTGTGCCACTCGGCGAACCGGGGCACGTCCCACATGGTGGCGCGGGAACGGTCGGCGGCCTCGTCGGCGATGGAATCCCCGAACAGGTCGGCTTGGTTGGTGATCCGTTTCTTGCCCTTGGCCACCGAGTGGTTCGTGCACTCGGGTGAGGCCCAGAGGATATCCGAGGTGGCGATGTAGCGGGGGTCCGTGATCTGAATGTCCGCGCAGACGTGGTCCGTCTCGGGATGGTTGGCGTTGTGAGTCTCGATCGCCCGAGCCCAGTGGTTCATGGCCGTCTTGATCGTCACTCCCGGAACTTCTAGCGCGCCGGTGGATGATCCGCCGGCACCACAGAACATGTCGGTGGCCGTGAGCTCGTTGTTGGCTTGCTGCATGAACTGCTGAAGGTCGGCCAGGATGTCTTGGCGCTCAAGGAGTGCGGTGCTCATGATGGGTCCTTATCTGCCAAGGGTTGCTTGGTCTTCTTGAGGTTTTGTGGCGGCTGCTCTTCGAGGTCGTGAGGGCCGAGCAGATCGAAAATGTCTGTCTGGCCTTCCAAGATCTCGTCCAATGTCAGCCGCCTGTGTTGTGCCGGTATGCGCGGCTGTTGGCGGGCACGGCGGGGGCTTCGATGACGATGACTTGGTGTGCGCCGCCGGATCCAGGGACGCGGCGGCCGTCTGCGATGCAGGCCCGGGGTGGGCCGACGATTCGCGCTTGGTGACGGTGGGCGACGGTGGGGAGGTCGCCGATGGCTTGGAGTATGAGTTCCTGGTCGGTCTGGGCTGTGCCGGAACCGTCGACGATGGGCCAGACGGCCCGGAAGGTATGGGTTGCCGTCGGCGGTGCGGGCCGGGGCTGGGGTTTGGTCATGAGGGCATCCGTACGGGCATGATCAGGTGCTTGGGTGACTTCGGGTCGTTGGTCTCCAGTCCCGCGAGGGAGAACAGGAACGGCTTCGGCGCGGTCGTGTAGGAGATCCGCACCTTGTCCCCGGTCAACTGCTGCAGCGTCTCCACGAGGTAGTGGGGATTGAAGGCGCACCTGATCTCTTCCTTCAGTCCGGCCGCCACTCCGCCAACGGCCAGCGGGGCCTTTGACGGGCCGAAAATGCCATAGCCGAACGTCACTTCTGCGCCACCGTCGGACAGGCGGATGATGCAGGGTGAGGACCGCTCGCCCATCCTCTCGGCTACCTTCACGGACTCGAGTAGTGCGACTCGGTCGACTTCAAACGAAGCTGTGACGCTCTCGGGGAACAGGGACCTGATCTTGGGGTAGTCCCCGTCGACGCTCATTGACGTGAACGTGGCGTGCTCGGTCTTGATGCTGATGAGTCGATCACTGAGACCGATCACGACGTCGTCTCCGGCGAGGAATCGGTCTAGGGCTTTGATGGTGCGGTAGTTCAGAAGGAAGGCCGCGCTGCCTTCGCCTTGCCCTTCGACGTGGTCCGCGGCCAGCCGATATCTGTCGGTTGCGAGGAGCTCCATGGCGCCGTCGCCGATGGCTACCCGGACGGCGGTGAGGATCGGAAGCGTGTCGTCTTTGGATGCGGCGGTGGATACGCGGCGCAATGCTGCCCGGAAGTCGCCGGCTGGGACTGACAGGAAGTCGGTGGGCGACAGGTCCGGGATCTCCGGGTATTCAGCGACCGGCATCGTCTCGGCGTGGAGTTCGTAGCCGCATGCCGAGACTGTGACCTTCTTGCCGTCCAGGGCGACCGTGACGGGCGCTGTTTTCGCCTTGCCCGTGGTGGTGCGAATGGCGTCGAGCAGCCATCGGTAGGTGACGAGGAACGGGGAGCCCTGACCTTCGGCCTCGGCCAACGTGCTCACGCATGAGGTGTCATAGTCGTACGCGGACAGGATCCCGGTCGCTGGGTCGATGTGGACGCTGTAGAGGACTGGCACAGCTTTCTTGCCGGCCATCGCCGGGGAGAGGCGGGTCAGGGCCGTGATCCAGTCCTTGGCCGGCGCGGTGACTGCTTGAAGACTGCTCATTGTTTACTCCTTGAGATCCGGGTATGAAAAAGGCCCCGGTCTCGGGGCCTTGGGTTTGCGGTTGCGCGTGCGCATGATGTTGCGGACGGCGGTTTCGCCGGTGGGGTCGCGGACTGTTTGCCGGGCTTTGTGGTTGGCGTCGTCCTGGGCCCGCGCCTTGACGTGGTGGCCGCAGGTCCCGCGGGAGAGGCAGATGTCGTGCGGTCCCCGGCAGATGAAGCAGCAGGGGTCGGCCATCAAGCGGATCCGTTCGCGAGCTCGAGGAGGACGTCGGCATGGCACGGCTTATCGAGTGGGCACCAGCAGGCGAGGTCCTTGCCCGCAAGCTCTTCACGGATTGAATCGACCAGCGAGTGACGCTTCCATTCGCCCGGCCAGCTGCCGCCGGTGACATATGCCCGATAGCAGAGGACGATCTCTTCGCGGGTCATGTACCGAACATTGACGGGCGTGATGCGCCCACCGGGGTGGAAGTAGTCATGCCGCATACCGTCCGCGCTGATCCTGCCTTCGTACTCCCACGACTTGTCAGGGTGGTGGATGGCGGGTTCGCGGGCAAGGCCTGACCGATCCCTGAGGACGAACGGGTTTCCCCATTGGGAGCCGCGGCCGACGTACACCGCGCCTTCTGGCATCCTCCAGCCCTTGGTCCGCTTCCGCTGCACACGTGCCGGGCTCAAGCGGCATCAGCCCGCTTCGCGATGTGCGTTTCGATCAGGTCTGGCCGGAATCCTGACCAGTGTTCATCTCCTTCGACTGCGGAGACGAACACAACCGGGGCCTGCAGGTAGCCCAGCCCGCCGACGGTGACGTCGCGCGTGATGAAGTCTCGGGCCGCGGCATCCTCGGTGATGTCGACCTTGATGTAGAAGATGCCATCGCGGTCGAGCATCTTGAAGGTTTGCGTGCATTGGACGCACTTCGGCTTGGTGTAAACGACAGTGGCGACACCTTCGCGTGCCTGGAGTTCTTGTGCGTGGTTCATGGGTTCCTTCGGGTGGAGCGCGGCGCCCGGCCGGGGGAGTGGCCAGGCGCCGCGAGATGTGGTGGTTAGCGGCGGAAGCTGCGATCGAACTTGGCGTCGAAGTCGTCCAACGCCTTCCGCGTCTTCCGCGCTGCGATGCTGATGGCGATGACGGCGACGATGACGTACAGCAGGAACAGGCCGCCGATGCAGGCTGCGATGGTGAGGATGATTGCGATGGGGTCCATGGTTTTCTTCTCTCTTTGGGCATGAAAAAAGCCGCACGGTGGCGGCTCGGGGAGGTGGTCAGGCTTGCGGAATTTGGTTCAGGGCAGGAGGCTGAGCTTTCGGGCTGCTGTCTTGGTTATGGGCTTACGGCACCCGCCACATATCCAGCGCGGTTGCCCGTTGCGGATCTCGCCGCGGTAGTCGCCATGTTCATGAGGCGCGAACGCATGTAGCTGGACCAGCCCCTTCTCCGTGGTGGCGCGGTAGTCCACCCGGTCCGCCGCGGGGTGGTGGCGCTGGCCCCGATACGCGCAGTAGCGGTACTTGCTGGGCTTGGCCTCCCCGAACGCCTCCCGGAACCATTCCAGCGCCCGGTCCTGGGCGGCGAAGTCCACGGGCCCAAACCTGGGCATGGAGATGGTCACGTTGGTCCGGGAGACATCCAAGGTGACGGACGCCGGAAGAACGCCAATATCTCGGCCTTCGAGGATGATGTCCGTTTCAGCTCTCATCAGTACGTTGCTCCGTTCCCGGGGTCGTTGCCCCATCCGCCGGCGGTGGTCGCGGGCTGGTTGCCGCCCCAGCTGCCGCTTTGACCGGCGGTGTTGGCGCCCCATCCCGGTTCAGTGGTGGGCGGCGCTTCGTTGGCGGCGTACGCCTGGCCGTGGAAGGTGAGGTCTTTGCCGATGGACTCGACACGGATCTCGTCAGCGCTGCGCTTCTCGCCCTCTTTGGTTTCGTACTCACGGGTGGTGAGCTCGCCGTAGACGATGACGTTGTCGGACTTCTTCAAAAGATTCGCGATGTTCTGTGCGCGGGCGAGCTTGCCTTGATCCCATGCGGCGCAGCGCCAGAACTTGGTGGGCTGGTCTTTCCACTCGTTGGTGTTCTTATCGAACCTCCGGGCCCGTACTGCGACCGTGAAGTTCGAAACGGCGGAACCGGACGTCGCGTACCTGAGTTCGGGGTCGGCGGTCAGCCGGCCCTTGATGGTCACGTATGTTTCGTCCGACATCACGCCACCTGCCCGTCTTCGATGATGATGCCGCGGCCGTCGCCGTCGCCAACCATCTCGATCCAGACTTGGAAGTCGTTCTCGCGGGCGATCCCTTCCACGAGCGCGAGGTTGTCTGAGTCGAGGAGGGAGCCGTCTGCGATGCGGATGACGCGGAGCTTGGGGTTGAGCGCGATCGCCATGGCCAGGCTCGCGCGCAGCTGCTCGGCGCCGGATGCCTGCCGGAAGGGGATGCCGTTTAGTAGCACGCCTGTGTCATCAAAGCCGAGTGGCAGGCCGCCCGGGAACGTGGCATTCGCCAGCCCGTCAGCCTTTTGCTTGTCGATGGCGGCGAGGGCGTCGGTCAGGTCTTCGGCTTCGCGGGCCTTGCGTCCCCACGCGTCTCCGGCATTCGTCCAGGCTTCGTAGGCGCGCACGCCTTCATTGATCTGCTCGGCGTTGTTCATCTTCGCCTGGATGGCTTCGAGGTCAGGCAGGCCTTCGGTAGCCTTCCAGCGGTCGAGAGCGGCCTTCATGTCCGCTTCGTGGGCTTCGGCTTCGGCGAGTTCCTTGCGCAGATGCTCGGCGTCAGCGACGGCCCCGGCGTAGTCCTTCACGTCGGTCGCGTACTCGTTGAGCGTTTCCTGCGCGTCGCGGTATTCCTTCAGCAGGTCGGTCACACTGACGGGCTTCAGGTCGGCCATGTCGGGCGTGATCTCGATCGCGGCGACGGCGGCTTGCAGCTGTTTCGACTCACGGTTGGCTTCAGCGCGGCGTTCGAATACGTCCTTGCGCTTGGCGGCCAGCTTGTCGAGGTCGAAGGGGAGGTCCACGAGGTCCAGGAGGGTGGCGAGCTGGTCACGGTCGGAGAGCTGCGTGAACGCGAGCGGGTCCAGTGAGAGCTTGCCGAGTAGGTCGTCGAGCTTGGCCTGGCCCTTGGGGTACACGGCGCCGTCGTGGGACTTGACGGTGAGCGTGGATCCGGAGGCGGTGAAGCGGCGGGTGACGATGAGCTCTTCCGTTTCGAGGACGATCTCGGCGCGCTCCTCGCCGTCACGGATTGGCTTGGGCGTTGTCTTCGCGTTCACGCCGCCGAGCGCCGCGGTGATGCTGTCGAGAACGGACGTCTTGCCCTGCCCGTTCTTCCCGGCGACGATGACGAGGTTTCCATCGGGATCAGGGGTGATCTCCGCGGCGACGAGCCTTTTGTAGTTAGTGGAGGAAAGGCGAACGATCTTGGTCACTGGGTGGTTTCCTTTGTGGTGGTGTTGACGTAGTCGATGACGTATTGGGGCGCGCCCTGCCCGGCGAGCCATTCGATGTAGTTGGGTACGGTGCCCTCGGCGATGGCCTTGGCGGTATCTGCCTTGACCTTGTCGTTGATGACGGGCGCGGCGGGTTCCGAGCGCGTCGGCGCGAGGTCGGGTAGGGGCTGGACGGTGAATGTCCGGCGCTGTCCACGAGCCACCGTGATAGGCACATGCACAGGCTTGTTGCCAATGTGCGACATGTGGGAGATCCGGATCCCGCCCGGGACGTCCTTGCCGAACCTGACCGTCGCGTCCTTGAACAGCGTCACGCGCCGGCCGATCCATACGTCTGCTTCGTCGCCCCATAGGACCATTAGGACGCGCAGCATTCCCAGCGGTGGACGCCATGCGCGGCCTTCGCCCTCGACTAGCTCGATGTCATATTTCTGCTCGGCCGCGCCGTCCTTCACTCCGGCGACTGTGAATGTGCGGGGCCCTCCGGTGAAGTCGTCCGCGTTCCATTGGTCAGAGCGTGGCTCGGCTGTGATTTTCAAAGCTTCAACTCCAGTTCGAGGTAGTGGTCAATGCGTTCGGTCATAGGCATGTCAGCGGTGGCGGCGAGGTACGTGCTCACCATTTCGGTGGCTTCCTTCTCAAGCCAGGCCGCAGCCGCGATGATCGCTGCCCGCCATTCAGGGTTTGGGTAGACCCGTTTCGTCCAGAGCTTCATGCCTCCGGAGTAGCTGGTGTAGTCGATCCATGACCGGCCGGAGACAAGCAGCCCGGTTTGGAGTTGAGCCATGTTCTCGGCCGGCACCTCATTGGCGAGGACTGTTTTGAGCTGGATCTTCTGGGCCCGGCTCTTGATCTCGATCAGCCCGTCTTCACCAACGAGCCCGTCCGGTGAGTACCCGATCTTGAAGCCTTCGAAGTGCCGGACCATGAACCCGAGCTCGGTGACGGGTGCGTGGTGCTCGGAGTAGGCGTCTCTCGCGTACGGCTCATCCAGGGTTCCGCGCTCCATCGCCCGTGATGTCGGTACCGGTTCGACGTGGCCGGTGATACGTTCGGCTGCGAGCGTCAGCACGAGGCCCCGTGCCGTATCGCTGGTGTGGTCTACGGTGATCACCTTGTCCAGTTCGCGTGCCGCTGCAGCGCGTGCCGTGTGGAGTGTCTTCAGCGGGCCCGGTGAGCGTTTCCCCTTGCACGGGTCGGCCGCTGCTGCGCCACATTCCGGGCAGTCGGTTTCTATCGCTGAGGGTTGGCGGGAAGTCACGAGTAGGCCGACGACGGATGCGGTCACGATGCCGCATCGTTCCGCCAGCCACTCGGGTGATCCCTGCTCTAGGTCCTTGAAAATTTCCAAGCTCATGTGTCCCCAATCTGGGCATAAAAAATGGACCCTTTCAGGTCCGTTGGTTGGTTCCGTGTTCCCGGCATTCGGGGTTGGTTGGTCGGGTTTTCCGTGGCGTGTACCGCCAAGGCGGGCAGCTGCATCCTGGCTGCTTGTTGTTGCCACGCGACCAGTTCTCTTTGCGGTGGTCGTGGTCCATTGGGTCCTATTCGGCGGGGTCGTTCTCGTCCCAGTGGGTCGAGAACAGGAGGGATGGTCCGTTGATCCCGGCGCGTTGCCGGGCGATGTTGTCGCCGGAGATGGGGAATCCCATCCATGGCATGCGTTCGATGGCGTGCTCCAGGATGCGGATGATTCCGTGGGACAGGTCCGCCATGGCGGTGCGGTGGTCGACTCCGCACACCTCGCACACGGCGCCGCCCACGAGAGACTCCTGCTCGCGCGCCTGACGCTCCCTCGTGTCCTCTGCGCTCACTTGGCGGCCGCCGCGGGCTTGATCGGGTGGTGGACGATGATGTTGCCGGTGATCTCGACGCGGGTCTGTGAGGAGCTCACTTCGATGCCCCCGCCCGGTCGATGGCTTCTACCCACTGGACTGCCACGGCCGCCACTTGGACCAGTTCGGTGCGCAGCTTGGCGGTGTCTTCCTCCGCGAGGGCTTCGAAGACTTCCTCCAGCAGAATGTCCGCATACGTGACGGTGCCGTCCTTGGCATGTCGGTCTGTGGCGGACTTGGCTTGCAGCGCGAGGCCGAAAGCGAAGTGACGGTTGACGATCATGTTGCGCTTGCCCCGGACAATCTCAGCCACGGGTGTGGTGTTCGGTCCGGTTCCGTTGGGGTGGTTCTGCTCGCCCCACTTGATGTCTTGGCGGCCGCGCTCTGACGCGACTTCTTCGATCACTTCAAGGGTGGTGCTGGTGTGCGCGCTCATGATGAGCCTTTCTGGTGAAAGTGGGGTGCGTGGGTGATGTCCTGGCGGAGCATGGCCCGTGCTTGGTCGGTGAGGTCGTCCCATTGGGGGAGTTTGAGGCCCCATGCTCGGGCCACTTCGGCGTCTTTGGTGGTGATGACCGGGGCAGCCGGCGCTACAGGGCGTCGGCGCCGGAACCATGAACGGCGGGCGGTTGTCGGGCTCATGCGACACCGTTCTTCCTCGTAGCGGACCGCGTTGCGGCGTGGTGGTCCTTGTCGTAGTGCAGGTGGCAGCCCTGGCACATTGCCTTGAGGTTCTCGTCCCGGCAGTCCTCCGGGATGTGGTTCAGGTGCGCCGTGGTGAGGACGACGTTGGAGCCAGTGCCGTAGGCGGGCATGCCGTGACGGTTCGGGCAACGGCCCTCATGGGTGCCACGGCCGCACTCGCCTAAACACTCGCACTGGTACTCCGCCCGCTCGAACCGGATCCTGGCGCTAATCTCTCTCCAGTCCTCCGGGTAGCGCAGCTTCTCACTGGCTCGGATCGGGCTCACGCGGTCACCTCGTCGTAGTGGGGGAGGGTGGCGAAGCGCCAAAGCATGGTGGCTTGGTGCCGGTGCGCCTGCGTCTCGGGCATCCCGTCGTATCCGTCATTTTCGGAGAGGCTGTTCTCGTGGAGGAAGGCTGACCGGTAGTACTCGGCGGCGAGCTCGGCGTCCGTGAGGCGCTTACGTTCGCCGTACATGTCAGCGATGTGGGGCAGCATGAAGGTGTCCTTCCACCGGTACCAAGTGTTGCCGTGGCGGTCGAGGACCTTCGGGTGCGGAATCGGGAGCGTTTCACTCATCGTCTGCTCCTGCTGCTTTGAGTGCGGCGCGGCATTGGCGGACGATCTCTCCGGCCTGCCGTACGGCGAGCCAGTCGCCGCGCTCGCCGACAGCTGCTTGGACGGCGAGAGTGTGAGCGTCATCCGCGGCGGCCAGCTCCTGTGTGAGGCGCTTCCGTTCAAGGATCTTCGCTACCGCTGCCTGCCCAACCGGGTCAGCCAGGAACCCCGCCGTCACTGTGCTGCCTCCCATGCCGTGACGTGGCGCTTCATGAGCGGCGCGGTGTCGCCGTACTCGGCGGCGTAGTCCTTTACGTCGCCCTCGTCAGTCCAGAGCTCGCCCTCGTCGTCCGTGAACTGGAGGTCGGATCGCTTGTGGTCCAGCGCGTACTCGGTGTGGTCTGCCTTCACGTAGCCCGCGGCGAGGGCGTGGTCGGCCATTGCCTTGTAGTGCTCAACTTGGCCTTGCTGTTTTCCGGAAACCTTGAACCATATCCAGTCCTGAATGGAGGACTCTCGCGGCTGGTTGCCGTTGTCGCCGATGAACAGTTCGAGGGCCAGTTCGTCGCGGGCGTTCATGCCATCACCCACCGGCCGTGAGTCTCGCCGCATGCCTGCCGGGAGAGGATGTGCATGGGTACCGGGGCTTCGTCGATGAACGCCTGGGCTTCGTCACGGGTGGGGAAGGTCAGCCAGACGTTGCCGGAGCCGGTGATCGCCGCAGCGTACTCGGTGCGCGTCGCTTCCAGCTCTACGAGGGCCTTCGCCCCGCGGACAGCCTCGCGGAACTGCCGGAAGTTCTCCGGCGTCTCAGGTATCGCCTCGATACTGGCGAGCAGGGTCTGCGCCGTGATGGTCATGCCGCAGCCTCAGTTTCCGCGGGGAAGGCCTCGGGCATGTCGGTTAGGGTCAGGATTGCGGCGAGGAGGCTGTTCGCCTCGTCGCGGAGTACAACGGCGCGCCACGCTTCCGGTCGGCAGTAGGTGCGGTTCTTGCTCATGATCAATACCCCATTCTTGATTCGTAGTCGTGTTCGCGGGCGTCGTCGGCGGCGTCCTCGTCGGTGTAGTCGTGCTGCGGGCAAACGTCGCCCTCTTCGTCGACCTCGTTTTCGCAGTACTCCGCGGGCTCGGGATCCTCATACATGCGGGCGGCCCGGGTCTGAACCGGGCAGTAGATCGGGTCCGTCATACGTCCCACCTCAAACGGCCGGAGCGAGCAGCGGACATCGCAGCGGACCAGCTCGGCAGACTGTCGTAGTTGCCGGGGGTGATGCCAACGTTCCACCACCTGTAGGCGTGTGGTCGCTGCGCACAGCACCAGTCGCGGCACTGCCAGACCGTGAATCTGCGGCTCATGACGCCCACCGGCCCCGGTCGAGCAGATCGGGGAACTCTTCGAGCGCCGCGGCCAGTTCCTCGTCGTCCATTGCCTCTATCGAGGCCAGGATCCGGTCGTGACGGATAGCGCGGGGAATCCAATACACGGCCCCAACAATCGTGGCGGCCAGGATCAGGACGTAGAAACCGTTCACAGTGCAACTCCTTTGTTGATCCGGCGGCGCCAGATACTCAGCACGCCGTTCTTGCGGGACCTCGATGTGGACTTCTCATATCGGACGTGCGTGATGTAGCCGAGAGCGCTCGCCCGGCTGAACGCCTGCCCAGCCCAGTTAGCGACCGGCGGACGGCGCATCTCCCGCATAAGGTCATCCGCGGAGAACTCGGCCTGAGCTGCGGCCAGATCGATGATGGTGGCCAGTGCGTCGTCTTTCCACGCGTCGTCCTCTAGGGCGGCGGCCTTCATGCCGACTTCTTCCGTGCCGCGTAGGCGGCGATGTCTCGTTTGATCCGCAGTTCGCGGGCCATCTCCATGGCAGTGGTGAGCTCGTCCGGGGCCAGCGTCACGTTGCCCCGTATAGATTTCGGTCGGGGCCACCTATCGACAGGTACCGTCTTGGCGCCGGCGCGGCAGGCTCGGATGACTGTCCGGTCGTTCACGGCTGAACCTCGTCGTAATGAGGGAGGGTGGCGAAGCGGCGGAGGATGTCCATGCGCCGCCATTCCGTGTCCGGGCTAACGAGTCGGATGCCATCGCTGGTGACGGAATATCCCTCATGGACCGTCATGCCGCCAACCTCCTGGCTGCGTTGGCCGCGTTCCGTTCGGCGCGTTCGTTCATGACGTTGTCCGTGGCCTCTTCCCCTGTGGGATCGGAGACTTGGCGGAAGTAGTCTTCGACGGTGAGGCGCCACCCTTCCGGCATGGATGCGTGATGCTTCTCAATCCGGCGTGCGGTCTTCTTCATCTCGGAGAATGTGGCGGTGATGCCGTGCGACTGGTTGTAGGTGGCGAGCATGGACAGGTAATCAGTGTTTTTGGGCATGACAAATAGACCCTTCTTCTCGCAAGGGACACGAGAGTGATGGTGAATGCAGGAGGAAGATGCCCTGAGGTGGGCGACGGTGGTGCTGGGTGCCGGCGCTTAGCGCTGCAGCTGGTGTTACTTGGTGGGAGGTTCGGCGCTCAAGCCGTCGAGCCAGGCGTCGAGGTCTGCGTGTCGGATGACGCCCTTGGTGTTGGCGTATCGGGCCAAGAGGTTCCCGTCTGCGACTTGCTGCTTCAGGGTCCGGACTGAGTAACCGGTCTGTTCCGCGGCTTCCTCGAAGGTGTAGGCAAGCTTGGCGCTCATGCCACCCTCCGAGGTGATAGAAGTTCGGAGGGGAGTATGTCCGCAAGCTGGCGGTCTAGGGCGGCGGCTATGGAACCTAGCTCTCGGAGTGTGAAGTCTGTGTGTCCATCGAGCTTGCGATTGAATGTGGTGAGGGGGATGCCCGATTCCCGGGCTACAGCGTTTCTGGTGGTCGACTTCTCCGCTATTCCCAGAAGGATGTTTCGGTTCGTGGCTGAGGTGATTTCAGCGGCTTTGCTTTCCATATGGATAAGGTAATCCCCATTTGGGGATTAAGCAAGTAGCGACACTCCAAATCTAAGTAGTCAGCCTGCTGCGTACAAGTAGTGAATGCTCAAGATAGACGCAGGAATCCCCAAGCTGGTTGTTAATGTGCCCAAATGGCGGATATTCTCTCCATATGGGAACTTACGGAACAGACATCCAGTCCGCCATGGCCGTGCAGATCAAAGCCGAGATGGCCGCCCGCGACTGGAAGCAGCCGGACCTGGCCGAAAAGGCTGGCATTCCGACGAGCACGCTGCACCGGTACCTCGGCGGCACGCGCGACATCCCATTGCCAGCCTTTGCGGAGATTGCAAGCGCGCTCGGACTGTCCATGGTGGAACTCGCAGCCCGAGCGCAGCGCCGGCTAGATGGAGAGAACGTCCAGTAGTTTCAGGCCATGCACTTCTGCAAGGTCGCCTGCCTCCCGGAGGGTAATGGGATGCTCTGCGCGCTTGCGGCTGGCGACGTAGTCAGAGCTCTCCCCCCAGGCTTCGCAGAGCACGCTGGTTGGCGTGGCGTTGGCAAGTTCTACTACTCCCTGAAACCGCATTTATGATCCCCAGTTTTTCGAATATATGTTCTATTGGTCATCACCATAGAGCATCGGGCAGACAGGCACGGAATGTGGCATCGGCCAGATGACATTCATTATGCCCCATATGGGTCACTACTTCGGGGTAACTCTACCCCTCGTGACAATCCGGGAGTAGGTTGGAATCGTCCGGCGTGGGACCCATATGGGTCGGACGTGCGGCGCTAGAGTCTTGGTGATCTAGGGACGGATAGCATCATGATCATGCCCAGCGGAAAACAGCCGGTCCCCGGACCACTCGCACGCGCTTTTTCCGCGCACGTGCGCGTGGTCATGGAGCGTGACGGTGTGACGGCGTCCGCGCTGTCTGTGGCTGCCGGAGTGTCCCGTAACTACCTGGGCAAGCGCCTCCGCGACGAGGTGCCATTCACCCTCAACGACGTCGAGGCCATCAGCAGGGCTCTGGGACTCGATCTGCCCGTGCTCTGAGCGCACAAAAAAGGCCCCGCCGTATTGGCGGGGCCTGATCTGTTTTACGGGGCATACGTGAGGCTGTGCGCGCTCAGTCCATTTGGTGCACGATCAGCGTGGTTGAGTACACCATCGGGTACACCTGCCCCGATTCGAGCCAGTAAAAAACCCCTAGAAACCTTGATTTCTAGGGGTTCTTCCCGAGCTTCCTATCAGAATCGAACTGATGACCTTTTCATTACGAGTGAAACGCTGGGGTAGAATTGGAGCATGCCCACGCCAGTAAATCCGCGGAATCTAGCGGATTTTGGGGCTACGAAGTATGCACCAGCTTGACCAGTCGTGCACAGTAATGAGTACACTAATGAGTACACCTACGAACGGAAGGTTCGAGATGACGTTGAGCCCCGAGCTAATCGCACTATCTGTCGTCCTATGGACATGGTTGATTGGCATGCTGATTGCCCCGTATTTCGAGCGACAGTTAGGCCCGGCCAGCTGGCCGGGCCGGGCCTTTGCTGGTCTTGCCCAACTCATGGAGCGCGGATGGAATGCCGCGACGCGTCGTGGCACGCGGTAAGGGCGAGGGTGCGCTCTTCAAGGACGCCCGCGGTTTCTGGACCGTCCGCATCGAGCTGCCCAGCCATGATGGGAAGCGCCGGCAGAAGGTCATCCGCCGGAAAGACAAGAAGCTGGCCATGGCCGAGATGACCAAGCTCAAGAAAGAGCTCAACCAGCTGGGCGATCTGCCGACGTCGAGCCTCACCTTGGAGAAATGGCTGCGGCGCTGGATCGACGACATCGCGCCGAACGAGGTCAGACCCAAGTCCTACGCCTCCTACAAGTCCACCGTCGACGGCTGGCTGATCCCACTGCTGGGGAAGCGAAAGATTGACTCACTCAGCGCGGACCACATCCGCGACATGTACAAAGCGATCATGAGTACACCCAAGGCGCACGGACTCCGCGGCCGTACAGACCTGCCGCCGGACACACCCATGGTCGGGCCGGACACCGCGATCAAAGCCCACGCCGTCCTGTCGTCCGCGCTCAAGACAGCCATGCGCGAAGGGAAAGCCACCCGGAACGTCTGCGAAATGGTGGACCCACCACGCAAGGGCAAAGTGGAACAGGGCGCGCTCAGCACAGAGCAGGCCATCGAACTACTCGCGCACCTCACCACACGCGACGACCGGGCACTCTGGGCAACGTACCTGCTCACCGGGGCAAGGCGCGGCGAAATCCTCGGGCTCGAAGCCGACCGGGTAACGGACACCCTGGACCTGTCATGGCAGCTGCTCCGGATCACGGACATCAGCAAGGCGCCGGCCGACTACGAATACCGGCACCTCCGGGGAACGCTGTATCTCACGCGGCCGAAGTCCAAGAGTGGCTGGCGCATCATCCCGCTCGTCGAACCGCTCCGGTCCATCCTGGCGCTCCACATGCAGGGTCGTGGGGATGGGCTCGTGTTCCTTGACCGGGGAAACCCCTGGGACCCTGACGCCACAACCGATGCGTGGGCGAAGCTGCTGGCCGAGGCCGGGCTACCCAACGACGTCGTGCTCCACGGCGCCCGGCATACCGCCGTGGACCTGCTGGACGCTGCCGGAGTCGACTGGGACACCATCAAGGACATCGTCGGACACTCCACCACCAAGATGTCCAAGGCCTACCGATCCAAGCCAGACATGAAACGCCTCACCGGGGCGCTCGAACAGATGTCCCGGATGCTCGAACCGGCCAAGCCGGCCGCCGCCACGGTCGCGGACAACTGATCACTCCGGCAGGAATCCGGGGAGCCTGTTCCCCCAGCGGATGTTCCGGAAGCGGGGCGGGCAGCGGCGGTACTCTTCGATGTCCCACTCCGAATCGGTGACCCTCCGGACGTTCTCCCTGGGCACCCACGCCCAGTGGGAATGGTTGTCGTCGTCGAACCACGAGACGATGATCCGCGTCGCCGTCCACCGGTCACCGCGGGCGTAGACGGTCACGGTGCCGCCGCCAGCCAGAGGCACGTCGGCGGACACCTTCGGCAGGTGGCCGTACTCCCAAGATCTGGGGTCATCCCCCGGCCCGGGCTCTGACCGGAGATACTCGTAGGTCGTGCCGTCCAGGGTGAAGGTGTGCATGGTCGCAATGCTATCGACACGACGAAGGGCGCCGCTCCACCGAGAGGCAGCGCGGGGCTATAAAGTGATCGGGTGAAACTTTTCGGCGTCATCCGCACCAAAGAGACCAGCACCATCGAAGTCGAAGCAGCCTCCTACCAAGATGGCCTCACCCAACTAGAGATGCAGGTCCCAGAGGGCTTCCAGCTCCTGTCGGTCAGAACCGAGAAGGACTGACCATGGGGGAAGTTGCCCCGCGCCGTTTCCTGACCGTCGAGCAAGTGGCCGAAGAATTGAACGTCGGCATCCCACTCGTCCGCGCCCTGCTGAAATCTGGGGAGCTCAGAGGTTTTCAGGTCGGTGGACGCGGCATGTGGCGGGTCGGAGCGGCTGACGTCGAGGAATACATCAGCCAGGCGTATGCCAAGACGGCGCGGATCATTGAGGCTGGAGATCTCGCTGACGAAGAGACCTGAGTCAAAAAGGAACCCCAACGCGAGTTATGGGGGTGACTCGAGCGCGGGGTCCTCGGGTGCGCGGGCCAGCGCCGCAGTGATGGCGCCAGCCCGTCGCATCGACTCAAGATCCTCGACGCCACCTATGCAAAATGGCGTCGGCGGAGAACTGTCATCACTATTTTGTACAGTGTCCCCATGGAAGACATCGAAACTGATTCATCAATGACCGTGCAGGACCTAACCGCCCGACATGCTGGCCAGAGGGTCATCATTCAGGACTGGTCGACGAGGGTGGAAGGTGAGCTTCATAAGTTCGATCTCGTCTGGGTCGGCGGCATGTCAAGCGGAAACACGACCCATACCCCTGTCGAGCTTGCAAGTGTTCGTTTGCTCATTGGGCAAATCACCGTCGAAGTTCCGGTCGATGCCACGGTGGAGCTCCTGGGGCCGGCGCGAGCAACGTTCGGCTGCTAAGCGGAAACGACGAAATGCCCCCAGCATCCATAGTGGATGCTGGGGGCGATTTCAGTTAGGGAACTTAACCGGCGCTTCGGGCCGTGCTGGATGAGGTTGAATGGCGCGTATGCAAACTCTCCAAGTCTCAATGCCGTCGTTCATGTCGCTTCGACTAGAGATGAAGTGGAACGGCAACCACCTGGCAACCGGAACGGGCTTCATCGTCATGCATGCTGACCGGCCTTACCTCGTCACCAACTGGCACAACTTGGCTGGCAGGAACCCGGGTACCAACGAGGTGATGAGCTCGCATGGCGTCACTCCCGATGAAGTGCACATCCTGCACAACACGAAGGATCAGCTTGGAACGTGGATGTTCAAATCCGAACGGCTCGTTGACATTGACGACAAGCCGCTGTGGCTAGAGCACCCGAGCGGCGGACGCCAGGTTGACGTCGCGGCGCTTCCCTTGACTAACACGGACGGCGTCCACTTGTTCCCCTACTCCCTCGATTACGGTCCAGAAGAAGATCCGGTGCTGCTCACACCTTCAACAGCTGTCAACATCGTCGGGTTTCCCTTCGCCCAAAGTTCAGTCGCCGGCATCGGCATTTGGGCCCGTGGAACCATAGCATCCGAACCCGAGCTGGATTATGGAGAATGGCCGCGCTTTCTGATTGATAGCCGCACCAGACCGGGCCAGTCTGGCTCTCCGGTGGTCTTCTTCTCCCCGGGCGGTGCGGTGCTCAGGCGGAGCGGGACCACGGCATTCGGCGGCCAAATCATTCAGCTTCTGGGAGTCTATTCAGGCAGGATCAACGATCAGTCCGATATTGGCATCGTCTGGAAAAATGACGTCATAAGGGACATTGTGACCCAAACTTGGGTCCGTCCAGTGCCAGGCAATTAACCGGTCTTTCGGCCCCCTATACTTCTCGCATGGGGATGGCACCGATTGAACGGCTTCTGATCTGGTTCAACCGTTCACGTAAATGCAGGCTCGACTAGCGGATATCTGGGCTATCAAACAATTTTGGGGGAACGTTTATCTTGAGTCGATCACGCCTGCTTGTGCGCAGCACCATCGGGAGCCAGTTCGGCCGGCGCAACAGCTTGAACCTGATCAGGCTGGTGCTAGCGTCTTCCGTCATAGTCTCCCATGCCTGGTCGCTCGGGGGATTTGGGCCTGAGCCGCGAATCGGCTCCACCACCGTCGGCTCACTTGCGGTACTTTGCTTCTTTGCCATTAGCGGTTACCTGATCACGATGAGCCGTGAGTCAACGCCGGGCTGGCGATACCTCTGGCATCGCTTCCTACGTATCTTCCCTGGTTACTGGGTTTGTGTACTGTTTATCGCCGCAGTCGTGGCGCCCCTTGCCTGGCTCAAGTACCAGACAACTTTCGATGGGTACCCGCTGGAAGGGGCATTCAAATACGTGGTCGGAAACTTCGCGTTGAAGACCACCCTCGTGCCGTCCATCGCTGGCACGCAAACCACACTGAACCCCAGCTTTCAATACTGGAATGGTGCCGCTTGGAGCCTGTTCTTCGAATTCTTGTGCTACATACTGGTCGCCATCTTGGCTTACCTTCGGCTTCTCAAGCCCTTAGGTGTGGGAATCGTGCTTGCCGGTGGATCGGCGCTCCTGCTCGCATGGGAAGTGGTGCCCGGGCCGATGGAGGCTTTGCTCTTCAGGAGTCAAGATGCCTACCGCCTGGTCACGACGGGGACTGTTTTTGCCGCAGGCTCGATGCTGTACCTCTACCGTGACCGCATAGCCTGCTCTTGGCGAATCGCCGCAGGCTCGGCAGTGATTCTGGGCCTTGGCCTGGTGTTCCTCAAGCACCCCGAGTGGGCGGTAGCGGGGCCGGTCGCCTACTTGATGATCTGGCTGGGAATCCGGCTCCCGCTCCACAACTTAGCCAAGACTGACATCTCATACGGGACCTATATTTACGCATACCCTGTCGCCCAGTTGCTAACCATCTATGGTGTGAACGACTTGGGCCTTGTCCCGTACGTTGCCGTCACCTTCCTAATCGTGGTGCCACTGGCTGCTGCCAGTTGGTTCGGGATCGAGAGGAAGGCTCTGCGCCTGAAGCACTTTGGGGCTACCAAGCGAAATGCCCCTGCGCGTCATCTCGATCCCGAACCTGCTCGCTTGACCTAGACCAACATGATCCCGTAGCTGGCTGCCACTAGCCGCTTCCGGAGCGCCCCTTAAAGCATGGCGGTTGCGACGGGAACTGGCCGCTCTCTGTCAGCACCCGCTAGTGCGTCTAAAAGCGCTGGTTGTAGATCATTTCCACGGCGATGATGTTTACCGTCGCGGAAACTGTATCTGCAGCATCATCCCCCAGACGCATGAGCTGGACGCACAGGGTCCCGCCAGGAGTGGAGGGGAATCCGAATTCGTTGGCATTCCATTCGGTGACACTGGTTCGACCTGCAGTTGGAGACGCCGCGGCAATCAAATCCCGGTTTGTAGGTATTGCGGTGGGATCGTCGCCAACGGCAACTGTCCTGCCAACCCAGCGGAAGACGACGTTTCCTAGGCCTGCGGTAGCCCAAGTGACACGGATGGTGCATTTCCCATTGGCGTCGGCGTCCGCCGGGATCGGGATCTGCGCCGTGATCGAATTAATCGCAGCGTCATTCAGCGGGTACACGACGAACTGGCCCAGGGAAACTGTCGAATTTGTAGAGCTGAGCACCCGAACAGGCACGATGGCGCGTCCGATACGCTCATTCACAGAACGACCGTCCGAGATGAAGCCGCTGTTCATGTTCGTTTGGTTGTTGATGAAGTTGCGTAGCTTGAATCGCCCGGGGCCGACAGAGCCAGCTATGTTGATCAACGTGTTCGTCGCCGCACCGTTTATGGTGAGGTTGTTGAACATGAGCGAGCCGGCCGTCTGCTGAATGAAGGTGGCGGGTGGGTTGAGGCCGGACGTTCCTAGAACTGTGTTGGTGAAGTGATTTGCCCTGGTTCCCGATCCCGCTGACGCTTGGCTGATGACTGAGGTGCTCGCCCGCCCGGTTGGGAGGTATACGCGAGTGTTCGTGAAGGTGCAATCTTGGGCATACTCCAGGTCAATATTGACGTACGTGTCCGGCGCGGCTTGTGTACCCGTGCCCTTCCCCTCAATGTTCAGGTTTACGAACTGAAGGTTGCTTGAAGCTGCTCCGAGCGTCTGGTTGCCGGTGATCCTCAGGTCGGGACCGTAGCTGCTGTGAATTGCCAGCGTGGTTATATGGATCCCGTCCGACACGGCGACCACTGTCTCACCCTCTGCGTCAGCGAACAGGACGGCAGGGATAGTTCCACTACCGCCGCAAAGCTGGACGTATACGCAGTGCATCCTGGAATCCCACATTTCACGAATTTCCAGCCCGCAGCCGCCGTTGTTATTCGAGACCCGGATGTTGTTGAGGTAGGAAAGGCTTGACCGGCTGATCTTCACCACACTGCCGGCCTTGTCGCCCCCATGGAGCGCCAGGTTGTGCAGCTCCATCTGTACGCGCTGGTTTGCTGCTTGCCCGATCCCGGATGCGTTGATGATAGGCGTTGTCCCAGCTGTACGCTTCAGACGTGTGGCAAAGATGTTGCCTGAAGCACTAACGCCCTGCCCCAAGAGGCGGACCATTTTGTTCAGCGGCCATGTCAGCCCACCGTTGACGACCGAATCTCCGTAGGGAAGGACAACGTCACCGCCGCCCGCTGTGGCGCAGGCATTGATGGCGTTCTGGATGGCCGCGGTGTCGTCTGTTAGGCCATCGAAACGGGCACCAAACTTGCGTACGTCAAACGAATTGTCGAAGGCAAATGTGCCAGAAAGATCCGGTATCTGCGTGCGGGGTATTTTCAAATCGGTGCCCAGTGTCGCCACACCCGATGCCGTGCCCTTTTCCGCAGTGGGAATGTAGGACGTGGTAGGCGGGTTTTTGTCACCAGGGGCAGCATTGGCACTGTTCGCTCCAAGAGCTGAAATGGCGGAAATGCCGGTGATAGCAGTAACCAGAGTTCCAAGTCTGAGAAGGCCGCGCCGCTTCACTCCGGCGTCAGTCCCGGATGGGGGCGGTTCCATCTGCCCGCTCACGCTAGCCACGGGAGCACCGTGATCCGGTCGGCCTGGCAATCCAGCGAATTACTGTTATAAGAGTCAACACTTGAGCCTCTCTAAACCCATAAGTTGTCGTCTCTAGAAGCTATTCACTTGGCTAAACATAAAACACAGTGGAGGCTACGCGTTTATTTTGGTAACAGGTACTTGGTTGGAATCGATGGATACCTTAGCCGAGAACTCGGGGACCACGTCACCACTTGCTAGTGGTGACTAGGTCCCCGAAAGGGCGGCCAACCGGCATGACAGATCAAGCCCTGTGCGTGGAAAGCTGGACAAAGCATCCGCAGCCAGCCTTCCAGATGCCCGAGCCCCGTCCTGTCTCGGCGAAATCCCGTGGATACGGATCTACCTGTCACCGGCGATGGTGCCAGCGCCGAGGACGGTCTTTCGGGCCGCGCTATCGTGCCGGGGCGAAGGAGTAGAAGCGGTCTTTGGCGCGGCGCTTTGGAACGGTTGGGCTATCGTCGCGGAAGGACGCTGCGGCCATTCCAAGGGCCAAGAATACGATGGCGTTCCAGGGGTTCTGGTCAAGCATGTCCACCGAGACGGACCGCCAAATTATGGCAACAATTATCGACCCCGCGCCAATGCCCCACAATCGACGCTCCCCACTGGACTTGAAGAGTGAGCCGAACATTGGCTGAAGCATGGTGACTGCCATGCCAGCCGCACCCAGCAGGCCAGACTCCAGCACTATTTTCAGCCAGCTGTTATCTACCGTTGCCCGCTTTGCCGCTGCGGGGTCGATGTCTACGCCGTGCTGATCTGCGAAGAGTGATGGGTCGTAACCGCCGAAGCCGCTGCCGAGCGCCAGGCCCCCATCAGGCCCTTGCAGCCTCGTGACCCACACTCCGCTCCGCTGGGCCGCACTTGCGTCCGTGCCAGAGATTATTTCTGCAAATGATTCCACCAAGCGCCCGAGTTCTTTCGACGCGGCGAACTGCAATAGCAGGAGGGCTGCAGAGACGGCTGCGATACCCAGCACGACGCCCCGTTTGCCAGCCGCCAGGCAGAGCACCAAGAGCCCCAGAGCGACGGCAACGAGGCCTCCACGTGAGCCTGACGATATGACGCCGAAGGTGAAGAGCCCCATGAGGCCGAGGCAGCACACCTTCAAGCGCATGGGGAGCTTCACTAGCAGGCAGGCCGCCAGGGCAAGGGTCCCGCAGACGAGGACGAGGGCAAGGTTGTTGGGGTTCCAGATGAATCCGGTGTACCGGGTCAGCCAGCTGCTGGTGCTGGCGTTGTAGGTTGTCCCTGACGTGAGGAGGCCGCCCCACGTGCCCTTCATAAGGCCAGCCATTTGCAAGAACACTCCGGCCATCTGGAACACGCACGTAGCTACGAGGCCGAAGAGGACCCCCCTGTAGTTGGGCCTTTGGTACGCGAGCCAGAGCAAGGGGATAAACATGGCCCAGTTGAGGAACCGAGCAACGCCGTACCCGGTCGATGCTGCGCCAATCGTGCTGATGACCAAGGAAAGCAACAGAACAGCGAGCCCGAAGGCCAGGAGCTTGGGCATTGGCCGGATCGACTTACGGCTCAGGGCCACGAAGATGGCAACTACCGCAACAAGGACCGCTAGGCCGAACCGTGCCGTGGTGCCAATCGCGCCGAGGGAAGGGGCCCAGCATGTTACGAATATGACGGAGGCGTACAGCCATCCAATCTTTTCCCTGGGGATCATAGCCCCGGCGCCTACTGACCGTGCGATCCATGCGAAGACCAGAACCGCTATCGGGGCGAACGCGAGTTTCAAGTCAACGAAAGCAAGAAAACACGAGGCCAAGGCGGCGGCAACGAGGGCCGCGCCCTGAGTTACCGCTTGCTTCCTTGCGCCGGCATCAATTTTTTGAGTGGTGGCATTCATCGGCGCATCCTCGTGTAGCGTCCCCCGCGTTGTCCCTAGTCACTATACTGACTGGATGAACCCTTGGAAGCACGCGCTTGTCGCGGTGGTCGCTCTCTCAGTTAGCGCACTCGTGTGCTTCACTGGCGAATCTCCCACCCCGACTCCCGCAATGGCATCCGGGTACACGAATACTTCACTCTCCTCCTACATCGACGCAGTCGACCGGAAATACTCCGGTGCCGTGACTGCTGATGACGCTGCCACTATTGCCATCGGAGCCTGCGAGGCTTTTGACGCCCACCCTGTCAGTGCATATGCATCGTTCACAGAACGATCCGTCACCTCAGGGCTGAGCAAGAGTCAGGCGGATTTCATGGTGAGGACAGCCGTCGAGAAGGTCTGTCCTCACCATAGGTCCGACTTGCCCTAAAAGGACCGCTCGTACCTGAGTTCCACCTGGTAGATCCTGACATCGTTGCCGGTCAGCGTGTCCGTAGCGTCTGCGCCGTTGCGGCTCAGCGTGACCGGGACAATCTGCCCCGGGGTGGCTGTGGCCGCGAAGGTGAAGGTTGTCTGCATCATCTGGTTAGCAGTGGCCGGGACGGCGACAACAACGGGCTGAACTTCCGCCGCCGTGGCAACGGTCGTGCTGCCGCCCTGGACGCCGGGCTTGGCCCTTGCCTCAAGTCGTACATTGCCGGATGTCCCGGGCGTGTACCAGAGCACCCGCACCCGAAGGGGCCGCCCGTTCGATGCGTCGGATGGGATCGTGACATTCCCGCACCAGTCGGTCTTGACGGACTGGAGCATCTTGTAGACGACCTGGTCGGCGGTCAGTGTTGGTGCGATGACGGTTGCGCCCTGCTGGACGTAGCGGGCGGGGACTTCGACGGAGCCGAGGTTGGTCGTGCTGCCTGAGCGCTCATCGTGAATCAGCTTGGACCTGTCGGAGACCATGAAGTTGGACATGCGGAAGGCATTGATTGCAACCGATGCCCCCACATGGACAAATGCTGTGGTCGGGCTGCCGTTCATAGACACGTTGGACAGCATCAGCTCGCCCGCCGTCATGTCGATGAAGTACGGGACCACGGCGTTACCGTCCACCACGGTGCCAGCCCACTTGTTTCCGCTGAAGCTGGTGTTACTGAATTTCACTGGGCGGGACGGCTGGACGGCCGTCCCCTTCATTTCGGCGTGTGGTGCCGTGCATGAAGGGCCGAGATGGAGGAACGAATCCGACATGTGGAAGTCGCCTACGCGGTCCAGATCAAGCAGTGGGTAGTCCCCGTCGTTGCGCTCCATCTTGCAGTTCGTCATCAGCACGGCAAGCGTCCAATCCTGGCCCGAGGCGTAGCTCGCATCGTTGGACGTGACGCGAAGGTCGGTCCCAGTGTTACCTTCCCACTCGCAACCGATGAAGTGGATAGTGTTTCCGCCAGCGCCAGCGGAGACGAGCGGACCGGGGCTATCGAGCAGTACGGCGGGGCTGGTGCGGCCGCTACCTAGCTGCTGGAAATAGGTGTAGTTGATATATGAGTTGAACCACTCGGAGGCCCTGAGGCCTACGCCAACGTTGTTGAAGAACCGGCAATGCTCGATGGTGCTGTCCGAGACGCGCACCAGTTCCACCAGCATGCCGGTCTTGTTGGTGCCGTTGAACTCGATGTCCTTCAGCCAAACCCTGATCCGACCAGTGGCGTCGTAACCGCCAGAAGTGCCGACGCCCCGGAGGATCTGGCCAGTGAATGACCCCTTGCGGCGGAACCGCGTTCCCCGGACGCCGGTTGCACCAACCGGGTTGATGTCTTCGCCTTCAATCTTGATCTTGGGACCGACTGGCAGGTTGACCGTAGTAGCGAAGCCGTAGTCACCGCCGGGGGCGATGATGGTTAGTCCGGCGCCGGTGGCGGCGTAGTTGGCTGCCGCGTAATCAAGGATCGCCTGGAGCTTGGGGCCGTTGTCGGTAGAGGTCGTGTTGGCATCGGCCTTCATGCCCCATGCCGGGTCCGTAGCGAAGGTGACGCCGAAGGCCAGCCCCACCGCTGGGCGAGGTTCGGCGGCCGGCACGTAGGTGGTGGATAGGTCCCAGTTCGCAGCGTTGTAGCTCGCGCCCGAAGTGAAGTTGACCTTTGCGGACACCACATCACCGTTCGGGCTGAGTACTTTGTCGCCCGCGACGTACGCCGTGGTGGCCTTCCACTTGGGGACAAAGGCGGCAGAAAGGTCACTAACGGAGAGGCGCTGGGGGATATTCGTTTCCAGGAGCTTCGAGTCTGATCCGAGACCAGCAACTCCGGACGCGGCGCCCCTGGTAGCGGCGTCCATTTTCGCTACGACAGTGGGGTTGGCGGTAACGACGGCATCAGCGGCGGCACGAGTGGCTGATGTGCTGTCACCAAGCGCCGTAGCGATGGCAGTGTCTGCTGGGACTCCTGCGGTGGCCGCGGCAGCTTCGGCGGCGGCCTGTGCAGCCTCGGCGTCAGCTACGGCGCTAGCCAGTGCGGCCGCGGCAGCTCCGGCTGCATCGGCCCCGGCAGTTGAAGCGGCTGCTGCTGCTGCCTGTGCGGCTTCCTTTGCCGCGATCGCCTCGTTGCGGAGACCGTCGTAGGAGTAGAAGAATCCCTCGAACGCGCCGGACTTCCACTTGACGCGGGGAAGGGTGACGATGCACGGCTGAGTGAAGCCGTATGCGTTGGACATGAGCGGATTCGTGAGCGGCAATCCGGATGGGTCCTTGATCGCGATGGGCGTGACGCCAGCGGTGTCGTCCGCGTCGTAAAGGTACACAGTTCCGTTGCGGACCACGTTCTGAGGGTTCAGCGGGTCCACCACGAGCTGCATGTCCAGTGGGTAGTCGGTCATCGGTTACTCCTTGTCCGGGGCGAAGAATGGGAGGTACTTGCGGGTCCACTCGATGACGTCCGTCCGGGCCATGATCTTGGCGAGGGTCGCGGAAACAGCGGTCAGGACAACGGCTGCTGCAGCAAGGTAGGCATACATCTCCGGCGGCAGGTGCCGGCCGAACCCGTCGAGGATCGTCTGGATGACACCCGGCAGGATTCCCACCAGACCGACAAGAGCCGCGGGACCGACCTGCAGCGCGGTCCGCCAGAATGCCCGCCAGGGGAATGCCGCCTGCGTGCTCACAGGCGTTTCGTGGTCGCCCATCACTTGGCCTCCTCGGTGGTTTCCGCGGCCGGGGTGAGCAGCTTTACGAGGGCCGCGACCTCCTTGCCCAGAGCCTCAACCTCGCCGCGGAGGCTGGCGTTGTCCTGGCGGGCTTCCTCGAAGTTGTAGGCGCGCCAGTTGACCATCCTCGCGAGCGTGGTCGTGCCGGTGACATTCTTGGTCTTCGCAGTCGGGTCGATCAAGTCGCAGTCCCGCTTGAGGACCGCAAGCGCGATCCTGTCCAGGACGGCCGCTTCCGACACGACGGAGCGCACGGAGTCTCGGATCCACTTGCGCAGTTCCTCGCGCCCGTCCTCCTTGCAGAGGATCCAATGCAGGTCTTCAAGGCGTTGCTGGTTCGGGGATTTTTCTTCCGGCATGGTGGCCTCCTAAAGGGCTCCGAACAGGTCCAGCAGGAACTGTTCATCGGGGGTGTAAGCAGGCGACGCAGCGGGCGTGGCCGAGCCTTGGGCGGCGAGTCCGCCCCATACGGTGGACGGGTCGATTCGCCCGTAGATTTTGCCGTTGCCGGTGGAGTAGTTCGAGGTGTCCACGATCCGTTCGGTGTGCAGGTGCGGGCCGAGCTGGCCGTCTCTGCCGCCGGAGGAGTCCCCGGACAACGCCACGAGGTCTCCCTCGTTGACGAACTGCCCTCGGGAGACTTTGAACTTGGAGAGGTGGGCGTAGACGTCGAGGTCACCGGGCGAGTACTGGATGACCATCAGTCGTCCGCCGAAGCTCTTGTAGAAGCCCCATCGGTCGAAGTACCCGCCGGGTCCCCAGCTGTCGTTGCCCGGTAAGTTGACGTCCCAGTCCGCCCAGATCACGGTGCCGGAGCGGGCGGCACGGACGGGGGTGCCGACAGGGGTGCCGAGGTCAGTCCCGGCGTGGCCGTTCGGCTGGTAGTTCCCGTACAGCCACACGAGGTAACCCACTCCCGCTGCTGGGCTGGAGTTGGCGACGACGCCTGCCGTGGCGCCTTCCCCGAATCCTTGGGTGACGCGGTGCTCTGCTGAAACTGGCCTCATGGCTTGACCCCTAGTCCGTCGTCGTAAGTACACGTGTATTGAGTGGAGCCGGGCGGGTTGGGGGTGCAGGTCTGCTTGCGACCGGTTGCGTCCATGATGGTGATCGACGTCGGCGCGGATCCGGCAGTGCCGGGGGGTCCGTCCGCGCCGTCTTGCCCGTCAGCGCCGGCAGGGCCCTGTGGTCCAGGCTCACCTGGCGGTCCTTGGGGTCCGGGCACTGTCGATGCGGCCCCGTCCTTACCGGCCGGACCGGGTGCGCCGGGAGATCCAGCAGCACCACTAGCACCGGGCGAGCCGGTCGCGTCCACGCCATTAGGACCGACAGGACCAACCGGCCCCATAGGTCCAGGCTTCCCGTCCTTGCCGTCCATGCCTGGCAGGCCCGGAGGCCCGTCAGCGCCCTTTGGTCCGGCGATGGCCTCGGTTGGATTCTGTTGGACCTTGTCGGCCTTGGCGCACAAGTCCCGGTCGTCAACCAGCAGCTTGCCTTGCGCCTCGCAGATTGTTTGGATGTCCTGTGCGAGCGTCTGACTGTTTGCCTGCGCCGTGTTCTTGTCAGCCGTCGCCGCCACCTGGTTGTAGACCGTCCAAGCGAGCCCGGCGATGATCACCAATGCGAGGACGAAGAATGCCCATCGCGGCGGGAACTGTTCGCGACGTGAATGCTCACTCATACTTCGTCCCCCCGGATCTTGGCGCGTAGCTTGTCGATTGTTTCGTCTGCGGCGCGGAGTTCTTCACGGGTTGCCTTATGGTCCGCCCGCTCGTCACGGAGTTCCTTCCGTGCGGTGTCGCGCTCGGCGTTGGCCGTGGCGATGTCCGTTCGAAGGGATGTGGCGCGTTCGGCGTCGAACTTCCGGTAGAGCAGATACCAGCCTGTGATACCGCCAGTAGCGACAAGGGGGGCGGCGAGAGCCTTGACCAGCTCCACGAATTGCGGATCCACACGTTTAGCCCTCCCTATGCGCGTCGGAAATGAGGGCCAGATGGCCTTCTCATGCCGGGATGACCATGACGCGGAACGCCCGGTTATATGCGGTGAGCCCGAACGATTCAGTCCCGGAGAGCCTGCGAAGATTCAGGTCAACGGTTGAGCCGCCCGTGATCGGGTTGATCGTAAAGCCGGTGATGTCGTACCACGGCGCGACGGTGTTTCCGAGTGAAGCGACCGCAACATAGCTAGGCTGCCCGGCAATGGACACGTCAGCATCCCACCGGGTATTGACCTTGCCGCCTTCAAAACGAGCGAGGACTTGCACGTGGTAACGGAATCCGGGATCCGGGATGGTGATTGACGCCAGCTTGATGTTGTTGCCGTCAGGTGAAGTGGAGATCGGCAGTGCGCCGCTCTGCCAGTCCGTCGCTGCGTAAGTCTTTGCTGCGGGGGCGATGTCCAGTGCCCACGCAACGAGGTCATTGGGGCCGAGCCACAGCGTCCAGTTGGTGTTAGTGGCGCTGATCGTTATCCGCGTGCCGATCCGGGTCAGGTACGAGCGGACGAGGTCCTCCTTGGCGAAGTACCCGCCCGCGGTCGCCCACACGCGAAGGTCGATGATCTGCTCCGGTGCGCTCAGCCCGCCTGTCCACTTCACAAGAGCGAGCGGCTGGTCATCTTCAACGCCCGGGCCAACCTTGCGCGCTGCCGGGATCTCGGCCGTCGCACCGGCCGTGATGGCCACGAGCGTGGACGGGCCGCCGAGTGCGGGCTGCCAGTTGCGGCGCACGACGATCAGGTCCCAGCGGGTCCCGGAAGCGAGCGTGTCACAGTTGACGATCTGATCAATGGCGGCCTCATCGGTGACGCCGTGGCCGTGTGCCCGGCCAGCCTTCACCAGCACAGCGTAAGGGATGGTGGGGTGCGCGGTGACCTTGAAGTCGTCCACACCGTACACGCCATACTCCGGGCCGCCGGCAAGGTTCTTCGCCCGGTCCGTTTCGGTCACAACACCGTCGTAAAAGACGCTGGTCAAAGCCATTAGCGGGCCTTCCTATCTGCGTTGTCGCGCTGCAAAGCGCGGATTCTTTTCGCCAGCACGATGTCCGTGTCGTCAGTGCGTTCGCCGAGCACCGGAGTGGCGACGTCGCCGCCCTTGTCCCACGACAGGCGCGCCTCGCGCAGGACGTCAGTGAATGCTTGGCCGCGGACCTTGGCCGTCACCCGGTCGCCCACGTGAAGCCCGTCGCCGCCATAGCGGAAGTGCTTTGTCTCGGACAGCTCGAGAGACAAACCGGCCATCGGGGCGCCCTCAGCCAGGACCTCGGCGGCGCGGTCGGCGTAGACATCGCCGGATCCGGAATCGCGGGCATCCTGCAGTACTTCGATGACGTCGTTCCACTCGGTCTCGCGTGCCGTATCAGGAAAGCCGCGGAACTCGCGCGCCACGCCCTCGCCCTGGCCGCCGACGACGACGCGGGTAGCGTTCGGTGCTGCCAGTGAGTAGGTGCCGCCGATGACTGTCCCGTTCTCCGGGGCCAGCTCGTGCACGTAGTCGCGGGGCTCGTAGCAGTCCAGCAGCAGGCCTGCGCCTTCCTGCCGGACCGTAACGCCGATGCCTGCTTGGTCAACCGCCGGGAACAGGCGATCATAGGCCGGGTGGAATCTGAAGGTGTACTTACCGGAAGCGCCGCGCCCGAGGTCGGTGGCCACGGTCAGCGGGAATCCGAGCCGTGCAGCGTTCTCAGCCATCACCGTTTTCACGACGGTCTCTGCCGGGCCGGTGATGGACCGATACTCCACGTCCTGGCCCGTCAAGGCTGCTGCTGGCTTCGGCCACGCCAGCCAGTTGTGGATGATCCTAAAATCGTCCTCGACCGTGAAGGTCAGCGTGGAAGCTGAAGTGAACTGGCCACCAGCCAGGCGCACCGGCCCGGACATCTCGTACTCGCCGTGCCGGTAAATCATGACCCTGGCGCCCGGCTCCATGAGATCCGACGCCCGCAGGTGATCCGAATCGATCGTGAACGTCGCAGTGGACTTCATGTTGTGGCGGATGACCGGCTTCAAATCGAGCGGCCGGCCAATCCATCCGGCAAAGCCCCAACCCCGGTAGACGAGGATTTCGTACGGGATCTCGGAAGCCATTACCACGCCCTCCGGTACTTGTTCCGGACGGAGGCGATCACTGTCCCGAAGCCTGTCATCTGGATCGTCAGCGGCCGGTCCTGCCCGCGAGGGATGGCAACGAACGCCGACGCAGGGTCAAGCTCCGTCGTGCGGTCCACGGGCGACAGGATCGACCGCGTGGCCGCATCCCACAGCCCATACCAGAGCACCTGCCCGTCGATCGGGTCAGTGTCCAGCTGCACCGCGTATCCGGCGGGGATGTCGAACGGCACGATGATGTCATTACCGCCGACCCCGAAGGAGACCGCCGTAGTCGGTCCGACCGCAGTCCACACCGCATAAGCCGGCACGTCGCCGTCGTTCGTGAACGTTGCCGAGCCGAGCGAGCCACCCGGAGACAGGTAGTGGATCGCGTCGTCAGGGTAGCCGTAGGTGACGCGGTCCTCTTCGGTGATGTAGTAGGGCCGCATGTCACCCTGGGCCCATGACTTCGTGACCGTCTCGCCGAGCCAGTACGGCTTATCAGCCAGAAGGTTGATGGCGTACTGAGCCCAGCCGCGCTGCACCGGGTCATGGTTCATCTCATCGTCAGACCCCTTGAGCCGCAGCCCGAGGGTCCGGCGGCCGCCGTTAGGGACGGCCGCCGTCCACGTTCCCTCCATGTCCGGATCCAAGCTCTGCCAGAACGCCCGATCGCGGGCCATGAACTCCGTAGAGCCGGTGTCCGAGTAGAGGTACAGCGGCCAGAACACGTCCCGGTCATTCGTGGACGTGCCACGGTGCCGCGACCCGGCCACCGCTGGCGAAGTGCTAGACAACC
>Ga0065714_10064487_pt1 | contig 50955 bp, 38 predicted proteins | sample MisRhiReplicate2_FD_59101 | JGI IMG/M metagenome (GOLD analysis project Ga0065714, IMG submission 59101) | Miscanthus rhizosphere microbial communities from Kellogg Biological Station, MSU, sample Rhizosphere Soil Replicate 2: eDNA_1 v2... | ecosystem: Host-associated > Plants > Roots >...
ATGTGGCTGCAATTTTAGCGCTAAAACTGTATGCCTACAGGATCAAGAAATTTATTGGTGCTTATGCGGCCATTTTAAATGGTATAGATGCAATCATATTTACCGCTGGTGTAGGCGAAAACGACAGTAAAATGCGTGAATCTGTATGTTCAGAGCTGAATTATTTGGGTATTGAATTAGATCCAAATCAAAATGCAGCCTATAATGGAGAATTGAAAGAAATTAACAAGGCAAGCGCTAAAGTAAAAATCCTCGTTATTCCAACCAACGAGGAATATGAAATTGCCCATCAATGTTTTGAGCTTATTGGCTAATAGCAAGACTTCCGAAGTTTGCGCCAATGGCAATACTCCTGGCTAACTTCGGAAATCTTGTCTGACCTAATTGGTTTCCAAAATAGACAGGATATTGCCTGCAGGATCTCTAAACCAGGCAATGTTTGGCCTTCCGTTTCCTCGTGAGATTCCTTTACTATCCGTTTTGAAATATTCTTCATTGTAAATTTCGAACTTTATTCCTTTAGCAACAAGTTCGTCAGCCGCTTGATCTATATTTTCGACAGGAAAATTAAGGACTGTAAAAGTCGCCGGAACATGATTTGGCTTTGGATAAAGTAATACATTTGCTGATCCGGAAATAACCAATTCAATTACGCCCATTGGGTTATCTTTAACTTCGATACCCAATGCGCCTTGATAAAAATCTTTTGCTTTCTGTACATCGTCTACAGAAAATGAGCTGAATGCTTTTGAGTTTTGTAACATAAATCTTTTTTTAACCAATTTCTACGAGAACTGGACAGTTAAATTTAGCGGATTAAAATAATATTAACCGGCTGCATAAGCGGCAAAGTACGGGGCCAAACAAGACAATTCCTTTTAGCTTTTCCAAGCACCCAATAAACGCCTAATGACAACAATTTCGGCAACATGATAAGCATTATGGTCGGCAATCTGCAAGGCTTCGCGTAATACACTTTGTCCATCGCCATGCTTAATAGGCATATATACATCTGAAGAATCTAACAAAGCAATAAATTCTTTCAAATCAGCATCAATCTGTTTTAGTGTATTATTCCAGGCTTGTTCATCTTTAGGCGCCAGTTCTTTAGGCCAATATTCATCTGGCCATTTTGGCGATTGATGCGTTTCATCCTTACTAAATTTGAGCATATCCCACTGAGCAATTTTAATATGTTCGGCTAATTGCCAAATGCTATAAGGCAAGTTGTAAGGCCTTTCGCCCAAAAGGTTAAAAGGTAGATTAGCAATAGCATCCTTAAACCCTACATGTGCTCCACCCCCATTTAAAAGCTTTTTTAATTCGGTAACCAATACTGCAGTTTGACTTTCCATAACGCGTGCATGTTTATAAAACAACAAACCTGATTCTCATAGGTTTGTATAAAAATCAATTTCGGGGGCAGCATTTATTTTTTTAACGCACAATTCTTTTAATTTTGAGCATGAACCTATCTTTTCCGATCCTCAAAGAATATACTTATCTTAACACTGCTAATTCGGGCATTTTATCGACTAATTTGGCTAAATGGAGAACCCAGCATGATGAAGCATTTATAGCCGGTGGAAGCGTTTTTAAAATTGAAAATCTAGTCGTTATTGACGACCTCAGAAATAACATTACAAAACTTTTTGGATCAAAGTCAGAAAACACCTATCTCGCTCAGAATTTTTCGATTGGCTTCAATACCTTATTGAGCGGACTGGATAAAAGTCATCGTTTTTTGCTTTTAGAAGAAGAATATCCCTCGGTTAGTTACCCTGTAATGAGCATGGGTTTTGATTATCATATTGTACCAATTGATGAAAAAGTAGAGGAAAATATCATTAATGCCATCGAAATATTTAAACCTACCATGCTGGCTTTTAGTATGGTACAATATATTAGTGGCTTTAGAATGGATGAAGATTTTATCCGAAAACTAAAAACAAGCTACCCTGACCTGTTATTAGTTGGAGATGGAACTCAGTTTTTAGGTACTACCGTCTTTAATTTTGCAAAATCGGGCTTAGATGCATTGATTGGTAGTGGCTATAAGTGGCTTTTAGCTGGATATGGAAACGGTTATGTTTTTCTTTCCGATCGGATGAAAGATGTGATATACGCAAGAAACAAATTGGCCAACCTGCCTACAGCACCGTTTTTGAAAGGAAAAGATCATCTATCCATGTGTTTTGAACCTGGGCACCTGGATACCTTAAATTTCGGTACGTTAAAAGAAAGTTTAAATTATCTTGGTTCATTCGGTTTCGATTGGATTGAAAAAACCATTCAAACACTCAGTAATCAGGCAAGATTGGAGCTAAATTCCAGAGGATTAGTACCCGACTGGATGCTTGACAGAAAGTATCAATCCACAATTATGAGTATGCCGCTGGATCAAAAAACAGTAGATAAACTTGTTGCCGCCAAAATACTTTGCTCACCAAGAGGAGCAGGTACAAGGATTTCCTTCCATTTTTATAATACGGAAGAAGATTTAAACCGGTTGTTACAAGTTTTAGACGGCAAAAACTAATCTGCCTTCCAAATGGCATCTACAAAATATTTGTTGCGGTCAAAAAACCGTTGAAGAGGCTTAAAGCCGGTTTTTGCGGCTAATTGATCAATATCAGCTAAGGAATATTTTTGTGAGATTTCCATCAAAATATGTTCATTTTCTACGAAATGAACGGCATGGCGGCCAATATTTACAATTTGGTTTTTTAAACTGATGAGGTAACTTTTACATGCACCTGATGCCGGATCGTAACTGGCGTAATGTTCAAATTGATCAATATTAAAATTGCCATCAAGTTCTTTATTGATGCGCTGTAGCAGATTGAGGTTGAAAGATCTGGTAATCCCAGCTTTATCGTTATACGCGGCGAGGATCTGTTGCGGATTTTTTTTAAGGTCAAATCCTATAATGAGCAGATCGTTCGGGGAAAGTAATTGCTTTAAGGAAAAACAGAAACTTTCAGCATCAGCAATTGTCATATTACCAATGTTTGCACCCATAAATAGCACCACTTTTCTACGGGTCGAAAGTCCAGTGGCTTTTTTTAGCATGTCGAAATAATCGCCATTTAGCCCTTTAATATCCAAAGAAGGTAGTTTTTTAGGCAGATTTTCTTCCAGATCCGAAATTACATGCGCTGAAATATCAATTGGAAAATAACTAAATTCCATTTGATCGTCCAGCAGAGATTTTAAAAGATGGATAGACTTAGTGGCATCACCAGCCCCCAATTCGATCAGGTCGAAGGCAGTCCCATCTGCAGATATGGCCTGCGAAAGTTGCGCTGACTGATATTGGAGAATTTCCATTTCTGCGTTGGTTAAATAATATTCTTCCATTTCCATAATCTGCTGAAATATGCGGTCTCCCGTAGCATCATAAAAATACTTGGAAAGCATAAATTTTGGCTCAGATAGTAATCCTGTTAAGGTTTCCTGAAGAAATTGTGTTTTGTTGTCGGTTGTTATTTCAATGGTATTGGTGTTCATATTGATTTATTTTACCAGGCGTATGCCTGTATATTGCCATCTTAAATGTGGATGAAAGAAGTTACGATAAGTAATGCGTGAATGATTTTGCGGAGTAGCTATGGATGCCCCTCGAAGTACTTTTTGGTTGACCATAAATTTACCATTATATTCGCCAATGGCCCCGGGTGCTTTACTAAAACCAGGATAAGGGAGGTAAGCACTTTCGGTCCACTCCCACCTTTCGCCCCAATTAAAGTTTTTTGCCCCCACTTCCCATTCAAATTCGGTTGGCAAACGCATGCCGCTCCAACTGGCATAGGCATAAGCTTCGTAATAACTAACATGACTTACCGGCGCATTTGGATCTATTGGTAAAAGTCCGCCTAAAGTGTAATTAGACCATTCTCCATCAATTAAATGCCAGTACATGGGTGATGTGATGTGGTTACTTTTTACCCAATCCCAGCCTTCTGCATGCCAATAATTAAAATTTTTATATCCTCCTGCCTTGATAAATTCTAAAAATTCCGCATTGCTGACCAATGTTTTACTGATGGCAAAATCGTGCAGATAAACCTGATGTCTGTTCAGTTCATTGTCAAAGCTAAAACCTGTTCCTTCATAACCGATTTCGTAAATTCCTGCTGGGATATCGATCCATCCTGATTCATTTTCACTCGCTAAAATTTCTTTGTTATCTTTAGCATAAACAGGGAATAATGGATTATTGCCCAGAATATATTTAATATCGGTTAATAACAACTCTTGATGCTGCTGCTCATGATTAAAGCCCAAAACCAATAATTCCTTAACCTCATCTTTTAATGTTGTACTTAAAAAATTTATCATGGCTTCATCTACATAAGCCCGGTATTGATAAATTTCGTTCACGCTTGGCCGGCTTAAATTGCCCCGATCGGTACGGATTACCCGATTGCCGACGGTTTCGTAATAACTATTGAACACGAAATTATAATCATCGTTATATACTTGATAGTTAGACGAAAATGGCTCTAATATAAAAGTTTCGAAGAACCAGGTGGTATGTCCCAAATGCCATTTGGGCGGACTTACATCTGCAACAGGCTGTACCACATAATCTTCAGTTTGTAAGGGTTCACAAACCTGTTCGGAATATTTCCGAATCTGTAAGTATTCTTCTAGCAGTGTCATTAATTTTTATCCAAATAGTTTTTAAGGTCTGTGATGCTATTAACATTCAGTTCTTTTGATTGTTTTTGCCGCATCATTAAAGCGTAAGAATTATTAAAACCGATTGGTTTGAGCCATTTGATTTTAAACTTTTTCTCAAATTCAGCACTCACATAGTTGTAAGTATTCTCTTTATCGTGCGCCATTTCCTTTGCAATTTTTGGGTTTGGCTGCAACAAGACCAGAAGACCTGTTCCGGTATATTCGGGATAAAGGTCGATCTGATCGTTCATTAGTGCATCAAAACAAATTTTCGTTCCGCCTAATCCGGTTTTAGTCGCTACATCGTAATCAGTATTGCCTTTAATCAACATGCTGTACATTTCGGCAAGAATATATTGCTCGCCAAAAATCTTAGAACCTATACGTACGGTACCGTTATGTCCATTTTTAGGCGTTTTATACAAGCCATTGCTGATCAGGAAATCCTTCGCCACCCGCTCCGGTTGCTGATGGAGGTAATCTGTTCTGTAATTCAGATCGGTCATGATCGAATCTGTAATTTTACCAGAGAGTAGATTCAAAGTTTTTTCCAGTTCGGGAAATTGGCTTAAAGCTTCATCCCGAACAATCGGCGCAGCATAATAAGGCGGAAAAATATTCTTATTGTCTTTTAAGATTTTTAGGTCGAAAGCTTTTAAACGGCCATCAGTAGAATAGCCGCTGATCACATCCAGTTCTTTTGCATAAGCAGCTTTGTACATCACCGCATCACTAATTACGATGGTATGGATTCTTAAGCCATAAGTTGATTTCAATCCGAGATCGCCATCCTGCCTGCCCATAAATTCGGGAGTGAATCCGGCTGTTAAAGTGGAACCATAGGCGGTTGGTAAAGCATAAAAACCGCCCAAAACCAAAATAACAATGGGAAAAATGTATAAAGCTCTCCTAAACTTCTTAAAATCCAGTTTTTGAACGAGAGAAAGTAAAGTATCTAGTATAATGGCCAATAACGCGGCTGGAATGGCTCCAGCTAAAATCATATTGGTATTATTGAGCGAAATACCACCAAAAATAAACTCGCCCAGGCCACCTGCTGCAATAAACGAGGCCAAGGTAGCCACACCCACATTAATTACGGTTGCAGTACGGATTCCGGCTAAAATAACGGGCATAGCGAGCGGCAATTCTACTTTTAATAGGATATGGCCTTTACTCATCCCTATGGCCCTGGCCGCTTCTTTAACATGCTGATCTATACCAATAATGCCTGTATAGGTATTCCGGATAATCGGCAGCAAGGCATAAATAAGCAGTGCAACGATGGCCGGTTTGGCTCCGATCCCTAAAACCGGGATCATAAAACCCAATAAAGCGATGCTTGGTATGGTTTGCAAAACACCTGCAATGCCCAAAACCGTTCCAGAAAGTTTCCGCTTTCTGGCAATTAATATACCTAAGGGTAAACCGATGGCAATAGCGAGGATTAAAGAAATAAAGGTTAAACCTACATGTTGTAAAGTTTGACTGAGCAGTTTATCAGACTGCCCTGACATAAATTGCCATAAGGTTTGCTGTTGCTCATTCATGCAGCTGTGCGTTTTGGTATTGGTTAAATCCTTTGGTTAACTGCTCAAAATTGATCGATTTGATTGCCTGATCAGGGCCTGAAACGAAAAACTCAGACCGGTCATTATTCCTTAATAATTCCATGGCCTCCCATATACTTAAATCAGCAGATTTACTTTCTCCTGCATGAATAGTTTGTTCAGGCAAATAACTCCAAATATCCTGAATATTAACTACTTTAAACTCTAATGCCAACCTTTGTCCAGCTAGAAAATTCCTTGCAAAATCGTTTATAGGCCGATATAATAATTCTTTGGGTGTTCCGATCTGAACTACCTCACCTTTATCCATTAAACAGATCCGGTCTGCCAGCTCAAAAGCTTCCTGAACATCATGTGTCACCATCAAAATCGTTTTTCTTTTCAATTCTTCGAGTGCTTTAAATTCTTTTTGGATGCTGGTGCGGGTAACGTTATCTAAGGCTCCAAAGGGCTCGTCCATTAACAATACTGATTGATCTGTAACCAGCGCACGGGCCAGGCCTACACGCTGTTGCTGTCCGCCACTTAACTCATGTGGATACATCGCCAGGGTATTTTCAGGCAGATGAAGTTTTTGAATCAGTTCCTGCGTACGGCTTTTAATTTTTTCCTTGTCCCATTTCAAAAGTTTGGGCACAAGCGCAATGTTCTCTGCAATGGTATAGTGCGGAAAAAGACCAATATTCTGCATCACATAGCCAATTCCTTTGCGCAGTACATCAGGATCCTGATTGGTGATGTTTTTATTATTAATAAGAATCTGGCCTCCATCGGGCTCAATTAAACGATTGATCATTTTTAAAGTTGTGGTTTTACCACATCCACTGGTACCCAACAATACCAATGTTTCCTTTTCGGCCACACTAAAAGAGACTTGCTTTACCGCCTGGGTATCTCCAAATTTCTTGCTTATCCCTTTTAATTCGATCATATTATTTATCGAGTTTCATAAATAAGTTATTCAGCGATTCGGTATAGGTAGGATGTGCAAAAACGCAATACCTGATCCTGTCGTAAGTGATACCGCCTTCCATGGCCATTTGCAGTACAGACATGATCTCACCGCCTTCTGAAGCCAGGATAGCTGCACCTAAAATCTCTTTCGTATCCGGATCTACAACCGCTTTCATCATCCCTGAAGTTTCATTGGTTTCAATACCCCGGGCCACCTGCGACATTGGAATGATGGCAACTTTATAATTCAATTTCTTTTCTTTAGCTTCTTTTTCTGAAATACCTATCCGCCCCAGTTGAGGGTCGGTAAACATGCAATATGGCACAGGCCGATCCTGAATAGAATATTTAGCCCCTTCGATCAGGTTACGGTAAACAATGGTATAATCATTATAGGCAATATGGGTAAAGGCAGGTCCACCTTTTACATCACCCAATGCATAAATCCCTTTAATATTAGTTTCTAACTTTTCGTTTACGATCACATGGCCTTTATCATCTAATTTAACACCGCAATTTTCGAGGCCTAAATCGGCAGTTTGCGGTATACGTCCGGCTGCGATCAATACATGACTTGCCGTAATGTTCTTTTTTGTTTTACCTGATTGGAGTGAAATATGAAGTTGTTTTTTATCATGATAAATTTTATCAATCTTCACATCCGTAATGATTTCAATCTTTTCATCTGTTAAGATTTCGGTAAGGGCCGATGAAATATCCTGGTCTTCTTTGGCCAATATGCCTGATGATTTTTCCAAAATGGTTATTTTACTACCAAAGCGATTAAACATTTGCCCAAACTCAAGCCCTATATAGTTGCCGCCTATCACCAACAGATGCTCCGGAACGGTTTCTATATCTAAAATTGTTGTCGATGTAAGATAATCAATTTGATCCAGTCCTTCTATATCTGGTATGGCGGTTTTTGCTCCGGTATTGATAAAAATCCAATCGGCAGTTATTTTTTCTTCACCACCATCGTTCAGGTTAATCGTTAATTCTTTTTCAGCGCTAAATTTTGCTGTTCCGAAAATGAGCCTGAGCCCTTTGGTTTCGTTAATTCCCTTTTCTGACGACGCCCTAAACTGTTCTACAATATCATCTTTGCGCTGTTTTATCTTCTTGAAATCAATTTTGACGGATCTGATTTCTACACCCAATGCCGAAGCTTTTTTAACCTGATGTACGGCCTTGGCAGAAGCAATCATGGCTTTTGTTGGTGTACAACCATCATTGATACAGGTACCACCGACTAATCTTTTTTCAATTATGGCTGTTTTTTTACCCGCTTCGGCAAGTTTTTTGGCCAATGGTGTACCTGCCTGCCCCGCTCCGATAATTATCGCGTCGTAATGTTTCATTGATAGGATTTGTTTTGTTGTAATGATAACCTTAATAGATAGATCAATGTTTGACCAATAATAATTTATTATTTAGCTGGAATATTATTAAATTTTAAATAAAAAAGTTACAAACTATATTCAAATATCTACGTTAATTATAAATAATCGTAGATATTTAATTGACAAACATAAATCCCTAATTCATGCAAACTCAAATAACAGAAAATACAAACCTTACCGTTTCTATTCAGGATGATACTTCTATCGAGGATAAAAGAGAAATTTTATTAAACAGTTTGTTAGACGATCTGAACAGTCAAACAGAGTCTCTCAATTAATAACTATTATCTCTTGATTTTTAGAATAAATTCTGACCATTAAGAAGTTAAGAAGATTAATGTTATTTTTAATTTGGTTTTGTAAGGTGATGTCAAAATTTGAACCTTATCAACGTATTTTCTTAATGTCCCTAAACCAGTAACTCAAAAGAAAAGGGCAAACAAATTCATGTTTACCCCTTTAAGTCTAAATTAAAGCTCTCACGACAAAAGTATAAATTCCTAGTAAACCTGTATGTAATAAACTTATTTACATTAGCCTTAATGCACTTAATGTACAATATTCTGTGCCCGGCGAAGGTTATCGGTAGTCTGCAAAATTTTATCCTTTAATTTTGGGTTGTAAGCAGGATGAGATTTTAAGAATTCCATAACAACTGCATTTGCTTCTTTGCTGTTGTAACCAGAGAAGGTAGCAGCTAACCATGATTGCGGAAAGAATATATCTCCTGTTTTCTGTATTTCTACCAGTAAATCTAAGCTCTCTTTCAGGTACTTAATTGAGGTTTTTTGCCTGATGGGATGATGCAGATAAGACAATGCCGTAGTTACCCATGCTTCTTTTTGACGGTTTTTCCGGTCTTTTAAACCATTAAAGAACAGATCCCTTTCTTTAAAATCTAAAGATAATGCGGGCATTAAATAGATTAATCGATTTTTACGGTCTTCATTTTTGGTGCGTGCTAACTGATCTCTTAAGATTGTGTTTGCGGTATCTGTTTTAAGGGCCAGCGTTAAAGCTAGCGCACTATAATCATCTTCTAGCAATTTGATTCCAGTTGGCGCAGTTTGCCTGAGCCAGATATCATACATTCTTTTTCCAGCCTCTGGACTCAAATACACACTTTGATAGGCATTAAACAAAATTTTCTTATTGTTTTGCATTTGTTGTTGCTCCATTGCTTCCCAAATTGTTTTTTCCATTACCGTATGGATGCCCGTTCGTTTTTCAGCAGTTAAAAATGTCCAGTAAATATTGGTCATGTATCCTGTGAGTAACCTCAGGTTCATCTCATTCTTCTCTGTAGTTACTCCTTTAAGCAATACATTTAAAAGCTCATCAGGTTTATTACTTTTGCCCGAAAGCATATTTTCGTAGGCGCTGATATAGGCCGATGCGCGTTCTAACGGATCAGTAATATTATAAAGATTTGCCATCATCTCTTTATCAATAGGAAAAAGGCCGTATCCGGCACCGTTAGCATTAAATAAAATATACTGTGGTTTTGGAAGGCCTTTTGCCGCTATTAGCTCTGTTGTAGTAGTCTTGGCATTTACTACCAAAAGCTTACTATAAGTTGGGTAAACCAGCTTCACCGTAAAAGATTGTGGCCATACCCTTTGTCCACCAACTTCACTGGTTTGGTTTAGGTTTAAATCGCTAATTTTATCTCCTTCGTATTTAATTTCGGAAGTAAAAACCGGTCTGCCAGGCTCATTTACCCAAACTTTATTCCAACTCAGGAGATCACTTTTACTGTATTTACTTAAAATAGCAATCAGATCGTTCCAGGTAGCATTGCTGTAACTGTATTTTTTCAGGTATTCCCTGATCCCTTTTTGAAAGTTCTCTTTGCCCATTAACAGCTCCAGTTGACGCATCATGATAGGTGCTTTGTGGTAAATGATATTTCCATACATCGAGCCGGCTTCCTGTAAATTATCCAATTGCTGTCGAATGGGATTAGCTCCTAGTGTTCTGTCTACCCCGTACGCTGCCGGATAGTGATCTTGTAAAAACTTAAGGTCGAAAGTGCTTTTACCCATTAATTTTTCGGTAACCTTATCAGCCATAAAATTGGCAAAAACCTCCTTCATCCAAACATCATTAAACCATTTCATGGTAACCAGGTCGCCAAACCACATGTGTGCTGTTTCATGCGAAATGAGATTAGAACGCGAAATGAACTGATCTTTAGTTGCACCCTGATCTAAAAATAACGATGACGCTTTATATTGCACCTCACCCGGATGTTCCATACCGCCAAACTGAAAATCGGGAATGCTGACAAAGCCTATTTTCTGAAAGGGATATTTGATTGCGGTCCAGTCTTCCAAAAAATCGATGGCATCGCGGTGAGCTACAAAAACAGAATCTACGCTGAATTTAATTTTAGCTGAATCAGTTTCGCGGTGCAGAAATTCCATTTTTTTGTTTTTCATTTCATGATTGATCAGGGTATATTTTCCCGCCGTAAAAGAGAATAGGTACGTTGGTAATTTATCCGAATTTTTAAAATGATACGTTATAACTTTATCCTGCACGATCGAATCTTTATTAACTCCATTAGCCATTACCTTCCAATTAGTTGGAACGGTTAATGAAAGTAAAAAGTTAGCCTTTAAATCCGGTTGATCAAAGCAAGGAAATACCGTTCTTGCATGATCAGGAACAAAGAGCGCATATAAAAAATCTTTATTTCTGTTCAACGATTCATTGCCTGCAATAAAGCCGATTTCGATACGATTGTTACCAAGCTTTAAATACTTTTGATCTACGAGGATATGCTCATCTTTAAAATCAATGGTTATGGATTTCCCATTAACAGTAAGTATTTTCAAATGATCCGCACTTTGCTTAAAGTCAACTTGTAAGAGATTTAGTTTATTCAGCTTGAAATCAATAGTTTCTGTTGATTGAATAGGAGCCATTTGTTCAGCAGGGATTGTAAAGTGGAGCTGATACTGGATGTTGCTGATGCTGGCACTACGGGCATTTGCCAGTGCAATGGAAACCCCAGGCTCAACAGCTATTTTCTGCCCTGCCTGCTGCGCATAACAAGTGGAACTTAAAAGAAAGAAAAGGCTAAAATATTTTGTGATGATGTTCATTGTATAATTTTTATTCTCCGTTAATCATTTGTAAAATGGTACCATAGCTCATCCAAATCATGGTTAATACCACAGCCAGACCTGTTAAGGTTAACCAGATAGGCTGCCTATAATTTGCAATTATTTTTGTTCTGTAAGCTGCAATAAGCATTATCCCTAAAGCGATCGGCAAAATAAAACCGTTTATCGCACCAACGGCAAGTAATATTTTTACGGGTTTACCGATCAACAGAAAAATGACACAGGAAATAGAGATAAATGCAATGATAATCTCTCTGTTAAACTTCAATATCAGTGGATGAAAACTCTTAACAAAAGAGATGGAGGTATATGCCGAGCCCACTACTGAGGAAATTCCCGCAGCCCATATCACTACCCCGAAAATCTTATATCCTATTTCGCCGCTGGCTAATTTAAAAACCGAAGCTGCTGGATTGGTTGGATCTAAAGCAAAACCTTTACTTACTACCCCTAAAGCCGCAATAAATAACAATAAGCGCATAATAGATGCAATTCCGATGGCACTTAATGCGCCTTTATTTACAGCACTTAAATTCTGTATTCCGGTTTGTCTGGCATCCAATAAGCGATGAGCGCCAGAAAAAGTAATATAACCACCAACTGTTCCACCAACGATGGTTAATACTGCGGTAAAACTAAACTGTGTAGGGTTTACAGCCCTTAATGCTGCTTCTGCCAATGGCGGAGAGCTACTGTAAGCTATAATTAACGCGAGTACAATTTTAATCAGCCCCATGGTTTTGGCAAAAACATCCATGGCTTTACCAGCTTCCTTATAAATAAAAATCCCTATGGCCATAATCGCACTAATTACGGCGCCCTGCCCTACACTAATACCAAATAATACATTTAAACCTAAACCTGCACCTGCAATATTGCCAATATTAAAGGCCAGGCCACCCAGAAAAACCAAGAAAGAGATAAAATAACCTAAACCCGGGAATACCTTATTGGCAATATCTTGAGCAGGTTTATCAGCAACTGCAATAATTCGCCAAATGTTTAATTGTGCAATGGCATCTAATATGATGGATAGTAATATTACAAATGCAAAACTTGCACCCAACTGCTGGGTAAAAACGGCTGTTTGTGTTAAAAATCCGGGACCAATGGCTGATGAAGCCATTAAAAAAGCGGCACCTAAAAGTACACTCCAATTTTGTTTTGGCTTCATATTGCTGGGGCTTTAATTACGATACCTTCATTTTTTAGCCTTTCGGCTATTAATTTAGCAAACCCAACAGCGTATTCGCTATCGCCATGCAAACAAACCGTTTCTGCCCTAACTCCAATACGACTTCCATTTACACTTTTTACTTCCTGTTTTAAAGCAAATCCCAAAACCTGATTTACAGCATCTTCTCCATTGGCAATTAAAGCATGATCTGCTGAACGCGGGGTAAGTAAGCCATCATCCTGATAGCTCCGATCAGCAAAAACTTCAGATGCTGTGGTAATTCCCTGTTTTTCAGCTTCATATATCATCTCACTTCCTGCTAAGGCATATAAGATTAAACCTGGATCGAAATCAAGAACGGCCTGCACAATGGCTTTTGCCAGGGCGACATCTTTTGCAGCCATATTATATAGTGCACCATGCGCCTTAACATGATGCAATTTACTCCCCGCAGCTTTTACAAAACCGCTTAATGCACCAATTTGATATAAAGTAAGCTGATAAGCCTCATTTGGGGTAATCTTCATTTCTCTACGACCGAAGCCCTGCAGATCGTGCAAACCAGGGTGCGCACCAATGGCTACCCCTTTTTTTAAGGCTAAAGCTACAGTTTGCTGCATTACAGCCGGATCGCCGGCATGGAAGCCGCAGGCAATATTTGCCGATGAAATGTAGTCCATCAATTTTTCATCGTTGGGCATGGCATAATTCCCAAATGCTTCTCCCATGTCGCAATTAAGATCGATCGTTTTCATGTTTTAATATATTTAAGGCTTATTGCCGTGGTAATCAATGATAAATCGCGTTCTCGTTCAAAGTAAAGCGCTTCTGCCTCATCTCTCGAAATTTCGGAAAAGCGAATAGCATCACCAGGTTTAAGCTGTGCACATAAAGGCAAATCGACCGCTGCAACATGTGCAATGCGTGGATATCCACCTGTTGTTTGGCAGTCGGCCATGAGTATAACCAAATCGCCACTTCCGGTTACCTGGATAACACCAGGTGTTACTGCCGTGCTGAGCATTTCCTTTTTAACTTTTCTCACTAAAGGCTTTCCCAGTAAATGATAGCCCATGCGGTTACTTCTTCTATCAATAGTATAAAAATTGGTTAAAAATGAAATAATGGATGTTGCATCAAACCAGCTGATTTCATTGGCGAGTACAACTCTAATGCTTTGTCTTTTCTCTGGCAGTAAACTTTCGCGCGAAATGCGCCAATTTGGGTACGTTAACGACCTATTGATTAATCGTTCTAATATTCTTATTGATACTTCGCTATTAATAGCACCGCCCATCAAAACATCTGCCTTTTGCAATGCCCTCCCCTTAAAGCCCCCAAAAGCAGCAGTAAGGTAAGTGCTTTTACTTCCCATTACATCAGGCACATCCCATCCACCAGCAATAGCCAAATAGGTACGCACCCCAATTGCATTATGGATTAGCTTTATAATAGAACCTGCCGGAAAAAACAATGGCTTTTCTGCAGGCATTAATTCATTATTGTAAACTAAGCAGGCACCATCGCCAGAATAAGAAATTAGTATAGGTGTTTCAGCTTTAAATGACGCATCGGCATAGGTAAACTCAATTGTAGCATGGTTATCATCGTTACCAACTGCTTTATTCGATAATCGGTGGGCCAGCTCATCCATAGCGCCCGATACAGGTACAGCTTGTGAAAGGTATCGGTACCGCCCCATATCTTGAACGGTGCTTAATAAACCCGGCTTAATGATGCTGATTTTCATACTCATAATTCAGCATAAGCATTAAACTCCTTTATACCAATGGCTTTAAAAACAACCATATCACCTCCCTTTAAAAGTGATGGCTGTAAACGGTTTACATCAAACATTTTTAATGGTGTTCTTCCAATAATCTGCCATCCGCCAGGTGTTTCCATAGGGTAAATACCGGTTTGGTTACCTGCAATACCTACAGATCCGGCGGGAATTTTAGCATTAGGAACCTCTTTTCTATGAGTTGATAATCTGGTATCCATTCCGCCCATATAGGCAAAACCTGGCACAAATCCGATCATAAAGATAGTATATTGGCCAGCAGTATGGATATCGATTACCTCAGTTTCGGTAAGGTTATTGGCATGGGCTACCGTTAAAAGATCACGGCCAAAATCACCTCCATAGCACACGGGAATAACCATTTTATTAGCTATTACCTTCGATTTCCCTCTTTCTATTTGTGCAATTTTATTTAAATGTGATGATACCTTTTCGAAACAAACCTCACCAGGAAGATCTGATAGCATTACACAAAGGGGATCAAAAAATACAGTTAAGGTGGTATAAGCAGAAACTGTGGTAATTAAACCAGAAAAAGGATTTTGCAAAAGCAATTGATTGAAATTGGTAATCAGGCCCAATAAATCGTTATCAATTGCCGTTCCGAATGTTATTGTAACCGATTTTTCGCTTAACCCATAAATTTTCAAGGGGATTTTTGCCCCTAAATATCCTAACTGCTCATTCATACAAAAACAGTAAGATTTAATAATAAATATTCTTCATCATTCGGGACTGACAACTAAACTGCCGCTATAAAAATGAATATATATTATCAAAATAGCAAAGATTTTGATAATAGGATAACTAAAGCTGAATTATAAGCATCAAATTACTAAATCACTGATAAATATTAATCTAATTTTCCTACGCTTCAAGGTCTTTAATCAATTGCAATAACTCATCTTGCTCTTCAGCCTCTAATTCGATCATGCTATTGAACATTCCAAAAATTTCATCACGGAGATTAGAACGCATTAAAAGATCGATCAGGCGCACAATGGTTTTCTTCTGATCGGTATTTAAGCTGCTAAACAGTTTAGGCTCTATTTCATATAGTGCCTTAATTAAATTAACCAAAGCGGGTTTTCTTATTTTTTTTTCTCTTTCACTGACATAAACGGGAAATATATCATCTTGTTCGTAACTTTCGACCAGGTTGTTGGCATATTCTTTTAAAAATGGTTTACGTTTACTTTTAAGATACTCAGTTAGTGATTTAATCAAAAATCTATATTCTGGCGAAGATTTAGCGGCACCAAATATGGCCACCTGCTCTTCATTTTCGAAACTCTTAAAATCGAAATCACGAAAAAAATCACTGTCGATATAAACGCTATGAAAATAATCGTCGCTCTTTTTATTTAAAGTAGTATAATCTTTATATATTTCTTCTCCACCAGCTAAAAAATAGTATTTAGAGAGTTCTTTGTGCAGGTTTTCTTTCCAGTGAACATACTTAATCTTAAAATTAACAGCAGTATCTGGATAAAAAAGATTAAACTCTTCTATGCTTTTAATATTCTTGCTAAAATCTAATGCTTCACCATTTACAATAATTGAATAGTTTTTATGCCTATTCAACTCTATAAACCAGCAGAATTCGCTGATCAAAAAAGGAAGTACTGTTTTTTCCATATCTTGTTGACTGATCCTCAAATTAGTAAAAGAAACAGTTGTTCCAGTTTCGCCAGTATTGCTCGGAACGGTGGAAAAATCGTGGCTATAACTGTTTAAACCACCTGTGTTAATGTGTATTTCGCCATAACAAAACCCTTGTTTTGATTGGTAAGTAGTTTGCCAAAGGGCATCATGCGCAAAGGTAAAAAAGGTAAGCCTTCCTACTCCATTACGACCATGCATTTTGGAGGTATGCTTTGGCGCTATAATCTGAATAGATTTTTCAGATTCGAAAAACGGATCGAACTTTTGTTGTAAGCGGTCGAAATTAATTCCATAACCATTATCAGTAATAGTTAATTGCTCTAAAAGACCAAGCGAATTGGCTACATACTCTATGCGAATAGTATTCGCATTAGCATCAAAACCATTCCATATATACTCAGCAATGGCCTGCTTCTCATTATAGTTTTTAAGTACCTTTTGTATTCCCTTTGAAGTGATATTAACCTTTACCGACATGCTTACTAAATTAATTAGCAAATATATCATTATATTTTAATCATTTCTGATGTTACGGATAACGAATTGCCTACATCACATTAAATTGCCAATTCTGGATGTAAAATAAGCTTTGTTATATGTCCCGTTGACCAAAATGCCTGCGAAGTTTTTCTTCTTCTAGATCGAGCAGTTCTAATTGTTCCCTAATCAGCTCATCATTAATCTGCTCTTTTTTATTTAACCCTTTCAACAAAATACGCTGTTCCGCCATAATATCTTCCAATGCAATGCGGTAGTCGTGATAAAAGTCCTCAGATCTTGAAAGGTTCTCTTCTTTTTCCCAATCCCTCAATAATTCCATCTCTGCCTCAATACGAATTTTAATCGATCTGATCATATCATTACGCAATAAGGCCTCTTGATATTTTTCATCTAAAATTTTAAGCGACAACATGGATAATTTTTTTCTTACCATTTGTTTTTGTTGCTCAAAGGGAACCGTATAATCGGGATCTGGCATATCTACCCATTTTATTAATACCGGCAATGTTAGGCCTTGTAAAATTAAAGTAACCAATATTACGCTGAATGTGATAAACAAGATCAGGTTGCGCTGGGGAAACGCTTCACCTGATTTTATAGCTACGGGAATTGAAAGCGCTGCAGCCAGCGACACTACTCCTCTCATACCTGCCCAGCCGAAAAGCAAAGATGCTTTCCAGCTAGGATTCGGATCTGCGGTTGTGATATATCGGCTGATGAAACGCGTAAAGTATAAAGCACCGTAGGTACTTGCTAATCGTGTAATAATTAAAACCAGACAAATAATGGCACTGTAACGGATAGCTGGTAAAAGGCCATCGGCACCCAAACCATGAATAATTACCGGAAACTCTAAGCCAATTAATAAAAAAACAAATCCATTTAGTACAAAAGCTACGGCTTCCCAAACATTTACACTCCGCAACCGGCTTCTATGGTTAAGAATTTCGTCCCTGCGGGCTGAAAGAAACAAACCGCCACTCACTACAGCCAATACACCAGAAAACTCAAATTTCTCTGCGGTGATGTACATTACGTAGGGCGTTAAAAAAGTAAGAATAATATCCACATTTGTAGTGGTGGGCAGCCATCGGTGCAAAGCGTAAAAAACCAAAGCTACTGCAATGCCGATCAAAACGCCCATTGCAATAACCAGCACAAAATTACCTGCGGCCTTACTTAATACGAAACTACCCGTCATTACCGCAGCTAATGCAAAATGGAACACCACTAAACTGGATGCATCGTTTAGCAAGCTTTCGCCTTCTAATATCGTGGTAAGCCTTTTAGGCACTTTCACATTTTTAAGTATGGCTGATGCCGATACCGCATCGGGAGGAGAAATAATACCACCCAGTAAAAAACCCAGGGCCCATGTAAAGCCGGGGATTAGACTTTGAGAAATGAAAGCTACAATGCTTGAAGTAAGAATCACGATTGGAAAGGCAAAACTGCTGATCACCCTGCGCCACTTCCAAAAATCCTTCCATGAAGTGTTCCACGCAGCTTCATATAACAATGGTGGTAAAAAAATTACAAAAATGAGTTCTGGCTCAATCTCGATATTGCGAAGTTTGGGCAAAAAACTCAGGGCTAAACCTGCGATGACCAATAAAATGGGATAAGCGATGCGGATTTTTTGCGCAAGCATCACCACAAAAAGAATTACTGCAAGTAAAAAAGCGTATTGTATAATGAGTTGGTGCATAAATTTCGGGCTTGGTCTAAAATACAAATTTGAAGCGAATGCCCAACCATTAAGATTAAATTGAAAAATCCTTTGAGATGTAAGCCATTACTCAAAGGGTTCTAATACTTTTATTAAAGAAAATCCGGCAACAATAATGATTTATGTCAACCAAAAAGATCGCTGCTCAGGTAGCGATCTCCACGATCGCAAGCAATAAAAACAATGGTACCATGATCTAATTCGCCGGCAAGCTTCAACGCAGCTGCACAGGCACCACCCGAACTCATACCCGCAAATAAACCTTCCTCTTTTGCCATTCTTCTCGACATCATTGTGGCTTCTTCCTGCGCAATGTCCATCACACGGTCAACACGCTCCGGTTCGAATATTTTTGGAAGGTATTCTGTTGGCCATCTTCTGATCCCTGGAATGGAAGACCCTTCAGTAGGTTGACACCCTACAATCTGAATATCAGTATTTTTTTCCTTAAAAAATCTAGAACAGCCCATAATGGTCCCGGTTGTTCCCATAGAACTAACAAAATGCGTAATCTGCCCTTCTGTATCTCTCCATATTTCTGGTCCAGTTGTTTTATAATGAGCCAGATAATTATCTGGATTTGCAAATTGATTTAACAAAAAATACCCTTTTGAGGCACCTTTTTCTTCCGCATAATCCCTGCATTCTTCTATACTTTCTAATAACGTCACTTTTGCACCAAAGGCTTCCATAGTTACCTTACGTTCGCGTGTAGAATTGGCTGGCATAACCAGTTCAATTTCTAAATTATATAAACTTGCAATCATGGCCAATGCAATTCCGGTATTACCACTTGTGGCCTCTACTAGTTTAGTTTCAGGAGTTATCTCACCACGTTCTATTGCACTTCTGATCATATTGAGCGATGCCCTGTCTTTAACACTACCGCCCGGATTGTTCCCTTCTAATTTAGCAAACACACGCACCCTGGGATTAATATTCAGCTTTTGAAGTTCGGCCATGGGCGTATTTCCGATCAGATCGATTATTCCTGCCATATTTTATATATATTAATTGGTTTCTTTATGGTTTCTGATGGTAATTATCGGCGAATGATACGCGGTAGAAAAAGCAGGGATACTTTCGGTAAGCCATACGTTCCCCCCAATGATACTATCATGCCCGATGACGGTTTCGCCACCCAGTATGGTAGCACCTGAATAGATAACTACCCTATCTTCTACCGTAGGATGGCGTTTGCTGCCCGCCAATGTTTTTTTAACACTCAAAGCACCAAGTGTTACTCCTTGATAAAGCTTTACATAACGGCCTATTGTACTAGTTTCTCCGATAACAATTCCTGTTCCATGATCAATATGAAAATACTCGCCAATACTAGCTGCCGGATGTATATCAATACCTGTTTTAGAATGGGCGTATTCGGTCAGTATTCTCGGAACAAGTGGTATACCGAAATTATAAAGCATGTGGGCAATTCTGTAGAAACAGATGGCATAAAAACCGGGATAAGTCCTGATGACTTCGAACCTGCTCTGTGCCGCCGGATCGCCTTCATAAATGGCCAGGATATCGGTATTCAATACGCGGTAAAGCGATGACAGTTCTATAAAGAACTGACCTGCTGCATTTTTACACACGCTGTTCCTTAATTTACAACTTGCCGAAATAATATCATAAAGTTCGAGTTCTAAAGCCGAAACCTGCTCTTTAACTTCCTCAACCGTTGAAAAGGCTTTAACTGCATTTTCTGGAAAAAGTACCTGGATCAGTTTCTCGGCCCATTGCGATATTACTTCATTCGGTGGTATATTGTGCTGCTCAAGCGGGTTTTTAAATATTTGTTCAAAAAAATGGTTATCCATAGCTGGTGGTCAAACCTGGCCGATCTGCTCATCGACTAGATATATAGATTTAATCGCTAATGTAGGTTTTGTTTTTTTAAACCAAAACAACTCGTGGAGTTTTATTATAAAAATTGCCAGGAAATAACAAAAAATACCAAGTCACAGTCCATAGTCGGAAGTTGATTAGCTTTGAGTTGGGAGTTGGAGAAGATTGAATGATTTAAAAAACCAACTATTTCTTCTTCGGTTTGTCACCCCGAGCGGAGTCGAAGGGATAGTAGATAATATGGAATAAATTAATCTATTTGAACAATAAATATGAGTGACATCAATTAATTTACGCGTAAAAATTTTCTCGAGTTACCGTTATTTAGAGAAGAGTGCAACACAGTCGAGAGCCCGAAGGCTCTGCGCAAGCAAAATCTGTCTGGATAGATCTCTCCATTCCGCTGCGCTACAGTCGAGATGACGAAGCGACCAATGAACTAATGACTAATGAACCAACGAATACTCCTTTATGGAATAAGAATAACTCGTTTTCTCAAAACAAGACCAATATGGCAATGTTACCAATACATGGTGATAACTGTGGAAACGACTATAAAAGAATTAGATAGGATTTACATCGGTGAGGAGATCACTTATGATAATAAGTCTGGCCTGGTGTACCGCATTGCCATTTTTAAGTCGGTGAGTATTTCCAGTTATATCTTTCAGTTGGTTGACGGGGAAATTATTATTATCCGCAGGAACTGGCATTAGTAGCACTATAAAATTAAAAAAAAGCATTTCCGATCGATATTACGACCGGAAATGCGATCATTTATTATTTTTTCTGCTCTGATAAAAAGGTGACCAAAGAAGCCAGTTCTTCATATGATAATGAATTAGCCAAACCTTCTGGCATCATCGAAGTTTCCATTTCTTTACGTGACAAAATATCACCTGCTTTGATGGTAAAAACCTCACCCGCAATATTACGCATCACTACTTTAGCAGCCGTTTCTTCGGTAATAAATCCCATATAAGTACGGTCGCCCTTTGCAGTGATCATTACTGTGGCAAAACCCTGTGATATAGAAGCGCTGGGTTTTAAAATCGATTCTGCAATTTGTTCGCGGTTCATGATCGAGCCGATCTGCCCCATAAACGGACCTTTCATTTTTTCCGTTTTGCTTAAACTATGGCAGGCAATACAGCCCTGATTGTTAAAAATATTTCTTCCTTTTAAAGGATCGCCCTGCAATTTATTGATGGCCAGCAATACGTCTTCAATAGATGATTTACCTACCTGACCTTTTTTGTTTTTGATTTTTTCGAGATCAATTTTTGGTTCCTCAGTTGCGGCAACTTTTTCTTCTTCAGCGAATTCAGGGATATCCATTCTCTGGCGTGCATTTAAATCAACATAAAACTGTTTGCCCTGTGCACCAGCTTTTGTTGCCTCTTCTTTCAGGAATTTCTCGATAACAGGAGAACCTTCCCATGAAACAGCCTTAAAATATGGTCCATGAGAGTCGGGACGTGTACCCCACCACCAGGTAGCATCGTAGGCGATTTCTTTCTTATACAAACGACCCAGGGTAACCAGGATCTGTTGTTTTAATTTTTCGTCTGTCGATTGTTTGTAGGTAGCAATTAAACCATTAACCACTTTTTCATCATGCATATATCGCAATGCCCAAAGCGCAAGCGTTGAGTTTTCAGTTTTAACCGCAGCGAGCAATGCATCAACGGCATTGAGTTCAACTAAAGCACGAACTGCAAGGTGTGGCAATATAATGGCTGCATTTGGCGTAGCATGCGGACCTTCTGTACCTTTTGCAGGCGCTGTAAATGAAGCGGACACCTTAGTTTGTAAAAGCACATTGGCAACTTCTGGTCTGCCCAAACGGTTTAAACCAATAATCGAAGCGGCCTGAACACGCGGCGAAGCATCTTTTAATCCTTCTAGAAACGGTTCAACAGGCACTTTGCTCATGTAGGTTTTACGATCGGCAAGTGCTTTTAAGGCAAATTCTTCTAAGGTATTATCTTTGGTAAATCCGACTAAAGTTTCAATACCGTTTTCTTTGGTCAGCTGAGCATAAGTATATAAGCCAGCGATACGAACATCGAGTGCTAAATGCTGATCGGAAGCAACTTTTAAAGCGGTTGCAATAGCTTGTTTATTGTTGCGCAAAACCAATTCCTGCGAAGCAGTTAAACGGCCTACTGCGCTATTCGATTTAAGTAACTCAGTTAATTTTTTAATGGAAAGTTTTTTAGCATCAGGAAAAGCTTTGTATGTCCAATTGTTTGGCACTGCGCGAACAATGTAGCCTTTATTCGGACTACCAGAATATCCTGCTCCATCCCAAGCCGACAGATATAGTCTTCCTGAGCCATCTACATCAAGATCGGTAATCTGCGCGAGTTTGATAAACTCTTCATCCTTTTGGGTAAAAGTTGGCCCATCGGTAGTCACCCTATGAATATAAAGCATACTTCTGCCCCAGTCGGCCATCATTGGAACATGATTATATTGTTCAGGCCAGTTAGGTTCATCCATAAACAGTGCTCCGGTACCCGATCCTCCACCTAAATCGGCAAGAGCTGGAATAATTTCGTCGGTAAAATTCTGAAATAAAACAGGGTAGCCATATTCGCCGGATTGTATATGGTGCGAGAAGCGAACATTCCATCCTCCACCGTCATTGGTATTTTCTCTGGTGAAAACGTTCATGTAAGGATCAATAGCTACATCATAAACATTACGTGTACCGTGCGTATATACTTCCATTTCAGTTCCATCAGGACGAACGCGCATAATTCCGCCGCCTAACATGGTCAGTTTTTTACCTGAACGATCTACCGCGTCGTGGAATCCGAAATCTCCTACAGAAATATAAATCCATCCATCAATCCCCATTCTGATGCCGTTGGTGGCATGATCGGTACCACGTTCGCGAATATATTTAGCATTACTGATGTGTTCGATAAGCGGTTTTTCTGGTCCATCGGCCTTTCCATCGCCGTCTTTATCTTCAAAAACAACTAAGTTCATGCCTGTAGCTTGTTTTGTTTCTTTCGAAAAAGTAGTGTGCAATACATAAACCTGGCTGCCTTGAACAATAATACCGCGGGGATTATCCACTTCGGCAAAATCTACATGTTCGTCCATTTTACCATCGTTATCCTTATCTATCAATTTAAGAATATGTCCTTTACCAGGATCTTTACCTAAAGAGCCCATCATATCAACACCAACATATACTTCTCCGGTTGGTGCTACAGCTAAACAGGCCGGGCTGGGTGTAACATCGGGTCCAGCAAAATTGGTGATTGTTAGTTCGGGAGGTGATACACGTTGTATCTCTGGTTCATTAAAAAAGTTTTTTAATCCAAAAAAAACTAGCGTAAAAGAAATTAAGCTTAAAGAAAATTTAATCATTTGTGTGTTATTGTTCTTGGTTAGTTTGTGCGAGGTAAACTTACAAAAAATATAAATTCCTAATTGCCACAATTTTGTGTTAATTAGATAGAACTCTTTATAAGATTTTAGGAATCAGCAAACATTGCCTATAAAAGTGGTATGAATGCAAAATAAACAGATCATACAGTAATAATTCCAGAAAATTCATGACTAAAAAGGATTAAAAGCAATCAATTTTCAGAAATAAGTAAATTATCACCATTTCTATTTGGTAAACAACAGATATTTTATTATATTGTACTAAATACAACATTCATTAAATCAGTACGTTATGAAAAATATTTTTTATTTCTTCCTGACTGCCCTGATCTCCTCCATTGCGTTGATACTTACAAAGGATTCATTTGAGCCCGAATTGGTTTATAGCACAGTGGTGTTAATATGGATTCTGTACATTTGGTACCATATTTATGCTGCTGATAAGAGGAATTACAGCGAGTAGCTTGCATCTTCATTAGGATATTTCCTGCAAAAATTGTGCGGGCTGAAAGTATAATGTCTCATATTTTTAATCTAATAACCCACCTACACCTTCCGTTATAGGGATAATTGGTGCTTTATCTCTGTGCGTGGACTAATTTTAACAAAACGAGGCTTTTATTTAACGTTCATGTAGGTAAATCAATAACTAAAGTTCTTACCTTCGTCGAAAACTAAAACAGGCGGGTTTACGTTTGTATTAAAAGCGGGACAAAATTGTTCTGGAAAATAAAAAGCTTAATGAACTTGGAGTATCAACCTCGTACATGGGGTAGATAAGAGCACAAGATCATGAAATCAAAAGCAAAATTCCCATGTTTACAGGGAACCTCCTTTTACACTGAGGTACGCCGCAGGGTAAACAACGACTTTAAAGAAAACAACAGAAGCATGAATGCCAATAAGCTGATGTGGTTTAAGGCCTGTCTTTTCCTTACCATATTTCTGGCACTTTACCTTACGATATTGCTTTTACCTGTCCATAGCTTAATCCTTTTTGGTTTAACTATTTTACTCGGTACCACCTGTGCTTTTATTGGTTTCAATATCTGTCATGATGCCATTCACGGTTCTTTTTCGAGTTCTAAGCGCACCAATTCGTTTTTCAGTTTCCTATTTAATATGGTTGGGGCTAATCCGTACGTATGGAACATTACACACAATGTGGTGCATCATACTTACACTAATATCCCAGGTCATGATGAAGATATTGAAGTGGCACCGGGACTGATCCGGATATGTAATGAAGATCAATTAAAACCACATCAGCGTTTTCAGCAATGGTATGCTTTTCCTTTGTATAGTTTAGCTTCACTCTCATGGGTGTTCAGGAAAGATTATAAAAAGTTTTTTCAAAAAAGTGTGGGTGCATGCCAAAATAAGCATCCCAAGATCGAATACTTTAATCTATTTTTCTATAAATTTATCTATTATTTCATTTTTATTGGTCTACCGATACTGATTATGCCGTTTGCCTGGTGGCAGATTGCAATTGGTTTCGTGGTATTACACATGGCTCAGGGCTTAACTATGGGACTGGTTTTCCAATTAGCTCATGTAGTAGAAGGAACAACTTTTCCAATAACCAATGCAGAAGGCAATATGGAAGAAGCCTGGGCCGAACACCAAATGCGTACTACAGCTAATTTTGCAACACAATCGCTAATCTCAGCATTTTTTCTTGGTGGGTTGAACAGACAGATAGAACACCACCTTTTCCCTAAAATCTGCCATGTACATTATGGAAGAATATCGGGCATTGTAAAACAAACAGCACATGAATTCGGGCTACCCTATCATGAAAATACGACTTTCTTATCAGCACTACGGTCGCACTATCGGATATTGAAGAAGATGGGACGGGTTGCGTAATCTTTAGTCGGAAATAGATTTGTACAATCAGTATATGTTGATTATTCAATTAAAGGGTTATTCCAAGTGGATGATTTATTTAGAAAGTTAATTTAAACACCAGCAATAATCAACGCGTAAAAATTTTCTCAAGTTACCATGTTTTCTAGCGGAGTGCAACGCAGTCGAGAACCCGAAGGCTTTGCGCGGCAAAATTTGTCCAGATGGATCTCTCCACTTCATGTTGCTCCGGTCGACGGGAAGGCCCTAATACTAGATGCTGTATATGGTAACGGAGCCAAAGGATATTTTAGTTGAGCTTTTAGTGTTTGGCGTTGTAGCCGATTAACCCATCTACCACTTTACACAAACTTAACATATCCATTATTCCTGTAGAAGGCAGATCTTTATATCTTTAGCAACATGTATTGGTACGAAGAAGAGGTTAAGCAATTAGAACGGAGGCATCGTTTAGATCGTGAACATCCCGGAATTATTTTCTATGGAAGTTCATCTATACGTTTATGGAGCAGCCTCGATGATGATTTCGACTTCACCAAAGTAACCAATTTGGGTTTTGGAGGATCTACGTTAGCTGCCTGTGTATGGTTTTTCGAAAGGATTATGACCAATTACAAACCAAAAGCACTTGTGGTTTATGCTGGCGATAATGATTTGGGAGATGGCAGAAATCCTGAAGAAATTTTTATATTTTTCCAGCAGCTGATGGTAAAAGTTAATCTGAGGTTTGGAAACTTGCCTTGCTATTTTATTTCATTGAAACCAAGTATCCACCGTTGGCATATTGCCGATCAGTTTAGGTACACCAATAACCTTATCGAGAGCGAGATTATCAAACTGAATGGTAATTGGAAATTTATCGATGTATTTAAGAAAATGCTAGATAAATCGGATCATCCGAACCCTTCACTTTACGATCAAGATGGATTACATTTAAGCGAAGAAGGCTACCGCCTGTGGACAGAATCGGTTAAGGAAAAATTAGGCTAATCATTACTGTTAATTAATATCCTGGTAACATCGGAGCTCTATTTTTCCATAAAGTTTTTAAACAAATGAACAGGGAATATCACAAATGGTTCAGTCATAATCTGCAACGGGATATGGAGCTGCTGGTTTTCGGGCATAACGGAAGGGCGGTTATCTTTTTCCCCACCCGTATGGCCAGATTTTACGATTATGAAAACTGGGGTATCATCGCTTCGCTGAGTCACCAGATCGAAAATGGTGAACTCCAGGTTTACTGTGTGGATAGCATTGATAGCGAAAGTTTTTACAACGATGACGTATTGCCCTCCGTTAGGATTGAGCGCCATTTGCAGTACGAAAAATACCTTTTGGAAGAAGTAATGCCGCTTATCTACCAGAAGAATGATGCTAATTATGTGGAAACTGCTGGCTGCAGTATGGGTGCTTACCATGCCATCAACCTGGCTATGAAATATCCCTGGTTATTTAAAAAGGCTGTAGGCATTAGCGGAAGATATGATCTTACGGATAATATAGGCGATTTTAGAGACCTATTAAATGGATTCCATGATGAAAAAGTATATTTTAACATGCCGGCGCAATACTTAGCAAACCTTAATGATGATAAATTGCTTTCAGAGGTGAGAAATATGGAAATTATTCTGGCCGTAGGTGAGACGGATCCATTTTTAAGTGGAAACCAACACTTCAGCAGCCTTTTATGGGAAAAAGGCGTACCCAACCAGTTTCATACCTGGGAAAGTAATGCACACCGGCCCCATTATTGGCGGAAAATGGCGCCCATGTACATTTAATTACTACATAAGCGCCTCATCTTATTTTACTGCTAAATTAAAATATTGTTTAATGTGTATAGTATCTACAGGGATTTTAGATTTTTCCGCGGCTAGAACAATATGAGCATCCAACAGCCATTTTTCTGCTGAACTATTAATGTCTGTTACTTTAGTTCCTTTAAATTGGAGTTAAGTTGAAATAATCACATGAAGCGCAAGAAAACATATATTTTACCTTTCCGGCCAGAATATCATCATCAGTTAATAAAAATTTATCACCCTGCATAGTTGCTTGAATATATACCCTCGTAGTACTGAAGTTATTACTCTTTGTAGCGAGAAAAATCCGGTTCTGACCAGTTGTAAATGCCGTCTGCTGATCGGCGATTGCTGCAAAATTAACATACTCAAACAGGCAGCTTCCTTCGGTACAAGGAGTTAGATTTTGCGCGTCAATGGTAAAATCCATTGGGTTATCTGTTTTCTTTTTGCAAGCATTCAAGGTGCTTAATGCAATTAAAAAAGTGACAGCTACTTTAAAGGTGTTTTTCATCATTTGATTTTCTATGAATACGTTACAAATTGAAGATATGCTACATCTTTGGCATTCTTTTTTTATTAGTAAATGAACCAGAACGAAATACCATTTAAACATAACGGGATTAATTTAGGCAAAAACTGATTGTTCAAAAGACTTTATTTTAACATTGGTTGAACAAGAAAATATTAAGTTTGCACATAACAGATTAAATCTACAAAATATATGAAACAAGGATTATTAATAGATATGGATGGGGTGATTTATAGCGGGGAAGAATTGATATTTGGCGCTGATAAATTTATTAAAAACTTAATTGATGAAGATATTCCTTTTGCATTTATGACTAACAACAGTCAACGAACTGCCTTAGAGGTGGTGCGAAAATTAAAAGGACTTGGCATAAAGGTAGAAGAAAGCCATGTGTATACCAGCGCAATGGCTACCGGAAAATTTCTGTCTGATCAAAGCCCGAATGGTACCGCTTATGTATTGGGCGAAGGTGGTTTATTAAGCAGTTTGCACGATCATGGCATTACTTTGGTAAATACCGATCCGGAGTTTGTTGTATTGGGAGAAGGCAGGAACTTCACACTAGAAATGGTTCAACGTGCAGTTGATATGATTCTTGCGGGAGCTAAATTTATCACCACAAACAGAGATCCATCACCAAAAAAACCAGGATGGAATAATTTAGGTATAGCTGCAACTACTGCCATGATTGAAGAAGCAACCGGCAGAAAAGCATTTGTTACTGGAAAGCCAAGTCCGGTGATGATGCGTTCTGCACGTAAATTCCTAGGATTGGAAACCAGTGAAACCACCGTTATTGGCGATACCATGGAAACTGATATACAGGGAGGTGTACAGATGGGTTATAAAACCATTTTGGTGCTCTCCGGCATATCAAGCAAGGATACTTTAGGACATTATGCCTTTAAACCCGATATGATCGCGAGCTCAGTGGATGAAATCAAGTTTCCATTGACTTGGTGGGAGAATAAATAGTTTGGAGTTAGGGGGCTTAAGTCTAAAACCAGAGTCGATAAAAATGTGCTGTCAGATGTTACCATCTGGCAATGAAAATTGAATTCGAATGGAGACTAGATAACGTGTCAGATAGAAATATCTGCGTCCACATAAGAGGCATCGATAAAGAACTTCTATTTTTTTAAATTGTTCCTTTACTTATTAATAATAAGTGATGGGCTGGAGTTGGGATGTACAGGCTTAAAATAACTTAACTGATAATCAATTGTAGATATAACTGGTGCATACTTAAACTTAGCAACTGCACCAGTCCTACTAAACCAATTAAATGTAATTGAATCATTTGTAACCTGTTCATGCACTGGTGTATCTGGCATTTTTTCATCAGTAAATTTATTCGCTTTGGTTAAAAGTCCAATTGCAGGTATAACCATTAATAGCACCACGCAAGAAATCAGTCTCATATTATTTTGCTTAAATCGTCATATTATTTGGTTCGCCTCTTTAAACAAATATGATACGATGTTATTAGCAAGATGATTAGCCAGCATTATGAAATTGTTAAAATTACGCTGCAGTTTTAAATCAATATTAAATGTAGCCAATAAGTAGACGAGCCTACGGGATCAGCATCAAGCAAAAAGTCCGTCATTTCGAGGTAAGAAGCAATCTTTCAACGATCGATATTAGTTCGCACCTCCATAGCGTAAGTCACAGGTATATCATTTAATTATTCCCGTGGTTCGTGCTAACACGAACCACGGGATAGCTGAAAAAGCCTCCTTATAATGACGGATTTATACTTAATGACGGAACTAATTTATTTCACTTCCTCAAACTTCAGCACTACGCTCGTTCTATCGGTAGTTAAAAACGGGTTGAAACCCACCTTCATTAAAAAATCTCCTGTATAGGTTTTGCTACTATCAATTGGCGATTTCGTGCCCGGGAACAGGTTAATTTCTTTGATCTGGTATTTTTTCGTTGCATCCAATCCATTCAGTTTTACCGGATACTTACTGCCTTCGCCATAACGGTAATTTACCAGGTAGTTAAAAATTACCCCTTCCGTTTTATGATCATTTACATACAACATCGAAGCTACACTACCATTGCGCGGATCAGCTAAACGATACTGTTCACCCTGCCAGATAATTCCTTTTACTTCATTATAGTTTTTGATGGCTTCCTGACAGAACTGAAGTTCTTTTTCGGGTAGTTTGCTTACCACAATATCAAAGCCCATTTTGCCCATCATGGCTACATCGGTACGAAATTTTATCGGTTGTTTGCCCCAATCAGTCACATGATTGGAAGTACTGATGGCTGGATAAAAATAAGAATATTCCCATTGCATAAATATCCTTTCCAGTGGGTCGGTATTGTCGCTGGGCCAAAATTCTGTAAAATATTGTAGCGCAGCATAATCTACCCTGCCGCCACCACCAGAACACAACATCATGGGCACGGTTGGGTATTTGGCACGGATGCGCTGTAACACGCTATACAAGCCCTTTACATAATCGATATAAAAGTGCGATTGATTTTTCTGGTGTGCCGAATAAGCATTATAAATTACGGCATTACAATCCCACTTAATGTAGGCCAGTTTTGGATTTTTAGTAAACAGATCGTCAACCACGCCAAAAACAAAATCCTGCACCTTTGGGTTCGAAAGATCAAGTTCTAACTGGTTCCTGAAATAATATTCCTCGCGGTTTGGCTGTTTCACCACCCAATCGGGATGTTTTTCGTACAACTCGCTTTTAGGGCTAACCATTTCAGGTTCAATCCAAATCCCAAACTTTGTGCCCACTTTATCGGCTTCTTTTACCAATGAAGCAATACCGTTAGGCAGTTTCTTTTTGTTTTCCTGCCAGTCGCCTAATGCAGCATGATCGTCGTTACGGGGATATTTATTTCCAAACCAGCCATCATCAAGCAAAAAGAAATCGACACCTAGTTTTTTGGTATCCTTTAATAAGTCGGCCAATTTCTGTTCGTTGAAATCAAAATAAGTAGCTTCCCAATTGTTCAAAAGGGTTAAACGACTGCCTTTACCATCCAAAATTTTATAATTGCGTGCCCAATCCTGCAATTTTCTGCTCGCATCGCCTTTTCCCTGATAGGAAAAGGTATATAGAAACGCTGGCGTTGCAAAAACTTCGCCCGGTTTTAAGCTGTAGGGCGATACATAATTGTTCATGCCCGCAATAATGCGCAGGTTATTCTGGTAATCCAGTTCCAGATCGATCTTGAAATTACCACTCCACTCCAATGCACCGTATAAAACATTGCCTTCATTCTCTTCCGCTGGTTTATCCATCGAAATCATGAAAACTGAGGGCTGGAAAAGATTTGCCCTGGTACCCAGTTTGCTATCCAACGTTTTTATGCCATGGGTTATCTCGCTCTGCTCAGGCTGCATTTCTTTTGCCCAATCGCCATGGTACTGGTTGAGCCAAAAATGTGGAGATTTTAAATACAAATTGGCTGAAGCATATTTGTTCAGGGTTACTATGCCTTTTTCACTGTGTTTAATTTCCGTCCACTGCTCTATTACATCCTGTTTGTAAAAAGATTTATAAAACAGCGTTACTTCGAAATTGTATACCGGATCTTTTAGCCTGATCTTTAACAAACTTACATTATCATCGATTGCCGTAACGGTATGATCTACATATTTCAGATCGAGCGAGTTATTGCCGTCGGCATGGGTAACACTAATGGCAGGTTCTACCAGGTTTCTTGTTCCAGATGGCGTATAAGCCGAATTTAACTGCCCGGTATAATCTTCTGTTTGTTTGTACTGACCACTAACCTGTGCGTATTCCTGTTTATCGGCAAGTTTTTTGCCAAAAAATATAGTATTTACATCTTTTTTTGCATTAGCTTGTAAAACCAGCGCATTATGGGCAGTTTCGATGAGTATCAGGGTTTGGGCATTAACCTTAGTTAGGGCAAAAAGAGAAAAGGCAATAGCCAATGCGCCATGCCTGATGTAACCTGTAAATTGATCTGATTTGTTCATTTGTGTTTTCAATAGTAATCGCTAATATTTTTATAGATAGGAGGTTGATTAAATGTTAGGGTTTGATCGTAATTTTAAGAATAATGGCATCTTTTGAAGCCAGATCGAGTGTTTGATTATCCTTAAGCCGCTCTGTTTTTTGAGTAATCAGGTTTTCGGTTTTATACACATCCTTTACTTTTAAACCGATCCTCGAAAAGTCGATGATAAAAGTTTTTGCTTCATCACCATAGTTAAATACAGCCAGGTATTTTACATTTCCTGCTTCTTTTATAAATAGTGGTGAAGCCGATTTGCCCCTGTTCCCTTCTACAGGAACAAATGCTTTTCCATCCAGCAAAACTTTCAGAATTTCGGTATTGTTTAATAAGCGCTTTGCGGTACCTGTCCATTTGCCCTGGAGGGAAAAATCATCGCCAGCAATGCAGGTACCAGTTACAATGGCGGATAAAAACCGGGCAGTATTTTCACCGTCTGATTGATCTGAAAAAACCACATGGTCAGCATCGATATAATCATAAAGGTAAGTTTGCCACCAGCCGTTGCTCACGCTGTTTAAGGTATATTCAGTGTCCTTTATCGATTTAAAAGCATCGCAGGCAATGCGGCGTACATGTACATACCGGCCAGAAGCCAGATTTGGCGAAATGGCTGCGTAAACTAGCATTTTACCATCAAGTTGTTTTAACAAAAACTCCATTCCGGTTTTATAGGCCTGCATACCTGTGGTAATTTTCGGATCAAAAAAGTGGTCGGATTCTATGGCCGCATGACCTAAAAAGTCGATTTTGATCATTTCAAAACCGCATTCCTTAAATTTGTTGATTACGGCTGTAATGCGTTGCTGCGTGCCCGGATGCGTAGGATCCAACGCCCTTGCGCCATCAATATCGTGATAGCCAGCGCCAACTTTTGTCCACATCTCACCAAAGGTGTAACCTGTTCCTTCAGCTTTGCGGTTCCCGCCGCCAGCAAAACCCCAATCAACAAAAGGTGCCCAGTAAATGCCCGGTTTCAAGCCTTTCGATTTAGCGTGATCAGCAAATGCTTTTAGTTTGGAGTAATCGCCGGTTAAGTCCCCCTTTAGCAGGTTATCCCAATACGAATCGAGATCGATATAGGCTACCCCCCCGCTTCTGAAACTTTTTAAACTATCGGCAAAAAAATCGCTTACCTGATTGGCTTTTTCGAGCGTGATTTTCTCCTGCATTGCACCCCAGCTGTTCCAGCCAACAGGTGTTGCCTTATCCCACTTCAAAACGATGGGCGGTTCCGAAATCCTGTTCAATTTGGCATAAGTTTCCATGCCCAAACGCCAGTCATCAAAAACACCAAAAAATACTTTTGCAGAACTGATAAAGTTACCGCTTAAATAACCATGCGGAATTTTATCGCGGGTAATACTTTCTTCGGTATAACCACAAATGGCTTGTATGTTTATCTTTTTATCGCCGTCCATAGCTGTGATCACTCCAGTTTTCCAGTTGCTGTGCTCGAGGGAACCAATTACAAAACCCTTACGCGACTGATCGTGGTATAAAGCGCCAACCTCACCACTTGGATTGTTCGCATTGGCTTTTAAAGGCACTGTATTATACGAAATGAAGGTATCGTTATCAAATGGCACAAATAAACTGGTGGGTATATCCGAAGGTTGTTGATCGATCAGGTTGCCGTTTATAGGAACAATATGATTAATGGATAAATTAACCCCTTTCAGGTTAATGGCGATCATAAAATAATCTTTATCGCTATACGTATAAAATACCTGTTGCATGGTTGGCAAACCAACTTGTTTTAACAATAACATGTGTTTAAATCCATTGCCAAAACCATCTTTAATAGCCTTTTTACTGTAGGTAATCTCTTTATAATCCTTAGAACTGAACAATGTTTTCCGCAATTTAGCCTGCGAAAAACCATTTAACAACAGTTGATTTGCTCCATCCGTAACATTAAAGGTACCCGTTTTAAGATTGTAGTCTATCTTACCGGTTTTGCCATATTCGATAATGATTGCCGAAGCAGGCGTAACCAAAAAAAATATGATGCTTAAAATTAAGAGCGCCTGGTGTTTGAATAAAAATTTAAAAATCATGTATCGTTTTAGAGTTTAACTGAAGTTATGGTGCTTAGCTTTCCGTTTATTTTAACTTTTACCTTCTGCGGCATTGCCGAAGCAATTTTATAGGAGGTAATTTTTCCTTCTTTCCAGTTCATATCAACCGTAAAATTACCTCTTGCTTTTAGTCCTTTAATTTCGCCAAAAGCTTTCCAGGCATCTGGAATAGCCGGCAAGAGTTCAATAAAACCATCGTGACTCTGGATCAGCATTTCGGCAACGGCCGCAGCAGCACCAAAGTTACCATCAATCTGGAAGGGTGGTCCGGCCGATAACATATTTGGATAAACGCCCCCGCCTGCACCGTAATTGATATCGGTACGTAAAGTAGGTTTTAAAATCTCCCTGAACAATTTAAATGCCCGGTTCCCATCCTGTAACCTTGCCCAAAATAACTGTTTATAAGCAATCGACCAACTTGGTCCATCATCTCCCCTAACTTCGAGTGTTTTTTTGGCTGCTTCGGCCAGTGCAGGAGTTGAATTTGGTGTAATTAAACCAGCGGGATAAACGCCGTATAAATGCGAAATGTGGCGGTGCTGTGGGTCGGTTTCCTTATAGTCTTCCAGCCATTCCTGTATGCGCCCGTCTTTACTGATTACCCCTACTGGTGGAATCGATTTCAGTTTTTCCTGTAACGAAGCACTAAAGGCGCCATCAGTTTTAAGGAGTTTAGCTGCAATAATTACATTGTTAAAAAGTTCTCTCACAATCTGGTTATCGATGGTTGGTCCCATCGAAATGCTTGCGGTTTTTCCATTGGGCAGGTAAAAACTATTTTCAGGCGATACAGATGGAGAAGTAACCAACCAGCCTGTTTTTGGATCTTTGATCAAAGCACTCTGGTAAAATTCAGCCGATCCTTTTAAAATGGGATAAATACTTTTCAGGTATTTTAAATCGCGGCTGTAAGCAAAATGATCCCATAGGTTGCTGCATAACCAGCCAGAACCTGCATTTGATGCACCCCATGAAGCACTTTCGCCGGGTTCGGTAAACCCCCAAACATTAGTAATTACATGGGCAATCCAGCCATCGGCATTGTAATAAGCTTTGGCCGTCTTTGCACCATGTGCGGTTAAATTCCTCACCAGTTCGGCCAAAGGAAGGTTCAACTCGGATAAATTGGCCGGTTCGATGGCCCAATGGTTCATCTGCACATTAACATCCAGGTGGTAATCGCCGTTCCATGGGGTATTAATTTGGTTGGCCCATAAACCCTGAAGATTCGGTGGTAACAATCCTACCCTGGTGCTGCTAATGCTTAAATAGCGACCAAACTGAAAGAACAAGGCGCTTAACGAAACATCATTTTTGTAATCTTTATAGAAATGATCTAACCTTACATCGGTTGGCAGTTTGGCTGCTTCGCCTTCGCCTAAATTGATTTTTAAACGATTAAACAGTTTGCCAAAGTTTGCACTGTGATTAGCTAATTCTTTGGCATAGGCTTTCTTTTTTGCTTCCTGCAACACATTTTTCACCCTTGCTTCGAAATCTGCACGTTTAAAATCGGTTTCTGCGGCTACATAAATAATGATTTCGGTGGCATCTTTTATTTTAAGGACATTGCCTTCGCTCCTTAACGAACCATCTTTCAATTTGGAACTGACGCGGCTCATGTACTTCATGCCCTTTCCATCGGTCCTGTTATCCAGCTGGCCGAACATTAAAAGTTCGTTACCCTGGGTGGCTAGGGTTGCCTTTTCGGGCCGGCTGATGGAAATGTTGCAGTTCAGTTTTTTAGGCTGATTAGCAGTAATCCGGATGATATTTACATCATCATCAAAACTGCAGAAATATTCCCTTTTGTATTTTACACCATTGAGCGTAAATTCGGTTGTGGCCACCGCCTTATCTAAGGATAGAGTTCTTTTATAAATTCTTGGTTTTACTTCTGTAACGCCTGGATAGTCATAATCAAGCTGCAAATTGCCCAATGTTTGATATTTACCCCAGGTTGCGCCTCCAGATCCCTGCCCTTTGCAAACGAAATCGCGGTTTACGAGTTCCTGTGCTTCGTCATTTTTACCATCTAATATCAGCTGCCTGATCTTTGGGAGACTTTTGTAGGCTTCGTAATTATTGGCATCCTGTTTCCCGCCGCTCCATAAGGTAATATCGTTCAGCACAATATTTTCTTTGGTAATGCCACCATCTGGTGTCATACCGAGTTTACCATTGCCCAGAGGGAGGGTTTCTTCCCATATTTTGGCCGGCTTATCGTACCAAAGCACTAAAGGCTTTTGCTGGGCAAGAACATTTTTACCGATAAAAAGCGAAAGGAGTGTAATACCTGTCAGTTGTTTAAAATTCATTTTTCATTTGTGTGTTGTTGTACTTGTAATTTAAAAAATTAACCACGGATGCACACAGATAAACGGATTTTATATCTGTGGTTAAAAGAATGAATCCAGTCAATTTAGATCGTCATCTCGACTGGAACGCAATTGAATGGAGAGATCTATCTCGATAGATTTCTCGGCTGCGTTGCACTCCGCTCGAAATGACCATCGCGGGTGGCTTATCAAACCACATTAATTGAATCCAATTACATTTACTGTTTATTCCAGAACCTGATTTCGCTCATATTACTATAATTGCCATCGCTTGTGGTTACATGTTTGATCCTGATGCGAATATAACGAATCGGTTTACCCCCGTTGTCCAGTTCAGAAGTAAAAGCATTTTTGCCATCATCCGTTCTTGTTACATCTTTTAAAAGCGTCCATCCTTTGCTGGTGGCTTCGGCCGGCCAACCGTTATCACTGGCCGATAAATTGGTGGTCGCATTGGTCAGATCGGCCGTTCCCCAAACTTCAAAACGATCAGGATTATTACAACAATCTCTTCCGGTTTCTTCTATTCGGGCTAAATTGGTGTAAATTTTACCTAAATCGAAAGTAATTACGTGTGGCATACCGCTGTTGCCCGCACTATGGAAAATATTCGGATAACCTTGCGGACCAACACTCCCATCCCACAATTTGCTGACATTGGTACCCGATTCGTAGGTCTGTGCGTCTCCTGGCAAATGCACTTCTGCAAAAAGTGAACGATCGCAAAGTACATATTTGTAAACCTGTGGAAAAACAGAATAGGCATTCACCGCAAAAACATCCAGAGCACTTCTTTCAGGAATATAAGAAGAGAGATATTGGATTTCAGTACCTGCCTTGTAACTTGGCAAAACAATTGAATTATCTTTAGCTAAAAGAGTTAGTTCTGCAGCATTTCCGGCCGCATTTGTGTATTTGATCAGGGTACCTGTATTAATGGTATCAGGTGCATTAAAATTAAGTTTAACAGATCCGTCGGCATTTACAACATAAGGTTCGGTAGCATTATAGCCCCTGTTCAGCAATCCGCTTTTATAAGTTGGTCCGTATACTTTTACATTATTTATGTCTTTAGGAATTGATCTGTTCCCGTTTTTATCATAAGAGTAAATGGTAAAAGCATAAACAAATTCCTGGAGGTTCGGTATTGTTGCAAAAACGCTATCTGTTTTTCTATTGATTGCCACAACCTGCGAATCTGCTTTGTTGTTATAGTAAATTACATATTTCACAATGCTAGGGTCGGAACTTGATTTCCATTTTAACTGTGCACGAAGATTTCCGGATCTACTCAGTACATCTTTTGGACTTCCGGTATAGATAATTTCATGCCCGTTAAATAAGTCCCTGAAATCTGTTTGCTGTTTTTTACAGCCGATCCCAATAGCCAGTGCAAAAAGGCCAACGAAAATTATAAGATTTTTCATCCGTATATAATTATTTTTAATGACGATGGAGTTATCGTGATGTTCATTTCTCTGTCGGAAGCAAAAACCACGATGTTTTCATCTTTTAGTTTGATATAAGATTCAGTTTTAATATTACTGAGGCGTTCCATAAGGTGTAAATTCCATTAAGTGCGCCGCTGCTTCGTTGCCCCAAACCGTTGATACGGCAATCCTAAGGTATTTAACAGGCGGTGCAGCAGTTGGTACCTTAAAGCTTACACCGTTTTTAACAAAATCGTTATCTGATGCATTAATTGCAGTTGGAAGATTGCCTGATGGTGGATCAGGAAAACGGAAATTCCCGAGATTTATCCAATTGCCTATTACCGTACCTTCTGCCGCTGTTACTGGAAGCTGAACGTCTGTTGGTGTTGATGAGTTTGTTCCCCACAATGCAAATGTTTTTGGATTGGCAAATTTGTATGTGTACTGATCTCCTGTTCTTTCGTAAAGTACAAAACGGCTCAGCTTGTAGGTTTTCCCGATACCAAAACTGCATGAATATGGAAGTGCTACACCATAACGGGTATGCCAGCCGTTTCCATCCTGCTTGCCATCCCATAAATATGGCAATGTCCAGCCAAAGTCGATTGGACTATCTGTATTTAGGTTTAAAACGCTGAATTTTGATTTATCGGCTGCTTCCTCAGCCAGTGGGATTAATGCCTTCTGAAGCGTATCTGAAATATTGCCCCATCTATCAGTAACATAAACACCGAACCGTCTTTCAGTTGAAGAAAAACCCGTAACCGAATAATCTATCTTTGCATCTTTGGTAAAACGCTGGTCCTCAATTTCCATGGCTTTTGTATTGTTGTTATAACTCAGTACCACAATGCCTATCTGTTTTTTAAGCGGATTCTCAGCCGTGACATTCACCCCGCTAAAATCAGCGCTAAGGTTTATCGATGGGCGTACAACAGAGTAAACCGGGGTTAACGGATTAACCGTAACGGTAACGGGATCGGACATTACGTTTGCCCTCGAGACCGTGTAAAGCGTCACCTGATATGGTTTTGCTTTAGCAAATCCTTCAACAACAACCGTATCCTGATAATAGGACGATTTTGTTTCGCGCTCGGCATTATCGTTTATCTTATACTTGGCAAGCACGTAAAGAATATTTTGCGAATTGGGTAGGTTATAGGTAATGTTTGCTCCCCCGTTAAAATTATCGACCTTAATATTGCTTACGGGCAGCGGTTTGGCAGTGTCTTCAGAAATAACAGCATTAAAACCGTTATTTTTCTTGCATGCCACCACGCCGATAATCATCAGCATGATGAGGCAAGGAAAACTATATTTTTTTATACTCATGATCAGAACTTCTTTAAATATTACCAAAATGGATTTTGAACTAAATTGGGGTTAACCGCCAGATTATCTGCCTTAATAGGCCATAAATAATCTTTTGTGCTAAACACCGGAACAAAAAGATTACGCGGACGATAGTAGTTTACCGCCTGATCATCGAAAATGCTCCATCCCTGCATCGGTTTAGCCATTACTGTTTGTAATTCCTTCCAGCGGCGCAGATCCCAACCTGGCATACATTCAAAAGCAAGCTCGATTCTTCTTTCCTGATGGATGATCTGGCGAAGACCAGCCTGTGTGCTGTATTTCATTGGATTTGTAGAAAGCGTGGCTGTCCATGCATCTGCAACTGCTGGTATTTTTGCTCTTTTTCTTACCTCGTCTATATAAGGTAATACCTCCGAAAAGTTTTTTCCCTGCTCGTTCAAAGCTTCTGCATATAACAGATAAAGATCCGAAAGCCTCATTAGAGGAAAATGAAAATCTTCGTAAGATAAACGGTCGTTATAAACTGTTAAATAACTGACCAGTTTTTTCGGCCAATAGCCCGAAATATTGGTATGGGCTCCATCTTTCGGGCCTGCAAAACTTGTAGTACCACGTGCCTGCACGTAGTTTGCGTTTGCCGGATCGCCCAGTTGGCCATTGCCATACCAAACACCACCATCAAATGCGATCGATGCGTAAAACCTCGGCTCGCGTTTGAAATGCGCTTTTACGGTTTCATAGCCATTATGCACATAATACTGATCTGCAGTTCCTGCGGTTTGCAAAGTATAGCGGTTTCTGTAATCCCATGTTTTGTCTTCCTCTATAGGCAAGCCATTATTGGTATAAAACAGCTCCTGTTCTGCAATAGGAACAGCAAAAGTACCCTGGGCGCTACCTATATTCAGGGCAGCCGCAGCATTAAGACGGGGAATACATCTTTCCTGTTTTCCAAATCCGAAAACCGGTGCCATGCCCCATATCAGTTCCGTGTTCTGCTCCCATTTATCAGTAATTGCGGTTTGAAAGGATAACACATTAACTAATTCCTGTGGCAGGTTAGCGGGCATATTTGCTGTTGGAGTAAAGGTGTGCAACCTCAACCCTGCTGCTAAACATGCCTTTAATGCTTCATCGCATGCCTGGGCAGCGCGGTCCCATTTCTGCTGATCTTTTTGTGGATTAAAAAGCTGTTGCCCGTCTCTATTACGTAGCCCTACATAATCTGTGTTACCATTAAACAATGGACTCGCTGCAGCCACCAAAATCTGGGCTTTAACGGCACGCGAAATAAGAGAAGTTATCCTGCCAAGTTCCTGCGTCTGATTTTGGATTTGTACAGGAAGATCAGGCGTAGCTTCATCTAATAGCTTAACCATATAATTTACAACCGAATCTACAGGTTTTCTTTTTACCCTCGTTTCTTCTATTGAGCTATTTATCGGAAGGTTAACATCGGTAATCGGAATAGGTCCATACATCCTGAACAGATAAAAATGATAATAAGCTTTAAGGAACTTCACCTCGGCAATCCATCTCCTTTTTTCTGTATCTCCAAGATCTATCGGTTTGTCGATATTTTCAAGCATAGTGTTACAGCGTCTGATGGCATTGAACATCGCCTGCCCATCCTCACTTCCATCCCAATAGTTTAATCCAGGGTTGGTACTTGTTTGTGTACCCCTCATCATGTTAAAGCCGGTTGCTTTAATCCCCTGTGTATCGTTTATTTCATTCTGGCCAGGAAAAACAATCTCACCCGAAGTAGAAAAGCCACCGTCTAACCATGGGTTCTGTAACTGCTGCAGCGTGCTGTAACAGGTAAACAGGTAATTTTCTGCCTCATTACGATTCCTGAAAGCATAATCTATTGTACCAACATTATCGGGAGTAACATTGAGGTATTTTTTGCATGATGCCATAGACAATGCCATAACAACAGCGAATAAAATTTTTAAATATATTGACTTCATAGCCTAATTCTTTGTTTTAACTATAAACTAACATTTACGCCGAGGTTGTACACTTTCTGCAATGGGTAAGAAAATCCATTTCCTCCTATTTCCGGATCCCACATTTTAAACGGACTCCATGTTACCAGATTAAGGCCACTGAAATAAACCCTCAGATTTCTAAGTTTAATTTTTTCTGCCAGCTTGTGGGGTAAGGTATAGCCTAATTCCAATGATTTCATCCTTAAGAAACTGCCATCGCGTAACCACCACGAGCTGTTCTGACGGTTGTTTTCGATTACCGCACCATTTATACCAAGCCTGGGATACAATGCATACAGGTTTTGGTTATCTTCTGACCAGTGATCGTCAGCATATTGCTGGATTACCTGGGTATTGCCCGGCAGCCACGAATCGGGACTTTTGATAAACGGGCTTGTTCTGGCCGGATCGATTACAAAAGATACACCTGCCTGCCCCTGAAAGAACATGTTGAGATCGAAATTTTTGAAACCGGTAGAAACCCCGAATCCATACACAATTGTGGGTACGGTTGGGTTTCCAAACCATGTTTGATCTTTGCTATCGATTACCCCATCGTTGTTCAGATCTCGGTATTTGATATCACCACCCATAGGAGGAATTCCATTAGTGCTGAAAATCTGTTTGGGCGAGTTTCTGGCCTCGCTGTCGTCAACAAATAAACGTTCGGCGATGTAGCCAAAATTTCTGTTGAGCGAAACCCCATCGTGCAAACGGTATTTATCGGCAAAATCAGGTTCTTCGTATTGGGTATATTTATTTTTGGCCAGGGTAAAATTAGCTAGCCCTGATACCCAAAGGTCGTTACTGAAATTGTGTTTTCCATCAAGTGAAAATTCAATACCCTGCGATTCTACCTTGCCGATATTGGCCGAAATTTGTGATTCGAGTCCCATTGTGCTTGGAATATCTTTTCTATCCTGTAAAATATCCGATTTAAAGTTTTTGTAAACCTCAGTAGTAAATCTGATGTTTTTAAGAAAAGTTAATTCCAATCCCAAGTTAATCTGCCTCGATACTTCCCAGGTAACATCCCTGTTCTCATAATTGTTGATGGTAACCCCGTTATGCGAATAACCAAGGTTAGTACCAAATGAGGCCGGATTTCCCCCATTCAGGTTAACATCCGAGAGGTAAAAAAACCTCCTGTCGCTGATTGCGTCATTACCTACCAAACCATAACTTCCCCTGATTTTCATCCTGTCGATTACATTGGAAAGGTCTCCATAGAATTTTTCTCCCGATACGATCCACGAGGCACCAACAGTTGGAAAGAAACCAAAACGGTGATTTTCTGAGAAACGTTCCGATCCGTTATAACCAAAGTTGAATTCCATGAAATATTTGCTCTTATAGGCGTATGTTGCACGACCTGATAAACCGAGATTCCGGAATGGTAAAGAATTAAACAAGGTATTGGCATTTGCATTCAGCAATTGCTGTTGAGTACCAATTAGTGCAGCACTTACATTGTGATCTTTGTTGATGTCTACCGAATAATCTAATACACCTTGCAAATACAGGAATGTATTAAGTGTACTTGTTCCGGCATAATAATTTAAATACTCCCTCGCCTGGTCGGGTTTATTGTTGATCCAGTTTAGGGTATATTGATTAGTGGCTTTATCGTAAGACTGCACATTATAAAAATAGGGTGCATAAGCTAGTTGCGATTCAAATCTTGCGTACCTGTTCGTACTGAAGATGCCTTTAAAATTCAAACCTTTTGTCAGAAAATCAAGTTTTTGATTCAACTCGATCTGTGCAAGCATCCTCGATTCAGAAAATCTTCTGTTTCCCCTAAGCAATGCGGCATAAGGGTTAATGTTTTTTACATCCGTTGAAGAAGTTGGAGGTGTACTTCCGTCAGGCAGTATAACCGCATCAGTATTATTACCAAAGAGAATATGCTGAACACGTGCATTGGCTTTATCGGGTTCGTAATAAGCCGGAAAATCAACCGGACTGGTGTGGGTAGCAATATTGTATAAATCGGTTGCAAACGACGGATCGTTCGTCATCGGGCCTACGTACTCATTAAAGTTACCCGATAAACGCACAATCAGTTCGGTGGTGTGCGTAAGATCAATGTTCACGTTAGAACGCAACTGATAGTTTTTAAAGCGGACGTTATTATTATTGTTGTTCCTGATATCGGTTTTCAATATTCCATTATCGTTCGAATAAGATCCAGCCACATAATACCTGGCTACACCGCCACCACCGGAAATATTGAGGTTGGCTCTTTGTGTTGAAGTATTTTTCTTAAACAGCATATCCATCCAGTTTACCGCAGGATAAACATAAGGGTTGCTGCCAGGTGATCCGGTCATAGTAGCTTGTGTATTTAATATCTTATTCGGTGTATACGGTGCCCCGGGCGAATTCCTCGTGCTCAGCGCTTCGTTATACAATTTCATATAGGTAACCGGATCGGCAATCTGTAATGGGCTGATCGGTGAAGAGGTTGATCCTTCCAAACGTACACTAATCTGTGCTTTACCTACTTTTCCCTCTTTTGTTTTAACAAGGATTACGCCGTTTCCGCCCCTGGCGCCATATAGTGCTGTTGCACTTGCATCTTTCAAAACAGAAAAACTTTCGATGTCATCCACCTGTAGGCGGGCAAGATCAGTAGCGGTCATTTCCACGTTATCGATCAAAATCAATGGATCTCTTCTATAACCAAAGGTAGTTACCCCACGGATAAAGAAATTTGCATTGTCTTGTCCTGGTTGCCCGCTTGGCTGAAATGCAATAACACCCGCCACCTTACCGGCAAATGCCGTTGTAAGGTTACTGGCAGGCACTTTTAAATCTCCCGGTCGTACAGATGTTACCGCACCAACAATCGCCTCCTTTCGCTGTTTCTGCCCTAAGGCTGTAATCACGATCTCTTCGGCCTGCACCGCATCTTCGGCGAGTTTAACATTAAGTACAGTCGTGTTTGTGGTAACCATAATTCTTTTTTCTACGTAACCTACAAATGAGAAACGCAGTTGAACGCCAGGGTCAACATCAAGGATAAATCTACCGTTATTATCGGTTTGGGTACCGGCCTTAGTACCGCTAACGGTGGCAACAACAACTCCGGGAATGGCAACTCCCGCCGTATCGGTAACCTTACCGGTAATGGTTTTCTTACCCGCTTGGGAATAGCCTTTTACGGGCATAAAAATCAGGAAAAATACAAGCATCGAACCTGTCAATACCAGTGCATTTTTTAGCCTGCCAGACACCGAGAGGTGTCCACAAAACAAAAATAATTGCTTCATTTGCTAATAAGCTTTTAAATGATGAATTAAAAAATTGTAGATAGATATAGATCAACAGGAATTAACCTTTTTCAGGATGTTGTAAATCTGCCGGCCATCCTTTAGCAATAGATGGAAGGCGTTGCACTGCTACACAATAAGTTGTAAAATTTCTCATATTTTGGGATTATTTGGTTAATGAAAACATTGGTTTAGGCTTGGAAATGATCTTCGTATTTTATTTACCTTATTATGCCCTTTTGTAAAAAGGAAATAAAATACTGAAATACAAGTAAATAAACATTTTATCCTATCCTATCCTATCCTACTATTTTCAGATGCAATTATAAACAAAATATTTAATATTCCAAGTGCTTAATAAAAATATATAATCAGCTGAATTCCAGGTCTAAGCAAGTATATACGAAGAGAAAATAAAAAAGACAAGCGCCATCATTGAGATCAGTATTATATGGTAGTAGTGCCTATTCTGCCAAGGAATAATTTCGATTTTATTATCGAGTACCAATTGATATGGCTGCTGGTTCGGGTACAGTTTAGAGATGCCCAGCATCAATAAAACGGTGATGATAAAGATGATTGCCAATGTATGCAGGTAGTGCAGGTGGATGGAAAATACCCACTCGCTTAATACATAACAGGAAATAAAGAAAAGCATCCCGATTTTTGCAGCAAGAGGAGGCATTTTTTTAGTGATAAAGCCTAAAAAAATAATGGTGAAGATGGGAAGGCTAAAAATGGCACTGATTTTTTGCAGGTATTCGTAAAAGCCATGCTTCGAAAATATAATGAAAGGCGCAAATACCATAGCAAACAATGATACCGAAATCTGGAAGAGACGTCCTGTTCTCAATAAACTCTTATCAGATAATATTTTACCTTTCTTTTCTATGAAAGGTTTATATAAGTTCAACAGAAATAAGGTACTCGAACTGTTCAGGCCTGCATTAAAGGTAGTAATGGCTGCCCCAAAAAGTACACAGGCCGATAAACCCATTAAAAGTGGCGGCAGTACATCTTTAATCAGCAATGGAAATACCTGATTGGTATTGGTTAAGACCGGATAAAGGTGTACCGCAAGTAAACCAGGGATATTGATCAGCAAGGGGCAGAGTAATTTGGCAAAACAGGTTAAGGCAATCCCTTTTTGACCTTCTTCTAAACTTTTAGCCGCCAGTACCTGCTGGATAATATATTGCTCCATACCCCAGTAATAAAGGTTAACGATGAGCATACCAGTAAACAAAGTAGAAAAAGGAACGGCATCATTAGCGTTGCCAATGGCATTGAGGTGTTCTTTTTTGGTAGAAAGTACAATAGAAAGTCCGCTGAAAAAATCGCCCTGACCCAGATAGCGCAATCCATAATATGGCAGGGCAATAATCAAGATCAGCATACCGGCGCTCAATACGGTATCAGAAATGGTAATGGCCTTAAATCCACCCAAAATGGTATAAATCGAACCAATCAGTCCCATAATCCACACAAAAACCCAGATGCTCTCCCAATAAGAAAGGTGGAAACCTGAAAGATCGATCAGGTTGCTAAATGCCACTGCTCCACCATAAAGTACTGACGGTAGCAGGTTGATGATATAGCTAAAAAGAAAAACCACCGAAACCAGTGTTTTGGTCTGTTTATCGTATCGTTTCTCCAAAAAATCGGGAATGGTACGGATACCGGTTTTAAAATAGATGGGAATAAAAAACTCAGAAACGATAATCATAGCAAATATGGAGGAAATCCCCCACCCGATTACCGACATATTATTGATATAAACTGACTCGTTTTCGCCTATAAACTGGTTGGCGCTGATGTTACTAAAAAACAGTGAAGCACCGATAATGATAAAACCATTGGTGCGGTTGGCAAAGAAAAAACCAGTAATGGTTGATCTTTGTGTTTTTCTCGTTTTGAAATATGAGATCGTCGCGGCCAAAACCGTGAACAGGATAAAACTGATGATAGCCATTGTTCCCACGCGATGGTGTTAAAGTGAATTTCTTCTGATCAGTTTATTTTCCATTACCTGTTTAATGGGCTTTAAGCTCAGCACAAACTCCGCAGCTAAGCGGCCCATGTACGCAAAATCGATTGAAAAGGTAGTAATCCCATCAAATATAATCTCTTTAACGTTATCATCGTTATGTGAAAGGATGCCCAGATCTTTACCAACATTTAATCCTTTTACCTTGGTATCTTTCAACATTTCCCAAAGTTCGAGGTTATGTATGGTAAAATAAACCTTATCGGGTCCAATACTGCCTGCCTCGTAACTGTTTTTAACTACCCCATTAATGTTAAATTCTTTTATAAAACGTTTAAAAGAAATCAATACTTCGTTGGGTTCGGCCGACGAAGGTTTAAAAAAGAAAACAAATTCCGAAAATTCCTTAATTCTTGGTGCCAATTCTAAAAAAGCATTATAGGAAGCCTTTTCAAACTCTTGTACAATATAGGAATAATCACCTTTCAGTTTTACATAGCGATCTACAATCAGTAATTTTTCTTTTGGCAATTGTTCTAAAACTTCTTTGGCCTCGTTACTTTCTATCGGGGCAATTACATATAGGCCATACTGGCCTTTGTTGCTGTTAATGATGGACTCGAAAACACTAAAATTGTTGTGGTGAAAATATACATCCACCTGGATGTTATCACCAAGATGATCACGAAAATTCTGGTAAAATGTTTCCTGGAAGGTATCAAAAGCATAAATCAGCAAACAAACTTTCAAGTGCTGTTCCGTATCATCAGTAGCTACAAAATAGCCCATCCTGTTTTTCGATTCTAAAATCCCCCTGCTGATCAGTTCTTTATAGGCCTTGCCAATGGTTTCTTTGGCAAAACCGGTTTCCCGCATCATTTCGTTAACCGAAGGCAGCATGTCGCCCTTGGCAATCAATTTATGATTAAGGCCATTAATGATTCCCTGTACAAGTTGTTCATGTTTAGAGAAAGAATTTATGATGCTCAAATCTTTAATTTCATTGAACAACTTTTCCTTATTCATACAATGATATTTGGTTTAATCGATTTATTAGCGGTTATTTCGCCCGAAATATATAAATTTAATAGAGATAATTGATGAAATTTCAAATTCTTCCATTAAATGTAACATAGATATTAATATAATATCGTCTCTTGATCCGATAGCTACCGCATTTAGTTCAGGGTTTTTAATACTATGGAAAAGATATCATGCAATCTGCCAAAGTGATAATACCACCCAGCATACCATTTGCCAAGTTTACTCTGCACTCAATTTAATCCTCTGCCTTTACTCATAAATGAAAATATGCTTTGCATTTTAATGGCAAAGAAGAGAAGAGGTCAAATAATAGATTAGAAATAAGGATAGAATTGCCATTAAACCAAGAAAAAAATCCAACAGATAAAATAAACAAAAGTAACATTCCCCATCTTAATCTCAATTATGTATAGTATTCTATACATAAAAACAGGTGGAATCTCTCACTACGTAACTTTTTTGTGAACTAAAATTAACATGTTAACCTTCTGATAATATGCTATTTGTGTAAAAAATATGTTGTTTGGCAAGATTTTTTCTTATTCCATGCAAAACAGTACGGTAAAAAAACTGTTAAGAAACTAATATTTAAAAAATATAATAACATGAATACGAGAATTACAAAATCAACAATGTTGGTTGCATTATTAGGTTTATCATCACAATTGTTTGCCCAGGATACACCAACAACTACGAGTACTACAGGACGTTTCTCTCCTAAAGAATTCCGTACCTGGTCGGTAGGTGTACACGGAGGCTTGCTAACGCCAAGAACTATTTTTGGTAACTCTAACCACCAATTTGAAACTCCAGTAGAACATATCGGTTATGGAGGCTACATTAAAAAACAAATTTTGCCTCAATTAGGTATCCAAGCAGATTTCTTAGCTGGTAAAGTTGAAGAGTTAAGAGCATCTAACGGCGCAGGTGGTTTCATCGCAAACACAGGTTACAAAACCAACATTCAATGGTCTGGGGCTTTATCAGCAGTTTGGAATGTGGCTAACATTAACATCAATAACGAAAATGCGGTAATTATCCCTTACTTGAAAGCGGGTGCAGGTTACATGTCATCTGGTGCTACTACTATGCCGGCTAATACTCAAGACGCAGGTTATTACAGAGAAGGCTGGTTTGTACCAGTAGGTGCCGGTTTTAAATTAGGTGTTGCTAAAGGAATTAATGTAGATTTAGGTTACGACGTAAATTTTGTTAAATCTGCTAAATTTGATGGAGTTAACACTGGTGGTAACGACAGATTTGCTTATGCACATGCAGGTTTAGAATTTGCTTTGGGTAGTAAAGAAAAACCTCAGTTACAAAACTACAGTTCATTGGCTAACTTACGTCAACAAAGTGCGGAAGAAAGTGCTGAACTAAGAAGAGCATTATCTACTGCTGAGCAAAATGCACAACGCGATAGAGAACAGTATGCTAAAGATCTTGGTGATGACGATAATGATGGTGTAGCTAACAAATTTGATAAATGCCCTGGAACTGCGTCAGGTACAGTTGTCGATGGTTCTGGTTGCCCAATTAAAGTTCAACGCGAAATTATTAAAGAAACTAAAGTAATTACTGAAGAAGACCGTAAAGTAGTTAAAGATGCGATTTCTAACTTAGAGTTCGATTTAGGCAAATCAACTATCCGTTCTAAATCGTTCGCAACTTTAAACCGTGTTGCTGGTTTATTGGTAGAGAAAAACTTTAGCCTGAAATTAGCTGGTCACACTGATAATACCGGTGGTAGAGAGTTAAACTTACGCTTATCTAAAGAAAGAGCTGAATCTGTAAAAGCTTATTTAGTATCTCAAGGTGCAAATGCATCTAGAATTGAAGCTACAGGTTACGGACCTGACCAACCAATTGCAACAAACAAAACTGCAGCTGGCCGTCAACAAAACCGTCGTGTAGAGTTTACTTTATACTAGTCGTAAATAACTGTTAATAAAAAGCTCCTCAGATTAATTTCTGAGGAGCTTTTTTATATATTAGAAATTTCCATCCTGAACTTGTTTCAGGATATTTATTGGCAGAATACAGCTTAAAATAAATTCAGGGTGACGCACCGTTGTTAAGACAATCCTTTCTTATTCTTATAGGTCATTTTGGCTTTCGTACCTGCACTATAATTGTAGTTTTTTAGGTTGCTGGCTTTCTTTTCGTGAAATGCAGCACCGCGCTCAGAAGATTCATCTTCTTCAGCACCTTTCTTTTTCTTCGGTTTATCAGCTGCATCAACCACTTTTAAATCTTCAGGCCATTCCATTACCTCTAATTTCTGGCCAATGGCCTGTTCAATTTTTTTCACCTCAATTAATTCAATGTCGGTAGAAAAAGTAATAGCCACTACATCTTCATTGCCATGTTTAACAATGCGCTGAATTAAGATTTCTTTCTGCTCTGGCAATTCAAAGTGCAGGATAAAAGAAATTCCTTCAATATTGAGTTCGCCTAAATTTTCATTAGCAACAATTAAAACTCTTGCCTTCGGGTTATCTTTAAAGTCATCAATATCATCATAACCTTTATCATCAAAAAACAGCGAGCGGTAAATGCTAATTTCACCATCTTTTTGCTGATTAAAGTTTTTATAAACCGTTTGTGCAGTTAAACGTGTATTTACAAAAACAACAACTTTATCAAAAACTTCAGTATCGCCTAATAATAAGGTTAATAGATTGAGCTTTGTTCTGAAATTCGGCACCAGATAAAGCATCTGCTGGTAAACTTCCGCCTGCTTTTCGCCTATTTCATCAACCTCGATGGTTGTGGTAGAATCTTTCATAAAAGGCGAAATCATGTGGTTCAATTTTTCGTGCATTACCTCGGTAAACACCACATGCTGAGATTTATAAGCACTGTTAGCTAATTCTACAACTGGTAATTGCAGACCTTTTTTGATAATAAGTTCTGCATTATCTACTATAAACAACTGGATTTTGTTCGTGTTTAATGCCAATTTAAGGTATAAGGCACGGGCACGGTCTGGTACTGCAACGATAATATCACAGCCATCTGTGATTTCATTCATTTGGGTATCAACAGCGCCGCGGCTATCAATTCCCAAAATTCTAAATGTACTGTTACGGTTTAATAGTTTAAATTGTTCCAAAACATGATCTACATGTTCCGCATCTGGCACTAAAATTAAAGCCCTCGGTGCTTCCTCAAAGGCGTATTTCAACTTCATTAAAGTAGCTAAAACATAGGTTGTTGTTTTTCCCGAACCCTCCGGTCCCACCGCTATAACATCTTGTCCACCTAAAATGCGCGACATTGTTCTGGCCTGGATTTCTTTTGGAGTTAAAAATCCTGCATCAGTCATGGCCGCTACAAGTGGTTTGCTAAGTTTTAATTTATCTAA
>Ga0065714_10064488_pt1 | contig 50757 bp, 45 predicted proteins | sample MisRhiReplicate2_FD_59101 | JGI IMG/M metagenome (GOLD analysis project Ga0065714, IMG submission 59101) | Miscanthus rhizosphere microbial communities from Kellogg Biological Station, MSU, sample Rhizosphere Soil Replicate 2: eDNA_1 v2... | ecosystem: Host-associated > Plants > Roots >...
TCGCGCTCTGGATCAGCCTGGGCACCTTGTGCCGGATTGGCGAGTTGCTGCAGGCCGAATGGAAAAATGTCGATCTGGACCAGCAGACCTGGTTCCTCCCCAGTGAAAACGTCAAGGGCACCCGGGGCAAGAAGCAGGACCACCATGTCTTCCTCTCCCCCTTTGCCCTGCATTTCTTTCAGGAACTCAAAACCCTGACGGGAGATTCACAGTGGTGTTTTCCCAACAAGCAGGATGAAGGGCATGTGGACGTGAAAGTGGTGAGCAAGCAGGTCGGTGACCGCCAGGCCCGGTTCAAGAACCGCAAGGCCCTCTCCAGACGGCGTCACGACGACACGCTGGTCCTTGCCGACGGCCAGAACGGTGACTGGACACCGCATGACCTGCGCCGCACGGGCGCGACCATGATGCAGGCTTTGGGTGTCAGCCTGGACGTCATCGATCGCTGTCAAAACCATGTGTTAGCCGGCTCCCGGGTAAGACGGCACTACTTGCATCACGATTATGCCGAGGAGAAGAAGCGCGCCTGGGACCTGTTGGGCGATCGGCTCAGTGCGGTGTTATCCTCAACCTATGCGCACAAGCCGACGGAGTCTATGTTGTCTTTTCCAACGTACTCGGCGTCAGAGACGCGGGCACCCTCGTAGAGCTGTTGCACCCTGCGCACTCAGGAACTTAACCTCGGCGACAACCCACGTTGTGACCTGGTTCGCGATGAGCAAAGGTGACAGACTTCATTTACACATTCGTCAGCTTCACAGTTGCGGATCTGTTCGAAAAAGTATGGAAAATACCCATGGTCAAGTTGGCCCACGACATTGGTGTTTCCGACGTCGCCGACGCCAAAGCTTGCCGCAAAGCCGGCATCCCTCTCCCTGGCCTTGGCCACTGGGCCAAATCGGGATCGGGAAAACAACGGCAACCCAAACCCAAACCTCCTCAGGCCGAAGGCAAGGTCCGATTCCAGGTGCTCGACCGTGACACCCCGCTTGCCACGACTGGCACTGATTTGAACTCACCTATAGTCCGGCGAACGATTACCGATAGTTGTAAGCGCTCTCATTATGCTCGGCCAAGTCCAGCCCCATCTCTTCGACATGCTCATCCGCGCGCAAGCCAATCAGCGCCTTGACCACTTTCAGAATGATCCAGCTGACCGCAAAACAATAAACCGTAGTAAACAACACGCCTTTCATTTGCGCGACCACTTGGGCACCCATGGTCACGCCTTCGACTAAACCACCAAGCGACGGTACGCAAAATACACCGGTCAATACAGCACCGATCATGCCGCCGATGCCGTGAAGGCCAAACACATCGAGGCTGTCGTCATAGCCAAAGCGCTTCTTCAGCACCGTGACACTCAGGTAACAGAACACTCCACACAACAGACCGATGGCCAGAGCACCGCCGACGCCGACATATGCGCACGCTGGCGTAATGCCGACTAGGCCGGCCAAGGCACCGCTGGCCAGACCCAGCGCACTCGGTTTTCCGACCCTAAACCACTCAGTGAACATCCAGCCGAGAATACCGGCACAGGCGCCCAGTTGAGTGTTGAGCATGACGGTGCCCGACAGACCGTTTAACCCGCCACCAGAGCCGATATTGAAGCCGAACCAGCCGACCCAAAGCATTGCCGCACCGGCCATGGTCAGACTGAGATTGTGTGCGGGCATCGGCGCGTTTTCGTATCCTTTGCGCTTGCCCAGCATCAAGCATGCTGCCAACGCTGCGACGCCAGCGTTGATGTGCACGGCTGTCCCGCCTGCGAAGTCCAACACCCCCCAGTTATGCATCAACGCGCCCGCCCCGCCCCAAACCATGTGCGCCACCGGCGCGTAGACCAGGGTAAACCAGATCGCCATGAACAGCAGAGCAGCGGAGAACTTCATTCGCTCGGCGAATGCACCGGCAATCAGTGCCGGAGTGATGATCGCGAAGGTCATCTGGAAGGTCACGAACACCCCCTCGGGGATGTCGCCCACCAGGCTTTCTGGCGTCATGCCTGCCAGAAACGCACGACTCAAGCCACCGACGAAGCTATTGAAGCTGACCTCGCCCTCAACCATGTTGGTGGTGTCGACCACCATGCTGTAGCCATAGATCACCCATAAGACGCCGACCAGTCCGGCGATACCGAAACACTGAGTGAACAGTGACAACATATTCTTGGCCCGCACCAGGCCGCCGTAAAACAGCGCAAGGCCCGGGAGACACATGAACAGCACCAGCACTGCTGCGGTGATCATCCAAGCGGTACTGCCAGAATTAAGCGTTGGTGCATCGGCAGCCTGGGCCAGAGGAATGAGAGCGCCGAGCGCCAGTAATGCAAGAAGGAATTTGCCTATTAGACGGTTTACCATTTTCGAAGCTCCTGCAATGAATGGAAAAGTGTCTGGCAGAAAGCGAGGTAGAAGTGACGGGCCTTGATGGCCTCTTCGAGGAAATAACTAGCAGTTCAAAGCATTTGTAAAAGCACACTCGCCAGCGACAAATTCCTATCACGGGCGAACGCGCTCAGAGGTGGTTAGCGCCTCAGTACTGCTTACCTGGTATCCATGAGGTTCCTGCCAGCGGCACGCGGGCCATTGCTGCCGATTCCACAGTCAATGCCACCAGATCCTCGGGATCGAGGTTATGCAGATGGGATTTACCGCAGGCGCGCGCCATGGTCTGTGCTTCAAGCACTAATACGCGCAAATAGTTGGCCAACCTGCGTCCGCCCTCGACCGGATCGAGCCGTTTCGACAGCTCCGGGTCTTGGGTGGTGATACCTGCTGGGTCACGGCCGTTCTGCCAATCGTCATAGAAACCAGCAGCAGAACCGATCTTCTTCAGCTCCTCGTCCAGACGCGGATGATTGTCGCCCAGAGCGATCAATGCCGCCGTGCCGATGGCCACTGCATCAGCGCCAAGCGCCATGGCCTTGGCCACGTCAGCACCGTTGCGGATACCGCCGGAGACGATCAGTTGCACTTTGCGGTGCATGCCCATTTCCTGCAGTGCCTGCACTGCCTGTGGGATGGCTGGCAGAATCGGGATGCCAACGTGTTCAATGAACACTTCCTGAGTTGCCGCAGTACCACCCTGCATGCCATCGAGCACGATCACATCGGCACCGGCTTTCACCGCCAACTTGACGTCGTAGTAAGGGCGGCTAGCACCAATCTTCACGTAAATCGGTTTTTCCCAATCGGTGATTTCACGGATCTCGGCGATCTTGATCGCCAAGTCGTCTGGCCCTGTCCAGTCGGGGTGACGGCAAGCGGAACGCTGATCGACGCCGATCGGCAAAGTTCGCATGCCTGCGACACGCTCGGTCACTTTCATGCCAAGCAGCATGCCGCCGCCACCCGGTTTAGCACCCTGACCCAGCACAATTTCGATGGCATCGGCCTTGCGCAGGTCATCCGGGTTCATGCCGTAACGCGAAGGCAGGTACTGATAGACCAAATGTTGCGACTGACCGCGCTCTTCCGGGGTCATGCCGCCGTCACCGGTGGTAGTGCTGGTGCCGGCGATCGTGGCGCCACGACCCAGGGCTTCTTTGGCATTGGCTGACAGTGCGCCGAAACTCATACCGGCGATGGTCACCGGAATCTTCAGGTGAATAGGTTTCTTAGCGAAACGGTTACCGAGGATTACATCAGTGCCGCACTTCTCGCGATAGCCTTCCAGTGGGTAACGGGAAACGCTTGCACCCAGCAGCAACAAGTCGTCGAAGTGCGGCAGCTTGCGCTTGGTGCCGCCGCCGCGAATGTCATAGATGCCGGTTTCGGCGGCTCGCTGGATTTCCTGGATGGTCAGGCGATCGAAAGTGGCCGACTCGCGCAGTACCGGGGCTTTTGGAGTAGTGGAATCGCTCATGGTCTTGCTCCTGAATCAGTACGCGGAGGCGTTATCGACTTTGAAGTTGTACAGCTGACGGGCCGAACCGTAACGCTTGAAGTCCGACGCCTTCTCTTTGAAACCAGCGCGATTGAGCAGTTCTTGCAGCTCTTCGATATGCTCGGCGCGCATCTCTTTCTCGATGCAGTCCGAACCCAGCGACTCGACCTTGCCTTTAACAAAGATTTTGGTCTCGTACAGCGAATCACCAAGTGCATCACCCGCGTCGCCGCAGACCACCAAGCGCCCGGCTTGGCCCATGAAGCAGCTCATGTGGCCGATGCTGCCGCCGACAACGATGTCGATGCCTTTCATGGAAATGCCGCATCGGGCACCAGCATCGCCTTCAATCACCAACAACCCGCCATGCGCGGTGGCTCCGGCCGCTTGCGACGCGCTACCTTTGACTCGAACGTAGCCGGACATCATGTTCTCGGCGCAGCCCACGCCGACATTGCCATGCACAGTCACTGAGGCTTTCTGGTTCATGCCCGCGCAGTAATAGCCGGCGTGGCCTTGAATATCGATGGACACCGCTTCATTGACGCCAACCGCAAGATTGTGTGCACCGTTGGAGTGGGTTACAACCCACTCGCGATCTTCAAGATTCTTGGCTTGATCGTGCAGGGCCTGATTGAGGTCGCGCACTGTAGAGGTGGAAAGATCGATGGTTTTCATATGAGTGCTCCTTAAGCCGACTCGCGTTCCCAGATGTACATGGTGGCGGGAACGGGTTCCCAAACTTTGGCTTTCTCGATACCTGGCAGGCTCGACAACGCTTGATATTCTGAAGCCATGGCAACGTAGTCGTCGGTCTCGGCGAGGATCGCCGGCTTGCATGCGATCGGATCGCGAATCACTGCAAAACCGTTGCGAGTGCCAATAGCGAAGGTGAAAAAGCCATCCAACGCGTCAAGCGAACTGTCCAACGCGGTCTTCAAGGAGTCGCCTTGTTGCAGGCGCCAGGCCAAGTAACCGGCGGCGACTTCGGTATCGTTTTCGGTGTCGAAATTGATGCCTTCGCGGCGCAGTTCTTGACGCAGCCGGAAGTGATTAGACAACGAGCCGTTGTGCACCAGGCACAGGTCTGCACCGGTGGAAAACGGATGGCTGCCTTCCATGGTCACGGCGCTTTCGGTGGCCATGCGGGTGTGACCGATGATGTGGCTACCCTTCATGCTGGCCAAGCCGAAGCGCTCGGAGATTTCCTTGGGCAATCCCATGCCCTTGAGAATTTCGATGCTCTTACCGGCGCTCATGATGCGCACGGTCGGTGCCAGTTCGCCCAAAGCTGCGCGTACGGCGGCTTCTTCAGCCTTGATCTTCAGCACAATCGCGCTGGCGTTCTGAAACCAGTCCAGCGATGCGCCGAGCTTGCCTTCAAGTGCCGCAATCAGAGCCTTGAAGTCGTACTCTTCGGTGGTGGCCTGTAGGGTCAACTTGACCCAGCCATCCGCTACTTCATCGCCGTAGATGGCAAAGCCGGCACTGTCCGGACCACGGTCGGTCATGGCTTCGAGCATGGGCTCGAAGAGCTTGCCGAGCTGCGATTCCAGCGCCTGGTTTTTCAGGTAAAGACCCACGATTCCACACATATTCATATCTCCTGGGCAGAAGACGCCCAACCCATTAACTGGACGTCAGAAACAGTTGGTTAAAATAGAAGGTTTAGAAAAACTCGGTGTAGCGCTTCACTTCCCAGTCGGAGACGTGGCGGCTGTACTCCACCCACTCCATGCGCTTGAGCTTGATGAACTCACCCACGATCTCCTTGCCCATTACTTCGGAAAAAAGCGGATCGGCTTCCAGCGCATCGCAGGCTTCTTTGAGCGACTGCGGCAAGGTTTTAATGCCCTTCGCCGCAATGGCTTCCAGCCCAAGGCTGTAAAGGTTTTCATTGCAGATTTGATCGGGCATCAACTGGCGCTCAATGCCATCCAGTCCCGCAGCGATGATCGCGGCACTGACCAAATACGGGTTGCAGCCGGCATCAGGCAGACGGAACTCGAGACGGCCATAAGGCACGCGAACCATGGCCGAGCGGTTGTTTGCACCAAAGGCGATGAAGGCTGGTGCCCAAGTTGCACCGGACAACGAATTGCCAACAACAAGACGCTTGTAAGAGTTAACGGTTGGTGCAGCAAAAGCACACAGCGCTGGGCCATGGGCTAGCAGTCCGGCGGCGAAGTGATAGGCCAACTTCGATAACCCCATACCGTTCTTGTCGGATGCATCGAAGAACAGGTTCTTGCCCTCGGCGCTAGCAATGGATAGGTGAAAGTGCATGCCGTTACCAGCACGCTTAGGATCGGGCTTCGGCATGAACGAGCAAATCATGCCCAGATCATTGGCGATCTCACCGGCGGCCATGCGAAAGAACGTGAATCGGTCAGCTGACTCCATCGCGTCGCTGTAGGTGTAGTTGATCTCGAACTGGCCATTGGCGTCTTCATGGTCGATCTGATAGATATCGAAGCCCACTGGCTGGAGCGCTTCGGTGAGTTTTTCGAGAAACTCCCTGGAACGTGACAACCCTTTATAGTCATAACAAGGCTTGTCCAGAGTATCGCTGGCATCCACTAATTGGAGCTTGCCGTTCGCATCCCGACGCATAAGATTAAACTCAGGCTCAAGGCCCGTGTTAAGCGTCCAGCCTTTGGACTTGAGCCGTTCTACTTGCTGCTGCAGGACGTAGCGAGTGTCGTAGGGCCATGGCTCGCCATTGACGTGACCAATGCAGACGATGCGGCCATAGCCTGGTTGCCACGGAACTGGCGTCAGCGTTGATAGATCGCCTTTGGCCATAAAGTCTGGGCCGTGTGGCTCCATACCCATTCCGCTAATCGCGAAACCGGCGAAACCAGCACCACCGTCTGCAACCATCGGCAGACCGGAAATCGGTACCGACTTCGTCTTGGCAGAACCATGGATATCCACAAACTGCGCGAGCACGTATTTGATCCCGTGCTTTTCAATCAAGCGCTGAGTCTCTGCTGGTAACATTTTTTCTATGCTCCGTATTCCGACAAGGAATTTTACTTTCTCCATAGGAATGCAAGGTGCTTGCCAAAATCGTATTCCGAGATCATTTCGACGCTGGGAAAAGATTTTTTTCTGTTTATATGGGAATATTGATTTCTCTACAGGAATACCGACCGGGCCACCTTATACAAAGTTTTACGTTTCGCACATTCCCAGTGCGAAATATTTTTTACTGAGCGGAAACGGTGCACACGTGATGAATATGCCAAACCAAATAAAGCCGAAACTGAAGCTTGAGCAGTACTTGGGCATTGAGATCAAGCGGCAGCGGCAGGCTCAAGATCTAAAGCTTTCGGACGTTGCGCGGATTGCAGGTATCAGCCAAGGCATGTTGAGCAAGATCGAAAACGCTCAAGTGTCCACCAGCCTCGACAATCTGAGCCGGCTATGCGACGTGTTGGGAATGCCAATGTCGAAGCTGTTTAGCCAGTACGACCAGCCAGGTAGCAGCGCACTACTGGTCAAGCGTGATGAAGGATTGGAAGTCGTACGCAGAGGTACCGAGAAAGGGCATACCTATCACTTGCTCAACCACACTCGCGGGCCGAAAAAAAGCTTCGAGGCTTACATGGTTACCATGGACGACGCCAGTGAAGAGTTTCCGACCTTCTCCCATCCCGGTACGGAGTTTCTGCACCTGCTGGAGGGCGAACTTGTATATCGCCACGGCAATCAGCTGTATCACATGGAGGCTGGGGACAGCCTGACCTTCGACGGCGACATCCCTCATGGCCCCGAAGAGCTGGTGAGAGTGCCTATTAGACTGCTGTCGATCATGAATTATGGGTCGCAAGCGGAGTAATCTGACCCACTGACAAACCCGCAAGAAAGCGCTTACAACGCTGATTTCCCCCACCGTCATCCAGGCGTATCCACAACCGCATCGCGGGTGTGGGCCGCCTCGGCCGCCAGACAGTAACAAAGCAAAATATTCCTGACAGTTAATAAAGTTTCCAGATAACTCTGGACTCGCAGGATTCTTTCACCTATAAATCCGCCACAGGAATAAATAATTCCCTATGGGAATTTTTATTCATATCAGAAAACATTTTTCACCCCTGAATTTCGACCTACTTTCAGCTGCCGCCATTTCTCTGAGGACACGTGATGCAACACGAAAAGAACCATTTCATTCTCAAAATCAGCTGCCCGGCGACCTCCGGCATCGTTGCGGCGATCACCTCATACCTTGCAGGCAACGCTTGCTACATCGGTGAAATGGCGCAGTTTGACGATGAATTCAGCGGCAAGTTCTTCATGCGTGCGGTGTTCCGTTTCAACGATGGTCACGTCGGCGACATCGCACAGTTAAAGGCCGGTCTCGATGACGTCGCCAAGGGTTTTGATATGCAGTGGGAACTGCATGACACCCGAGAGCCTATGCGCGTGCTGCTGATGGTCAGCAAATTCGACCACTGCCTCACCGATCTCCTGTATCGCTATCACAAAGGCGAGATGGACATGAACATCACCGCCATCGTCTCCAACCACCTCGACCTGCGCCCAATGACCGAGCGTGAAGGCATTCGCTTCATCTACCTTCCGGTGACCAAGGAGACCAAGGCTCAACAGGAAGCCGCACTGATGAAGGTGGTCGACGAAACCGGCACTGATCTGGTGGTGCTCGCCCGTTACATGCAGATCCTCTCCGACGATCTATGCAAACAGATCTCGGGTAAGGCCATCAACATTCACCACTCATTTCTACCCGGTTTCAAGGGTGCAAAGCCATACCACCAAGCGTACGAGCGTGGTGTAAAACTGATCGGCGCCACCGCTCACTACGTTACCAGCGATCTGGACGAAGGCCCGATCATCGAGCAAGAGGTACAGCGTGTTGATCATGCCTATCTGCCAGAGGATCTGGTAGCCATTGGGCGCGACACCGAAACCGTGGCGCTGTCCAAGGCGGTGAAATACCACTTGGAACACCGTGTCTTCCTCAACAAAGACAGAACGGTAATTTTCCGATGAGCACCTCCAAACTAATCGACGGCACAGCTGCCGCTAATCGCGTTATGACCCTGGTCAAAGCCGATGTCCAACGCCTCAAAGCCGATGGCATCGAACCTGCGTTGGCGGTGATTCTGGTGGGCCAGGACCCGGCTAGTCAGGTCTACGTGCGCAATAAAATTCTGCGCGCCGAAGAAGCCGGCATCCGCTCCCTTGAATACCGCCTGAGTGCCGACACAACCCAGGTGCAGTTGCTCAAGCTCATCGCCGAGTTGAATGATGACGACAGCGTCAACGGTATCCTTCTGCAGTTGCCGTTACCCTCGCACATCGAAGAAACCCGAGCATTACAGGCTATCGCTCCGGGCAAGGACGTGGACGGCTTCCACAGCGAAAACGTCGGCGGCCTAAGCCAGGGTCGCAACGTTCTGACGCCTTGCACCCCAAGTGGCTGCATACAGTTACTGGAAGATGCCTGCGGAGACCTGAGCGGCAAGCACGCAGTGGTCATCGGCCGCTCCAACATTGTCGGAAAGCCCATGGCTGCCTTGCTGCTCAAGGCTCATTGCTCGGTCACCATACTGCATTCACGCAGCGTGAACGCCAAAGCCCTGTGCCGTCAGGCCGACATCGTAGTCGCCGCCGTTGGCCGCCCACGGATGATTGATGCTAGCTGGCTCAAGATCGGCTCGGTGGTGATCGACGTCGGCATCAATCGCATTGATGAGGACGGCCTCAGCCGTCTGGTGGGTGATGTCGATTTCGAAAGCGCCCTGCCCCACGTTTCGGCCATTACCCCGGTACCCGGTGGAGTCGGCCCGATGACCATCGCGTTTTTGATGAAAAACACGGTGACCGCTGCCGTACAGCAAGCCCACACACAACGCAGCTCTTTGGAGGCCCCATGCCTTTCAATCTCCTGAAATACGGGCTCAGCTCGGAGTATCCCGTCGAGGTGGATCTGCCGGCACCGAAAGAGCTTAAGTCTTCCTATGACGTGGTGATCATCGGTGGTGGCGGTCATGGCCTTGCCACTGCCTACTACCTGTCGAAGTACCACGGCATCACCAATATTGCGGTGCTTGAAAAGGGCTACTTGGGTGGCGGCAATACCGCGCGCAATACCGCTGTGATCCGCTCGAACTACCTGACCAGCGAAGGCGTGCGTTTCTATGCCGAATCTGTGCGTATGTTCGAAAGCCTGTCCAACGAATTCGACTTCAACATCATGTACTCCCATCGCGGCCAACTGACCTTGGCGCACACCGATGCCACAGTGCGCTCGTTCCGTCAGCGTGCCGAAGTTAACAAACACTTCGGCGGACGCACCGAGATGATCGATCGCCAGCAAATTCGTGAACTGGTGCCGACCCTCAATCTCGATCCAGGTCACCTACCCGTGATAGCTGGTCTGTGGCACCTCGACGGCGCCACCGCGCGCCACGACGCAGTAGCCTGGGGCTACGCCAAACAGGCGGCCAAGCGTGGTGTGGAGATTCATCAGCTCACCGAAGTGCAGGAGCTGGTCATTGAGAACGGCACCATCACTGCGGTGAAAACCAATCGCGGAACCATCAAGTGCGGCTGTGCAGTACAGGCTGTGGCGGGCATGAGTTCGCAGCTAATGAAGAAGGCTGGCATTCGCTCACCTATTCAGACCTTCCCGCTGCAAGCCATGGTCACCCAGCCGTTCAAGCCCTTCCTCGACCCACTCGTGAGTTCTTCTGCCTTACATTGCTACGTGCAACAGACCAGTCGTGGCGAAGTGGTGTTCGGCGGCGGCTCCGATCCTTACCCATTGTTCAACACACGCTCGACGCTGGATTTGAAAGAAAGCCTGCTGGCTCACGCTATCGAGATGTTCCCGTTTCTAGCCAACGCCAAGCTGATGCGCCAATGGGCCGGGATCACAGACATGACCCCGGACTACAGCCCGATCATGGGCCTGTCGCCGGTGAAGAATTACTACCTCGATGCTGGCTGGGGTACGTGGGGCTTCAAGGCCACACCAATCTGCGGAAAGACCATGGCAGAGCTGGTAGCCAGCGGCGGCAAGGTGCCGGAGCTGATCAAGCCATTTGGTCTGGAGCGCTTTTCCACCTTCCAGCAAGTCAACGAAATGGGCGCGACAGCGGCCAGCCATTGACGGAGAGCGACGAATGAAAGTCATGACTTGCCCACTCAACGGGCCGCGCAACATCAGTGAGTTCACCTATGGCGGCGAGTTCAAGCAGATGCCTGACCCACAGATCTGTACCGACGCCGAGTGGGCTGACTATGTGTTCAACAGCGAGGACACCCTGGGTGTCGTGCGCGAATGGTGGATGCACAACCCTTCCAGCTACTGGTTTCTGGCAGAGCGCCACACCGGAAGCGACGAGATCTTGCGCACCCTTGATCCAAAAGAAGTGTTCACCGACCGCGTCGACTTCACCGCCGCCACCGCCAAGGAGACCGCCCAATGAGTCGCCTACCCGCTCCCATGGGCCTGCTGATTGACCGTAATCAACCGCTCATTTTCAGTTTCGACGGCAAGCCGTATCAGGGTTTCGAGGGCGACAGCATCGCAAGCGCCCTGCTCGCTAATGGCCGGTTTCTGTTGTCGCGCTCGTTCAAATACCACCGCCCTCGCGGCCCGCTGACCATGGCTGGGCAAGACGCCAATACCTTGGTACAACTGCCAAGCGAACCCAACGTGCTCGCCGACAGTTACCTGTTGGAAAATGGCGTGCAGGTGACCGGGCAGAACTTCAACGGCTCGCTGGACAACGACAAGGATGCCTACCTCGGCAAGTTCTCAAAATTCATGCCAGTGGGTTTTTACTACCGCTCGTTCTACAAGCCAAAAGGCATGTGGAAAGTCTGGGAACCAATCATCCGCAAGAAGGCCGGTCTGGGCGTACTCGACCTGAAGTTTCAGCCGGAGTATTACGACAAGGCCTATCTGTTTGCTGATCTGGCAGTAATTGGCGCGGGCCCGGCAGGTTTGCAGGCCGCACTCACTGCCGCCAATTCTGGCGCGAAGGTGCTGCTGATCGAGCAACAGCCTGTGCTCGGAGGTTCACTAACCTATGCCCGTTTCGATCTCGAAGGCACCCGCGCCGAAAACCTGCGTCGTGAACTTATCAGCGCCGTTGAAGGCCACGCCAACATTCATGTGCTGAAAAAGGCGACCTGCAACGCCTGGTTCACTGACAACTACTTGCCGGTGATTCAGGGCAAACGCATGTACAAAGTCCGTGCGACCCAGTGCCTTATCGCCAGCGGCTCGTTCGATCAACCAGTAATTTTCCGCAACAACGATCTACCGGGTGTGATGCTGACCAGCGCTGCGCAGCGATTGATGAAATTGTATGCAGTTAAACCGGGTAACCGCGCCGTGGTTCTGACCGGTAACGATGACGGCTACCTCGCAACACTGGATCTGCACGAGCAGGGTGTTGAAGTAGCGGCGTTGGTGGACATGCGGGTGAATCCGGCCGACCGAGCCCTGCTACTGGCGCTGGAGAAACGCGGAATTACTTGCCACCTCGGCAGTACCGTCTACGAGGCACTGCATGAAAAAGGCATGCGTCATGTCAACGGTGTCGACATTCGCAAGATCACCGGTCAAGGCCAGGTGGCAAGTAATGGTCTGACCTTGGACTGCGACCTGCTGTGCATGTCCGGCGGCTATATGCCGGTGTATCAGTTGTTATGTCAGGCTGGCGGCAAATTAGCGTACGAAGATCACCTGGCTGAGTTCACACTCACTGGCCTGCCGAAAAACCTAGGCGTTGCTGGTTCCGCCCATGGTTATCACGCACTGGACAACGTCCTTGCCGACGCAATTCATGCTGCTGCCGAAATAGTCACTGCGCTCAATCTCGATCTCACAGCCAAACCATTGCCGATGCGTGCCGAAGCTCAGGTCAACTTTCCTTGGCCGATCTTCCCGCACCCTAAGGGCAAGGATTTCGTCGATTTCGATGAAGACCTGCAAGTGCGCGACATCATCAACGCAACCAAAATTGGCTATCGAGACATTCAACTGGTTAAACGCTATTCCACGGTGGGCATGGGGCCGTCGCAAGGTCGTCACTCTGCATTACCGACCGCACGACTGGTGGCGTCTTCGACTCAACGTAGCATCAGCGAAACCGGCGTCACCACCGCCCGACCACCGTTCGAAGCGGAAAAACTCGCTCATGTTGCCGGCCGCGCTTTCGATCCGTATCGGCAGACTCCAATGCACAGACGTCACTTGGATGCCGGAGCCAAAATGATGCCTGCGGGCAGCTGGAAGCGTCCGGCGTATTACGGCAAGGGGAGCGAACGCGACAAATGCATGCAAGCCGAAGCGCTGCACGTACGCAACAAGGTCGGCATCATCGACGTTTCGACCCTCGGCGGGCTGGATGTACGCGGCCCGGACGCCGCCGAACTGCTCAACCGAATGTACACCTTCACCTTTCTCAAGCAGCCAGTGGGCCGTTCGCGTTACGCCCTGATGACCAATGAACACGGTGTGGTGATTGACGACGGCGTTTGCGCGCGCTTCGCCGAAAACCATTTCTACGTCACCGCGACCACAAGCGGCGTGGATCGCATCTATCAACAGATGCTCAAGTGGAATGCACAATGGCAGCTGAACGTCGACATAGCCAACGTCACGGCAGCGATTTCGGCGGTTAACGTGGCGGGCCCGGATTCACGCAAAGTTCTGGAAAAAGTTTGTACCGACCTGGATTTGTCGGCGGAAGGATTCCCGTATTTGGCCGTGCGTCAAGGTACGGTGGCAGGGATCAAGGCACGTCTACTGCGGGTCGGTTTCGTCGGCGAACTTGGCTATGAAGTTCACGTTCCGGCGCGTCACGCGCTGAAGCTGTGGGATGCGTTGATGGAAGCCGGCAAAGCATTCGACATCCGCCCGTTTGGGGTGGAAACCCAGCGTCTTCTGCGTCTTGAAAAGGGCCACGTGATCATTAGCCAGGACACCGATGGAATGACCCATCCGGCCGAGATCGACATGGGCTGGGCGGTCAGTCGCACCAAGCCGTTCTTTGTAGGGCATCGCTCCGTGGACATCCTCGAAGCGCAGCCGCAGAAACGCAAGCTGGTCGGTTTCACGTTGCCTAAAACTAGCCCTCAACCGCAGGAAGGCCATTTGGTGCTAAAAGGCAACGACATTAGCGGCAACGTCACCTCTTGCGAGTATTCGCAATCTCTCGACCAGATTATCGGCTTGGCCTATGCAGCCTTCGATCAGAGCTCTCCAGGGCAGCAGATTCCGATTCGCGTCGAGGACGGAGTGGTCGTCCAGGCCACCGTGGTGAAACTGCCTTTCTTCGACCCTGAAAATCAGCGACAGGTGCTCTGACATGTCCAGCCTCAATGCAGAAAATCATATCGGGCTGAGCCCATTGCAACGATGCGCTGTGGTCGATTTGACCGAAGTGCCTAGAGTCGGCTTTCGCGGCACAGACAGCGCAGCGTATTTGTTGGCACGAGGCTTCGTTCTGCCGGACTCGCCAAATCGTGCAGTGACGCAGACGGACGGAAGCCACGTTGCGCGGCTCTCGCAAACCGAGTATCTCATCTTGGGCAGCTTGCAAGATCGTGGAGAGCGCATCGCTGACGAAGAAGCACGTTGGGAAATGGATCACAACGCCAACTACATGCTACCTCGCGAGGACAGTCATGGCTGGCTGCAACTGAGCGGAGTCTACATCGCCGAGGTCATGGCCAAACTCTGCGGTGTCGACCTCCGGCCACAGGCGTTTGCGCCTGGTTCAGTGGCACAGACCACAGCAGCACGTCTCAACGTGATTGTGATCAATCTGAGTTCGGTAGCTTCGCCAGTTTTTCAAATCCTATTTGATCGCGCCTCTTTGGACTATTTCAAGGACGCATTGATGGATGCCATGGGAGAGTTCGATGGAACGGTGCTAGGCATCGAAGCGTTGATCTGAGACTCACCGCAGGCGACAGCATAAATTGTTGAGCAGGAAAGTCTGCTCAACAATTCATTTTCCATCCGTCCAATCACTCTCGCTCATATCTCAATCGGAGACCACGATGACCATTCTTGACACACCGGATAAGGAGACTGACTACAATGTGCCGGCTCTGGCTCGGGGGCTAAGTGTGTTAGGACTGTTCAATGCTAAGACGCGCAGTCTGAACATCCACGAGATATCTGAAAGACTGGGCGTCAGCACTTCGGCGGTGTACCGGATATTGTTCACGCTCATCAACACAGGCCATCTGAATAAGATCAACACTCAGTACGAACTGGGCGCACGAGTCATCAGTGACGGATTTAGCTATCTGGCTAATCGCGATATTGTCGAAGTGGCTATGCCGCACCTCAATCTGTTGCGAGACCGCACTTCGCTATCTTGTCATCTGACTATTCGTGAGCAGACCGAAAGCCTCTACGTATATCGAGCATTTGCCGCTCAACGCCTCTCCGTCAACATCCCCATCGGGACACGAATCGCTTGCCACTGCACAGCCATGGGAAGAATCTTACTTACCGCACTGGATGACATAGAGTTAGCGGCGCTCTATCAACACATGAGGCTGGACGATTATCCCTCACCTGCACCTCGAACTCTTCCTGAGCTACAGGCCCTGATCCTAAACGACCGCCAGCGTGGCTGGGTACTGCATCGATCCGATTACTCAACTGCAATTGCTACATCGATTAAAGACCATAAGGGGGTGGTCACTGCTGCGATCAACCTTTCAGGCCCCGATGCAGTGATGGATCCTCCTGGTGCGCAGGATCAGTTCAAAAACTTGTTATTGACGTGCAGCGCAGACATCAGCCGCGAGCTGGGCTATGTCCCATAATTGGCAATCTGAAGCGCGCTGAAAACGCGATACCAGACGCGGTTTTCTCTGTTATCACGGAAGGTAACTGATGGTTAGCCACGTAGCGCCGATTGCGACGGCGTAGCAAGAAAATAGAGGGTTTAAACATCCATGCGCTTCAAGTCGCCTCATGTCTTCTTGGACGAACTATTGAGGCGCAACTGGAGCGACTGACAGCATCTCACCCGTTTTAGGTCAAGACTGACCCAGCCTCACGCATTAACATTCGCAGTGTAAGTCTCGAAAAAGTTCTGCTGCCACTTGTGAGTCCATTCGGGATCGCCACAGTCATTAAGAGTCCGAGGCAATACTGAGACTTTTCCACCTCCAAACTACTGCCAGGTTCACGGTGACGTGTCGCGGTAGGCTAGATTGCGCACTTAGGCGGATATCTTAACTGGCTACCGACGCGGGCAGAGAGCCAAATTGCTGGAATATCCAGCCCATGCCGATCAACCAGGTTGCGCTAGGCCCCGTTGGCCACTGTTGCACGAAATCTTCCTCTCTTTCAAAAAGCTCGAAAGAAATCACATGTACCCTACACCCGTCAAGCAACGAAAAGGCAGAACAGCCACATCACACCAACGAATATCAGTGCCCTAGGCTAGTCAGCACCACGACGCCCCTAAAGAGCATCAAATATATCCAGGGTCAGTCGTGATGCTCATGCACTTTAAATCACCAACAGCTTCAGTTTTTTAGCGACGGACATCGGGCCAGTCGTCGTAAAGACGGCCCATCAGGTATGGTGCATAGTCCACGCCGTCCTTACTGAGATCGACTACCTGCTCGACGATGTAAGACGTCTCGCCACCGAGGTGACCACCATCCAAGAATTCTCCTACCGGCACTGTTCCAACACCTGGATCGAAAGGAGAGCCTTTCAAAGCGAGATCAGCGGAAACAAATGGGCGGAATCGATTGGTTTGGGTTGAATTTTTGAAGATGACCAATTCGGGGTTGCGAATGGATCGGCCATTGACCTCGAAACCACAACGCATGTCGAAGTAGTATTCGGGAGCCTCTTCAGTCCCACCCTGCTCCTCGCCGAGCTTGGCGTCGAGGAGGATCAGATCATGGCTTTTACGCCCTGCGAAGCCGTGGAAACCGTTACCATCCTCGAAGTAGTCGATGAAGCCCTGCTTCTTGGGCATGCCCCAGAACTCGCGCCCCGTTACGATGTTGACCTCTTCGGTTTCTAGAACGGTGAGGTAGTAGCTGCCTTCAACACCGTTGTACATTGCGTTTACACCGACAATGGCTGCACGATCACGGCCCGGTCGGTTGGATACGCCATGGATCCATTCCATGAAGGAGAGGAAGCCAATTGTGACTTTGGGCTGATCTGGTACATCCAGGCATGGCGGGAGAACGCTGCGAACGAATTCTGCCGTAGTCGAGAAGTTCACATAGCTATAGGAGTGATGGGTGCGAATATTGTCGTAGTAACGGCGATATTCTTCCAGTTGGCGCTGAGTCCAGACGTAGCTCATAAATGCCCCTAATTATTATTGATGGAATACCCGAATTAGATATTTTGCCCTAGCCACGGTCAATCATACGTTTTGACAAAAAACAAAAGCCTTACCGTACGATGATTTGAAGACTCTTAACAAAGTATGAGACTAGGCTGTTAGTGAGCCGACTCGTAAGACGGCAACAGCAGCGAGTAACACTCTTTCAAATCGTTCGCGCTAGAACGCTCCAAATGATTAATATTTGAACTGCTGAATCAACTTTTTTTGCTGAGCGCTCAGCTGGGTCATAGCCTCGCTTGCCGCTGCGGTATGCTCCGCCTCCTTGGCCACCTCAGCGGCAGCGAGGCTGATGCTTTCGATGTTCCTACTTATGTCTTCAGCTACCATGCTTTGTTCTTCTGCAGCGCTGGCAATCTGGATGTTCATGTCCGAAATCAGCAGGACTGCATCAGTGATTGCACTGAGGGCAGCCGTTGTACCTTCAGCGTGTCGAACGCTCTCGCTCATGCGCTTGCTACTGCGATCCATGGCCTGCACTACTTCCTGAATGCCCACGTTGAGCTTTTCGATCATCGTATGGATCTCAAGGGTGGAGCTCTGGGTCTTCATCGCAAGGTTGCGCACCTCATCGGCGACCACGGCGAACCCTCGCCCTTGCTCACCGGCTCGTGCAGCTTCAATCGCAGCGTTGAGGGCCAGAAGATTCGTCTGTTCGGCGATGGATCGAATAGTGTTCAGGATCTGGTTGATATCTTCACTGTCGGAGGCGAGGGCTTGAACCGTCTCTGTAGCGTGCAGCAGGTCACCATGAAGCATTTGCGTCGTCTTGGTACTAGCCTCAACCACCGTCTGACCAGACTGCACGAAACGATCTGCATCGCCGGCGGCTTCCGCCGCCTTCGACGCACTACGTGAGACTTCCTGCGCCGTAGAGGTCATCTCTTGGGCGGCGGTGGCGATCAGCTCGATTGCGGATAGCTGGCGCTGCACTTTCATGTCAGTCAGGGTTGAGATTGCTCGCGTTTTCTCGGAGGCATCGGCGATGTCTCCCGATAGAGCTGCAATCTGACTCACCAAAAGCCGAAGCTTGCTCAGAAAGCTATTGAATCCGGCGCCGATGGCACCGAGCTCATCTGATCGCACTATGCTCAGCTCTTTGGTCAAATCTCCCTCTCCGCCTGCAATGTCACGGAGTCGAATCGCCGTTTGCTTCAGAGGCCTTCCGACTCCGAAGCTAATCAACCAGAGCAAGAACACCCCTACGGCTGTCACTAAGGTGCCCCCAATTCCCATGAAACGAAGGCTGGACTGGCTATTAGATGAAAGAGAGGCTTGAAGCTCCTTGGCTTGGTTCATAACCACACTTAGAGGCACCTTCAGTAGGAGATTCCAAAACACACCTGTGCCGGCGACATTGATGGGGATGACCAGACGCACAGTGTCATTTGCTTCATCAACTTCGTATCTGGGAGCGCGACTACCAGCTGCCTCTACAAGCGACAGGTCGCCAGGGGCCAGGGAGACGGAGGAGAGTTCACCGAGCTCATTAGGCGCCTGGGTACTGGCCACGTAACGTCCATTACTGGAAAGCAAGCTCATACTTCCCGCCCCGGAATACAAACTGTGATTACTGGTCTCTAGCAACTGCTGGATGAAACTAAGAGCATAATCGACGCCGGCAACGCCTTCGAATTTTCCATTTACCAAAATTGGGACTGTGAATGACGTCAATAAAACTTTGCTGCCATCTGTCAAACCATAAGCTGCAGGGTCAATTACGCAGTCTTTCTTGGTCTCCTTCGCACAAAGATAATACTCTCCTTCGCGCACACCGGTTGGGAGGCGATTTTGACTTTCTACTGTCGGGGCCGACTCCACCAGAATTTCTTGTTCCTTACCTCGATACCACGAAGGCATGAAACGGCCCGTTTCATCATAACCGCCTGAAAGACCTCCGGCATATCGAACGTCCGATGAACCAAAGGCGTTTGGCTCCCAGATAATATAGACACTCAATGCTTGAGGACTGGCAATCAACGTTTCCCGAGCCAAGTTTGACAGCTGCTCCCGAGACACACTCAGTAGCGGTTGCCCATCAGCGTCGACTTTTCCAATCGACATGTTAACGACCGCTAATTGTTGCGCAACTTGAATCGCAGATTGGAGTCTGGCTCCTATTTCGACTGCCTTCGCCTGGGCAAGGCTTGTTAGCTCCGCCTGTGCACGGTCAGCCGCTTGAATATCAGTTGACTCGCGCACAAACGCATTACTGTGCTCAGTCGTAAAATAGCTGATGCCCAGAAGCGTCGCGCTGATCAAAAGCATGGCGCATCCCGCCTGAATAACAAAAAATGTCTGTATGGATTTAAACTTCATTCTGACATAACTCCAGCAGCGGGCTCATAAGGACACCCGAGGATATGATTTGATTTTCAGCAAGCCGGCACCGCCATCTGCAACGTTATTGTTATTTCAAACCCTTCAGTACCCAGCCACTTGGCAACAGCGTCACAAGCTGCAGAAAAACCGTATGAACTAGAAAAAGATCATTTCTTCCTTGGTAGTGCATCCAGTCCGATAAAACTCTGCTGTAGAGCGTCCGACTTAAAAACTGCGAAAAAAAGCCGCCCAGATGGGCGGCAAAAATTCCGGGTGGTTAGACCGGAGACAAGCTAGGGGTTATGAACACACCCGTAAATCAGGGCATGATCAAAAAGCTTTTTCGAACAGTCTCGCGAACATCCCATTCGCCATGGCAGTTTGCAGGGAACAGAACTGCGTCGCCGGCACGGAGCTCGATGGGCTCCCCCTCATCAGGAATGAAAAAGCAATGACCTGCGACAAAATGGCTGAACTCACGCGAAAGTACCTGGCGGCGCCACCTGCCTGGTGTGCACTCCCAAATGCCAGTCAGCAACTGGTTTGGCCCCTCTAACGCATAGGTGGAAGTCTCGGAGACTAGATCACCGACAGGTTGTGTGACAGGCTTGAAATCAGGGAGCGGAAAACCTTTTACGCTGGAAAGAAGAATTGGTTGAGGCATCATCTGCTCCAGTATCAGAGGTTTTTGTCTTCAAGGCCCGACGGAGCAAGGCCTGCGAGTTTGCGATCCAGCCAAGCGGGACTTTCATCGTCAGCTTCGGCGGCTTCTTTACGCTGAACAGCCCCACGAACCATCAAACCACCGAAATAGCGGAACGGCTCCGGCGGGAATCGCTTAGGCTCACGCCCTACGAGACCGCAGCGACTCCACTCATCGTCTAATCCAAGAGCCAGACTCGCCAGAATTCGGCCGCCAAGACGGCTAGGGCCAACGCCGTTTCCACTCCAGCCAACACCGTAAAGAATGTGAGGTGATCCATCTAGGTGGCCGAAGACGGGCAAACTGTCGTAGGTACGATCGATCGGGCCACACCAGGAGTGAGTGATTGGCACATCGTTTAGCTGCGGGTAGGTACGCCGAAAATCGCGTTCAGTATCTTCGCTGAGGTTTGGATTGTCGTCATACCCACCATTTACGCGGCTGGCGAAACTGATCATCCCGGTACCCTTACCAAACGCAATACGACCATCCTGCGTGGTACGGTAGTAGTCGACCATCAGCTGAGAGTCAGTGATTGCCTCCCCCCCCGTCCAACCGATTTTTTCCAAACGATCCGGAATTGGCGCGGTGGCAACGATGGTGCTCGTAACAGGCAGGATCGTCCGGCGCAGCTCAGGGATCTCTGCAGACCACGCGTTATGTGCGAGTACGACACGGGTAGCGGTAATCGAACCGTTGGGCGTCTGTAGCACGGCAGGAGATGAACGTTCGAAATTGCTCATGGGGGTATTCTCGAAAATCTTGATACCCTTCTCTAGCGCAACTCTGCGCATGCCGCGAACCAGCCTTGCGGGCTGCACAGTGGCGTTGCTCACCTCCAACACACCCTCAAGATGCTTTCCTGAGCCGGCACGTCGAGCAACCTCATTGTTGGAGAGCGGCAGAAACACAGACTCGCCGAGGCGCTGGCATGTTTTCACCACGCCCTTCCAAGCACCACGCTGAGCATTGGTGGTGGCCGTCCACAGCCAGCCTGCGCGGCGGAAGTGTGCATCGATATTATGCTCGATGCAGAACTGCTCGATTTCACCAATTGCAGCAGCAGAAGCACGAGCCAGACGCAGCGCTTCATCTTTGCCACATTGCGCCGACAATGAGCTGATCTTTGGCCACCAAGACATGACGAAGCCACCGTTGCGACCGGAAGCACCACCACCGCAGATGTCGCGTTCGATGATAACCACTTTGCACTCAGGGTCTAGCTCGACAATTTGCAGCGCCGTCCATAAGCCTACGAATCCGCCACCAATGATGGCGACATCCGCCACATAATTACCTTCCAACAAAGGCAAAGGAGTCAGCTCTGAGGAAATCTCCTCCAACCACAGCGAACGCTTCATTTTTATTAGCCTGTTCGTGAATCTATCGGTATGTCTACTTTCAGCTGATGACGACAATCATTCAATTGTGAGTTCGCCAGAAAACAAAGACTCAGCTCATACGATGATATGAGGTAGTCATATTTTGATAAAAACAAATAAAAAAATCCGCAAATGCCAATTCAGGAAAATCAGCATTTGCGATGCACAGTTGTGCAATAGCGCACCTAACAAAAACTTAAACTAGAGAGCTGAAATGGCCCGCTGTTGCGCCACCGTCCAACGAATAGATAGCGCCGTTGGTATATGAAGCGTCATCAGAGGCCAAGTGCAGGATCGCTTTGGCCACTTCATCAGGCTGAACAAAACGTCCCAGTGGAATCTCCTTCGCGTAGGACTTCATTTCAGCCTCAGGATCACTGGAATCGGAAAGCAGAGCATCCATCATCGGCGTGAGCACGAAGCCCGGACACACCGCATTCGAGCGGATGCCCGACGGGCCATAATCCAGCGCCAGGCAGCGTACCAAGCCGAGAACACCGTGCTTCGAAGCGCAATAAGCCGCATAACCAGAGGCTCCACGCACAGAGGCATCGGAACCTACCGCTACAAACGCACCCTTCCCTTGTTTGAGGAAGATGGTCATCGCAGACCTCGCAGTCAGCCACACACCTTTCAGGTTGATGTTGACGATGAAGTCCCAGTCCTCTTCGCTTTGCTCATGTACCGCGCTAGTTTTTGCCACCCCTGCGCAGGCAGCTACAGCGTGGAGATTGAGCCCAGTGGACCTAACGTATTTGAACGCCTCAGCGACCTGCACCTCGTCTCGGACGTCCAAGACCACAGCATGAAAACGATCATCGCCTACGAGCGATCTCGTCTTCTGCAAACCCGCCTCCGAAAGATCGAGACCAACTACAAAATGGCCCTGCTTAGAGAATGCAACGGCGGTGGCCTGGCCAATGCCAGACCCAGCTCCGGTAACGACCGCTACGGACTGTTTATTCATCAACAACTCACCTAAAATTTTTATTATTATTAAGTACATCCACTACGCTGAACGCAATGAAGGCAGCAACGGTCAGCCCCACCATCACATAGGGCAGCGCGCCAAATACTCCACCTGGATCAGAGACAAAGTTATAAACCAGGAGGGCGACAAAAACGAACACACCAATCGAAATCACACTTATTTTAATTGGCTCCATCCTACCGTCACGGATTATTTCCTTAATTGCTCCAACACCAAGCAGAACATATGGGGCAATCCAGAACAGCGAATACAGCGTTGACAAGTAAGCAGTAGATTGCAGCGGTGGCGTCTCTGCAAGCACTTGTAGCGCAACAGGGATAAACGCTGCAGCAACACCCATTAGTACAGTAGAACCAGTTGGCGAACCGAACTTAGGATGAATACGGGAAAACACCTGAGGAATGAAACGGTCAACAGCAGCAGTGGCAAACACCCGACTTCCGTAATTCATAAAGGCCACTAAACTCGCGAACGTGGCGGCACCAAGAAGAAAATCGATTGGCATCTGCAGGTACTCAAGGCCAGCAGCTGCAGCCAAGATTTGGGTCGGCGACTCCCCATTCGCAAGCGCGGTCAGATGCTCCGCCATAAGAGGTGCGCTCAGGATCAAAATTGCAACGAAGCTAAGACCTGTGATGAGTAGTACGTTACGTAGAAGCAGCGGAACGTTCTTTTTTGGGGCATCTGTTTCGGCTGCTAAAGCCGCCAAAGCGTCGCACCCTACAAAGTAGGCTAAGGCCACAATCGTGCCTTCCGCCAGACTGGTAAATGATACGCCGTCCAGGGTCAGCTGGGCATTGAGATCAATACCCGTGTTCATGGCAGCGGCGATCGCTACCAGCGCAAGCAACGGCACCGGCAGGAAAGACAACCATGCTGTCACAGAGATCGAGGCATCTAGGCCGCGCCACGTCAGAATGCCTGCCAGCAGCGAAATCACGACCGCTGTAACAGCCTGAAACCACCCGGCCAGAGCAAAGGCCACGCCCAGCGAATGCAGCAAACTGCTGCTGAACGTTACAAAGCAAGCCGACAGAGCCGCGCATACCACTAAAAAGCCAACGAGGTATGAAGCTGCTACGACTCGCTGGGGCAACCTTCCAAGCGCGATGCCCACGTATGAAAGAAGCGATCCGGTCACCACGTATTTGCGGGCAAAGACGTTAACAGCTGCCGTCATGCATAGGGCAGCCAGAAGAGCGAGCGCCATCGCCAGCCAGGAACCGTAACCCGCATACAAGGGAATCGAACCGGCAGCGATGGCGGCGCTTGGCCCCAACTGCTGTCCCGAGAGCCCCAACAAAGTCACCCGGGTTAATGAAACTTTTTGCGCTGGAATCGCAATGCGCTCAGCGTCAACTCCGACACTCTCAGCTTCTATCGTCTTCATTGTTATTTTCTCATGACATGTTAGAAGCGGCTTCATACCCATCAAACCGCTGGGAAGTTCCGTCACAGAATTGGTGCGGCGTCCTTGTCCAGATCCGCATCTGCATTTTTGATCAACAGCAACTCAGATCGGACATCGAGACTCTTGCAGAAAAGCCAATAGAGAATGCCGCCCACTGGAATACCTACAAAGAACGCGTAATCCACACCACCAAACCAAGCAGCGACTGGGCCTTGATAAAATGGCAGATACATGAAAGGAATCATTGCAAAAAATGAAATGAAATAAGCTGCCATGCCTCTCCAGTTCCATTTTCCATAGAGCCCATCAGGCCGGAAAATTTCTCGCACCGAGTATTGCCCTTTACGCACTACGAAATAGTCAACGAGATTGACCGCAGTCCAAGGCGCCATGAGATAAGCCAGTACGGCGAGCACTGTGTAGAACGTGGTGTTAATAAACGTATCCGGCAACAGCACACCTACTACCGTTGCCGATATGCCAAGGATTACGATGGCCTTGATACGTAGTGAGCGGTTCGGACTCGTCCGGACAATGCTGTCCATCGCAGTGATCAGGGTCAATGCGCCCCCGTAGACGCACATGCCGTTGAAAATGAGCAGCGCGATACCACCCACCACGAGAACTACAGCGCCAAAGCCTGGATAGACGGAATCACCGGCGAGTTGCAGACCTTGAGTCAATGCATCCTTCGGGTACAAAGCAGCGCTGATAGCCCCTACCGCTTCCATGCTGAAAACACCGAAACCTGCCCCCATTGCGGTGTAGGCGATGATCGAACGATGGCTCGTCGTAGGAGGCATATACCTGGAGTAATCAGAAACGAAGAATGCCCACGACAACTGATAGGCCAACGCAGCAGACGTAACCATCAAGAACGGCGTGAATGAGAACGTCCCTTCCAGAGTGAACATTCCCGACGTAAATCCTCCGACCATCGCAAGACCCACGACAAACATAACCAGCACAGCAACCAAGGCCACAGTCGTGTATCGCTGCCCAACGTGGAGTAGGTTGTAACCGAAGATGGCGACAACAATAGAAACGATACCCAGCACTACCCCCGAAATCGTCGCTGTCCCCAGCTCCAGTTGTTGAGCGGTAGCCCCCATCAAATTCACGTTCAGAACAACGTAACCCCAATAAACCAGTACCGCTACGATCCAAATGAACACCGCACCGTAACGCCCAAACTGGGGCCTTGTTTGAACCATCTGCGGCAAGCCGAGGTGAGGGCCCTGGCTGGCATGCGCTGCCACCGGAATCGTCCCAAGGAACGTTCCCAAGGCGAGGCCTATCAACGTCCAGACGAGATTCAACCCTAAAGCGATGCCAATCGCCCCGGTCGCCAAACTGAGCAACTGAGCACTGCCTGCGAACCAGATGGTAGCCTGATCCCCCAGACGTCCATGCCGCTCTGACAATGGCACATAGTCGATCGATCTCGTCTCGACAACTGTGGCGCGCCGCTCCCCATGCAAAGAACCAACATTAACATTTTCACTCATGTTACTACTCCTACAGAGGGCGACCTGCCGGCAGTCATGCCCACCTGATCCAATGCACTAGATCGGGCATTTATTCTTTTGGGATTTAGAAGATTTCGAGTGGGTAGCTCAACGAGAACCGCGTTTGAGTAATGGAGCCACCAGTACTCGACGCTCCGGAATGCCATGACTGGAACACTTTCGCCGAAAGATCTTTCGCTGGCCCTGACCGGACAACGTATTCAGCAATTATGTTTGTCTCGCGCTCTTTCTCGGATTTTCCATAAAAACCAAAGTAAGCTGAATCATCAGAAAGGTGGGTGCCGTCGATGTCATAGCCTCGCAGATGCTTGAGCGTAAACTTCACCCCAGGGACGCCAAGAGTCGACATATCCAAATCGTATCGAACCTGAACAGATCGCTCGTTAGGAGCATTGAAATCGGAAATTTCGGTCGCGTTGGCGAGAAAGATGCCGCCACTGTAAACACCGGCAGCTACACCGGCGCGATTACTGCCGATCGCAGCATAGTCCTGAGGCTGATCACCATCATTTCGCTGTATCGCAAGCAGAAACTTATGTGGGCCAGTTGAGAAAGCAGCAGACAAGGATGCTGCGGTGAGATTGATATCCCCCGCTTCGGCTTGGCCTGAATCAACACTGCGATAAATGTTGAAATCAAATGTGAATGCCTGAGTATCCGAAAGCGGCAGGACGTAATTCACATTCGAGTAATACTGATTCATGAGGTCTTTGAATTGGCCTGCGTAAAGCATCACCGACAGCTGATCATTGAAGGAATATGCTCCACCGGCATAGTCGATTTGCGAAGTGCTCCGCCCTGCGTAAGCCAGTCCCAAATCACCATCGTGATTGGTCGAAATGTAGCCAGTGCCGGATGTGAAGTGGCCAGCCCCCAAGGTCAGGCCGGAAAGCTCGGCGCTGTCGAGCATCCAGCCGGTCGCAGTTTGGTTCAGTTGGTAGTAGTTACCAGTAGCGAACACTGGGACTTGAGGCTGCAGGTCACCGTATCGAAGTGTTGTGTTCGAGAGCCTTAACTTCACACTGCCGCCAGCCTTGCTGTAGCTATCTGCTGTACTGCCATCATCACGGAATGGCAATGTCATTGAGCCTACACGCCCGCTTCCACCATCGAGTTTGACAGCACCGTAAGCAAAGGCGTCCAGGCCAAATCCGATAACCCCTTGAGTAAACCCAGATGTGAAATCGAGCATTTCACCCTGAGTCCAGTCTTTCTGTTTACCTGCATCACCGGTCTGGTGCCAGTAGTAATTGCGAGAAAGGAGTTTCAGGTGGCTGACTTCTACGAAGCCAACAGCATCGGCTTGCTCTTCAGCTTGTGACATAGCGACTGGAAGAATGAGTGCACCTACGCAAACATGCCACCGTGCTGGGAGTTTATTCTTGTTATTCATTTAGAAATCCCGAGTTGACTACTGGTACGGGGGAACACCCCCAAATACTTAAACCAATCGCAAAACCGTCCCTAACTAGACCAACTAAAAAGTGTGAAACTCAACTCCACGAGGTCATGCTATGCAAAAGCGCCCCCCACGTCACTCGTGCGAAGACACTAATTTGCAAGCTCTATCCGTACAATCGATCAATTGAATTTACGAACTAACCGGCTTCAACTGTTAACGCGAAAACGTTCTCAAAAAAATACACAAGGTGAATTTATGCAAGCGCGACTAGCGAATAAGCACGTAATTATCACGGGTGGCGCGCGTGGAATGGGTGCCGCTCATGCAATGATACTTGCCCGTCACGGCGCAACAGTCCATATCGCTGATGTGTTGCACGACGAAGGACGCGAGCTGGCTGCACGAGCCAGGGAGGAAGGGCTCGCCATTCATTACCTCGAGCTGGATGTGACAGACGAGCAATCTTGGAAGGCCGCAGTACAGGCTGCAGAGGATCGCTGGGGTGACATCAATGTGCTGGTGAACAATGCCGGCATCACGGGGCAACCCGGTGGATTTGCTATAGAAGAACCTCAGATTTGGAACCGCACCATTGCTGTCAACCAAACAGGCGTGTACCTCGGCATGCGCGCGGTCGTTCCATCTATGCAGCGAGCCGGAGTAGGTTCAATCATCAATATCTCTTCGATCCTAGGGTTTGTGGGCGATTCGGAGTATTTCGCCTATAACGCATCCAAAGGCGCATTGCTGACGATGACCCGCAGCGCTGCGCTCAAATTGGCAAAAGAAAATATCCGAGTAAACAATGTTTGCCCGGGCATGGTCGCCACTCCGATGAACGAAGCCGAAGTTGAACTGCAGGAGTACATCGATGCAACACCGATGGGCCGCATGGCTCAACCTGAGGAAGTTTCCAATGTCGTATTGTTCCTGGCCTCTGATGAGTCGTCATACGTGACCGGTAGCGACCTGGTCGTAGATGGCGGCTTCCTAGCCCAGTGACCTAGGTCTCAGCCTGCTCTAACCTCAGGGCAGGCCCTCCGCCCCTGCGTCCCCCACGCCCTCTACGTCGCGAGCCATCGATCAGTGAGGCTTCATCGACGAGAACAGTTGAATAGTGACGACCCCCGCCACGATCATCGCCATTCCTGCAAATGCCGCCAGATCTGGCTTCTGGCGATAGACGACAACACTCACCAACGTGACAAGCACGATACCCATACCCGACCAGATCGCATACGCGATACCAATCGGGATGGTCTTGACCACGATAGCGAGCATGTAAAAGGAAGCGACATAGCCGACGATAACCGCCAGCAAAGGAAGTGGCTTGGAGAGGCCCTGGATCGAGGCCAGCGCGCTGGTGGCTATTACTTCCATGCAAATGGCGATAGCTAATGCTAGATGTCCATTCATGCTTCAAATCCCCAATAAAAAATGCCGGCCAACATCGCTGGGCCGGCAATTCACAGAATTGCGATAGGCGACCTGCTCAGCATCACAGGTCACCCCACTTGCACCAGACTGATTAGATGTCAGGACGGGTGTATGGGAACCACCAACCTTGCACGCTCGGTTTGAACTGCATGTGAACATGTTTGACATCGGTGAAGGCATTGATGCCATCCAGACCAAGCTCACGACCCAGGCCGGACATTTTCTTGCCACCAAACGGAGCGGCCACATTGTCTTTCAACGGGTCATTGATCCATACGTGTCCAGCATCGATCTCTGTTGCTGCACGCATGGCCGACTCGAAGCTCGAGGTAAAGATTGTGGAGCCCAGACCAAAGTCGCTGTTATTCGCATGATCAATCGCTTCATCCAAGGAGCGGATACGGCAGAACGTTGCCTGTGGGCCGAACAGTTCATGACGAGGCTGCTGCTTCAGCGGATCGGTGATTTCAACAATGGTCGGCTGGAAGAAGTGACCACGAGCAAAATCACCGCGCTTGCCACCGTGACGAATGGTGGCCCCTAGACTTTGCAGATGTGCCAATCCGCTTTCGACGCCACTCACCGCCGCCTTATTAATCAACGGGCCGATGTCTACATTCCCCATAGGATCGCCGATGCGCAGAGTGCCAACAGACTTTACGAGCGCATCCATAAAATCGTCGTAGATTTTTTCGTGGATGAAGAAACGCTCAGAGCCTGTGCACACCTGCCCACAATTAAGGAACGCGGAGAAGGTAGCCGCCTTTACGGCCATGTCGAAGTCGGCATCGTCCATAACGATGAATGGGTCAGAACTACCCAACTCCAGAAGCAGCGGTTTCATGCGCTCTGTCGCGCCCTGCATGATCTTCTGACCTGTAGGTACGGAACCAGTAAACGCGATCATATGCGTGTCAGGATGAGAAACCAGGTAAGCCGAACCTTTTGCTCCGCAGGTAACGACGTTGAAGATACCTGGCGGCAGATGATCAAAGATCTTGGCCAACAACAAGGCCGTCATTGGCGTGACTTCAGACGGTTTAATGATGCAAGTGTTACCCGCCGCCAGTGCCGCAGCAACCTGCCAGGTCATCAACAGAACTGGGAAGTTGAAAGGCAAAATGCTTACGACAACGCCCAGCGGCTCGCGAACCACCAGATTCATTTGGCCAGCCATGTTTGGCTGAACAACCTGGCCACCTTGAGTGCGAGCGACCTCTGCCAAATGACGGTAAGCGTCCACACTCCATTCGATTTCGTCGAGGCTTTCGCGCAGCGGCTTGCCACTTTCCTGAGTCAGGAGACGCGCCAGTTCAGGGGCGTGCTCACGCAGACGCATGGCGCAGGTGTGGAGCAATTCTGCACGATCGCCGGCACCCACTCTGGCCCATTTGCGCTGAGCAGATTTGGCAGAAGCGACGACCGCGTCCAGTTCGCTCGTGGTGGCCTCAGCTACCTCGGCGAAAATCTCTTCGGTTGCCGGGTTTTCAACTGGAATAGCCGAGCCTTGACTCTGGACAAACTTGCCATCGTAGTAAATGTTCATTGTTAACTCCTGCTTACTCTACTTGGTTTTTTGTTGCACTTTAAATTCGAATTATGCAAACGCCGAATGCGGTTTTTCTGCTACGTGCTCGCGAGCAAATATCACGGCAATTATATTGAGCGCGATGAGGGAGATTGACGCTGCAATAAAGCCATCGGTGTAATGGCCAGTGCTATCTTTCACCATCCCAAGAATGATGGGGTACACAACGCCGCCCAACAGAAACCCGACACTCATGATGATTCCGTTAGCTGTTGCAGCGAGCTTGATCCCAACAGAATCAGCAGCCAAACAATAAGCTAACGGTATGCCGCCGTAAGCAAACAATCCGGAGATAGGAAGCATTGCCGCAAGGAGCGTGTAGTTCTTGTTAGCCAAGGCAAAAGCACATCCGAAGAAGGCGATAGTCATGCCAATGCCAGAGATCAACATCAGTGGCTTCCTGCGACCCAGACGATCAGAAAGCAACCCGAAACTTACCGCACAAATCATACCTACCAGCGGATAAAGCGCACCGATCAAGCCGGCGTCACTTTCACTCCAGCCGTTTTCTTCCATTAAGATCGTAGGAACCCAATAGATCGCCACCGCATATGAACCCCAAACACCCACAAGGAACACAGACGCAACCAGCACGTTCCGGTGCGTCAGTGCTGTGATGAAATCTCGAAGAACAGATTGCATTTTCGGCTGTGAATCTGGCTCCGAGAAATGCTTCGGCTCCTTCAAGAAGAAGATCGCTACAAACATCGTGACAACAAGCGCAATCGCGCCCAATGCCGACCCGTCACGCCAACCATAGGCGTTCAGGACATGCGAGTAGGCGTACAGCGCCAACAAGGTTCCAATGCCGTCGGTAGCCAACATTGCCCCCATTGCGACTCCAGTCTTACCCGACTGCTCGAACCAACGAAGCGCAAGGGTATAAGGCCCGATGAACAGAAGCGGAATACCCGCGCCAAGGAAAATCCTCGAAAGCAACATGGCGTCATAGGTGGGTACATATGCAAAAGCCACTTGCCCAATCGCTGATATGAACAGCCCGAGAACGGTAATTTTCTTAGCTCCCCAGCGGTCAACCAACATACCCGCGAAGGGTAGAACCACACCACCGGCCACAGCTGAAGCGGATGCCAACGTGCCTACCATCGTGTAAGTCATGTTCAGATCGGCCATCATTGTGACGATCTGAGTCGAGTAACCTACATAGGGGATAAAAATCGCTACTGTTGCAACGAAGCAAAGAAACAGGGCAGTCCATTTCCCCTGGTCACTCGCATGATTATTAGTCGACATGATGTAGATTCACCTGTTAGTTGAAGTAACTTGTGAGCCACATACCCTGGACTACCCAGGGCATGCAAGTTACAACTTTTTCTTCATTTCTTGTATGGTGGAAAGAGCGAAGTCGCTGATTTATTCAGCGAAACGCTTAGGTTTTGGGAAGAAGCGAAAATCGTCGTACTTCTGACCGTAGATGAACGGAACATAAGCGTCACGATCTGGCAGCTCATCGAACCATGGGACAGTCCAGGAGGAAGCACCTTCGGCGTAGAAGGCCTCGCCCACAGACACGACCGGAATGGTATCCAGCGGATCCATCTGGGAGCCGTTTAGCTTCAGGGTACCCTTGCCAACGCGAGTGCTACGGTAGGACTCTTCGGTCTTCATGCAGTTGAGGACTACGTCGTTTTGCAGGCCGATGCCAGTTACGTGCGGCTGGGCTTTGATTTCGAAATCGTAGTTGCTGGCTTCCAGCGGGCCGAGATCCGGGCCGAATTCGGCGGAGATCTCGATCAAACGAACACCATTGCGCTCGGTGTAACCGTAGGCATCGGTGCCATCGAAGTACAGCTGGGAGGAAGCGAGCTTCTTGCCTTCACCCCACATTTCACGACCGATAGTCACAGGCATATCGCCGCTCACGAAGAGAGTGAGCATAGTGGTACCAGTGAACTCTTTGTAACGGCAATTCAGATAGATGACGCCACAGTCGAACTCGCCGCACAGGGCGCTCTGCCAGCGGGATACGTTAGCGATAGCGGTCGGTTTCTCTGGCAACTCAAAGCACGGAGGCAGAACCTTTCGAAGGAACTCGAAAGTAGTTTCGAATTCGATGGAAACTGATTCTACGGTAAAGCGTCCTTTTGAAAGAAGCGCTTGGATTTCTTTTACTTCTTCGGGAGTTTTGACAAAGCCCATAATTATTATCCTCACTATTGTTCAAATAATTGTTGTTTTCCCGATTCGACCAGAACCGTGACCTCATCTTCAGGCCACCCCATTTGACGAGCAATAGTTCAAACGTAAAAAAATCACTAACCCTGCTGTTCGATCGTACAAACGAACTTAATACATCTACAAGCCATTGACGAAGTAATAACAAACCCGAAAAGCAGTGAGCCTTTTAAAGCGCCTAAAAGAGAAACTATAAATAGCTAAAAAACAGACGAGCGAATCCACGCCTTAGCTAGACGTGAAATTCAGAAATGAATAAATCTTATCTCTAGCCTACTGCTTTATAATGCTCTTCGGCCTGTGCAGACGCCATTGATCCACTGGTACGCTTTGCAAGCGCTCCAGCCAAGTCAGCTGCTTTTAACGCAAACCATAAAATTGAAACATCGTCCGTGGAATCAAGCGACCTGCCAGTTATATCTTCAATTCGGCGAACGCGATAAACAAGCGTTTGCTTATGGATATGGAGTTTAAGTGCAGTATTGACCCACGAACGGTTATTTTCAAGGAATGTACGGAGGGTATGAACTAAAGGAGCATGCTGAGCCTTATCGTACTCTGCAAGCCCCCCCAACACCTTGTGGAAGGCCTCGGTCGCATCGTGCAAATTTTGAGGAAGCCAAGGAGCGCTCACTCCGGCATCCGAATAGAAACTCAATGGCATTAAAGTAGTAGCGTGAGCCAACGCAAGACGAGCTTCACGCAATGCATTCGTAAAGTCATCCAAGTAATCAAAAATATCACTTACACCGATTAGGACGTTAAGCGTGGATTGCAGACGCTCTAATGACACGTCATCCCAGCATAGAAAGAAGACCTCCTCACCTTGCGCACGAATGATCAGCTCAAAACCCTGCTGGACAAGCACCTGGTCAATCTCCTTGACGGAAATCATCGCCCCTTCACATACAGCCATTCGCAAATGTTCGACATCTGCACCAGATGCCTCCAGTCGACTTTGAGCCTGGCGAGGAAGAACACGCTTATGAAGCAGGTCGTCAATAAGCTCGCTGCCAAGCCGGAGCTTGGTCTCTCTTTCAACCTTTAGACGTTCAAGTTCAATGCCGATTACTGCGACGATATGGTGAAGCAAACCATAATCCAAGGCTTCAGCGCTATGAGCCGCTAACACTCCTCCTCTATATGACGGTACAGACATCAGCACTGTCTCCCCCGCCTCGACAGCACAACGCTGGACGATAGGGGTACTTCTGACTGAGCGAGGACGCAGGAGCAGAACCTCACGATGCGAATCAGGCAACTCCCGCAGTCCTGCCATCCACGGACGCAGTGTTTCTGGTTCGACCAAATGCAGTACAGCACCAACATCGCTGCCTAACGACTTCAGCAGTTGCGGCAGGCCAATACCCTGGATGCTAAGACGAGCGGTTTCATAGATCTTCGTTATGGCAGTACTTCGCGCGTATTCTAGCTGCTTGTAGGCCTCCATCACCGCCTTCGTTACTGCCGAGAAAGGAACGCCATATTCAGTCATCAGTACGGGAAAACTGAGTCTTTCAGCCTCTTTGATAAGCGCTTCAAGACAAGCAGGCGCTTTCATATTATCGCCAATCATCATCCCAGCCACCCCCCCCGCATGAAGCCGCTGGATGTATGACGCTTGTTGCGAAGCATCGACGGGAATACCGATGCCTGTGGTCATAAGCACATCACCTTTGCCCAGCCATTCAGAGGGATCGGGCAGCTCGCAAACGTGCGCCCAGCTCACCAATTCATTACCCCCCTTCTCGCCAGCAATAACGCGAGAGCGAAGCTCTGGAGTTTGGGCCAGGTCATTCAAGGTAATCGGCATGATGGTCTCCCATTGACAAAACAACCGGTGAGCATTCGATCCCCACCCATAGACACATGCATCTAGCAAGAGATGAGCCAAGCAGGGGTAATGCCTCATTCACGAAAAGCGATGGCGATGTATATTTTTATTTTAACTAGCCATATCAGCTAGTTACGGACGAAATCGTCGACCTCCTTGATACCTAAAGCCCACTGCGATTCCGGCAAGTGAATGACAAGAATTTGTGTACAAACGCATCAATTTAGGTCGCATGACCGATTTTGTAACCTTTCCCTACGCCGCAGGAACACCCGAGTGACACTGGGCACCTCCACCCTACCTGCTCACTCGCCAGATACCTTGTTTAAAATTGCCCACTTTCAGACTTGCCAACATCGTCAATTCCAGCAACTCTTAACGAATACCGCCTATGCGAGAGCAATTTGTACAAATGAACAGCATAACCAACGAAATGAATAAGCCGGTAAAATATAGCCGCGCCGAAAAACGGTCGCGAAAACTTGACGAGATCAATGATGCGGCTGCGGCAATTTTCCTTCGCGATGGATACGCTGAATTTTCCGCCCGCAAGGTCGCCAAAGAAGTCGGAATAAGCCTAAGCAATTTACAACACTATTGCGGAAACACTGAGAAACTCTACATCGAAATGATAAAATCGAAACTAGAGTGGTACGTCATTAGATTCGAAGAAATTTATCTTAACGATTCAATGCCACCCCTCGAGCGATTTGAATTAGCCATTCGAGAGAACATGCTGGCAACGATGGACGATATGACGGGCAGGTTATTTTTTCAAATTGGAGCCTTAGCAACTCAAGATGATCAAGCCAAGAAAATAATGATCGACCAATACGACCATTTCCTTAGCGGAATGAAATATTTGGTCACTCTTATCAACCCTCTTCTCAGCGCAGAGAAAGTTCAAACATACAGTGGACTCATAGCCACGATGATTGAAGGTAATTTCTTCTATCAATGGCAACCAAGCATGCCCCCGCAGGTACGCGCTGACATGATCACCACCGCGGTTGATCTTTGGTGCCAGATACTAACGGGCAAGCCATACCCCAGTAAAACGAACGATGCAAAAACAGTTTTTCATAATTCGCGAACCTAAAGCCTAGGACATTATGAGTAGAATTCTAAGCAGAGATGAATGCGCCCAGAGCGAAACATCGATGAATCGCGGGAAACCCAGAGCCTTGATATTCTCATGGAATTTATCAAAACATTTAGTTTTCAATATATAAAAAAAGCCGCCCTAAGGCGACTTAACGGTAGGCGCAAACAATCTATTGTTTGACGACCCAAGCATTGAAGCGCTGCTCCAGCTGCTCTCCATGATCTGCCCAGAAAGATGCGTTCATAGCCTCCTGGTGAGCCAGATTCGCCTCGTCTGTGGGCATATTGCTGCTTCGTGCTGCATCTACAAGCGGAACCGCCGCCCGGTTTACTGGGCCATAAGCGATTTGCTGGGCGAAAGCTTTCTGAACGTCTGTTTCCAACACGGATTGAATGAAGCGAATGCCTTCCTCAGGGTTTCGGGCGCCTTTAGGAATAGCGTAAGCGTCCATGTCATAAATACCCCCATTCCAGACAACACGAAGATCGCTCTCGTTCTGCACCGCAGCGATGCGTCCATTGTAAGCAGAGCTCATTACGACGTCGCCAGAAGCAAGATATTGAGGCGGTTGAGCGCCTGCCTCCCACCATTGAATATAGGGTTTAATCTTGTCGAGCTTCGAGAAAGCCCTATCTTGGCCTTCCCGCGTACTAAGTACGGTATAAACATCCTTTGGCTCGACACCGTCAGCCATCAGTGCGAACTCCAATGTATACATTGCACCCTTACGCAAACTTCGCTTTCCTGGGAATTTTACAACATCCCAAAAATCCATCCAGCCAGTTGGTGCGGTCTTTAGCTTGTCTGCATTGTAGGCAAGCACAGTAGACCACACAAAAAAACCAACCCCGCAGGGCTGTACTGCACCGGGCAGCAGATCGGCAGCCAGCTTAGAAATGGCCGGTTGCTGACCAATTTCTTCCAACATACCGTCGTCACAAGCACGCGCCAATTCAGGCATTTCCATCTCGACTACATCCCAAGATACGCTGCCCGTGTCGACTTGCACCTTTACCTTGGCCATCTCACCGTTGAATTCATCAGCGATGATTCGAGTACCTGTTTTCTGCGTGTATGGCTCATAAAAAGCCTTTACCTGTGCAGTTTTATTAGCGCCACCATGTGAAACTACAGTCAGGTCTGCGTGGGCCTGGATACTGAAGGCGCACCCCAAAGCTAATAAAAGGGAAGTACTGAGAATTTTTTGCATTATTATCATCTCCGGTGCTCATAAATCGTCTCTGATTTTGAAGTAATGGTGCCGTTTTAGGCCTCTCCGGCTTACGAGCCGCTGTCTAGTCTTGAGGGGGGGCGCATTCTCAAGCAATCAGACATAACAATGATTTCAAGAGCCACACTCGTACATCTGTATGAAGGACAGACCTCCAAAGAAAAGCCTATGGTGCGTCACCTATTTGCTCCGCGAACCTAGCCCCGTCACTCTCGGACTTACCATGCCTTTTTGCATCCAAGACATAATCGACAACTCGAGCCTCCGGACTCGCCTTCTTGGCGGCGCTGAAGGAGCGAATCGACGGCTGCGATGGGCTCATGTATGTGAATTGACTGATCCAACAGAATGGCTCGGAGAGGGAGACCTGTTGATGACAACAGGCATCGGTATTCCTCACTCTCCTAGAGAGCAACAAGCGTATGTGGAACGCTTGGTGCGAGCGAAGGTTACGGGGCTTATGATCGACGAGAACATGCAGGCGCCTGCTGATAGAGCTGCAGTGCGTTGACCCGTATAAGTTTACTTTGAGCTGAAAAAAAGGCGCCCTTTTCGGGCGCCTAAAAACATCCGCCATGCTGGATGTATCTGCTCAATTTTACGCAGCGTCTGGTACCACCGCCTGAGCAAAATGAGTGACAGGGGCGTCGCTACTTTGAACAATCTGACTCCGTATTATTTGTTCAGCTTTTGGAACCGGGCCGGCTTACGGAACAAACGGAAATCGTCAAATTTTTGCCCGTAAATAAAAGGTAGGTACGCATCGGGGTCTGGCAGTACTTCCAAGCGCGGTACAGTCCAACTCGACTCGCCTTCGGTGTAATAAGCCGTTCCAACCGATACGACTGGAATGGTGTGAAGCGGATCCAGCGCTGTCCCACTGAGCCTCAGAGTTCCCTTGCCTTCACGCTTTACTCGTAGGTTTTCCTGGTTTTTCATACAATTCAGAATTGGATCGTGTTGAAGACCAAAGCCTGTGGAATGAGGCACCGCCTTGATTTCAAAATCATAGCTCTCACTTCTTGAAGGGCCTTGGTCATCCCCAAACTCCGCTTCAATTTCGATCAAACGTACGCCGTTGCGCTCGCAGAAACCGTAGGCTTCATGACCATCCATGTAGACTTGGGCGATGCCCGTTTTCTTTGCCTCCCCCCACATCTCACGACCAATCGTGACTGGCATATCCCCGCTCACAATCAACACGAGCATGGTGGTGCCTTCGAGTTCTTTGTATCGACATTTGAGCGAAATGATTCCGCAGTCAAACTCGCCACATAGCTCACTCTGCCAACGTGAAATGCTGGCTATGGCAGTAGGTGTTTCAGGCAGATCAAAACAAGGAGGTAGCACCGACCGCAAGAATTCGAAAGTCGTCTCGAACTCAATCGATACGGCTTCAATTGTGCAACGCCCTTCAGAGAGAATTCGTTGAATTTCCTGAAGCTCTTCTTTCGTTTTTACGAAGCTCATGACAGTCGGTATCCCTTGGTATTTTTATAAAGTTAAAGGTGACAATCTGACGTGGAATTCAGGCTTTCAAATGTTTGATAACTGCTTCGGCTACGCCCAGAGAAGAAGCTGGATTCTGGCCAGTGATCAAGGATCCGGAGACGACAACATGACTTTCCCAATCACCCGACTTCGAGTACACCGCACCAAGCGCTTTCATGTCAGTTTCGACGAGATAAGGAACTGCCTTTTCCAGGCCTACCGCAGCTTCCTCACTGTCACTAAATGCAGTCACCTGAACACCTTCGACCAAGGGGCGCCCATCGCTTTTTCGAGCATCGAGCAATGCGCATCCCGCATGGCAGATCGTGGCAACAGGCTTGCCTGAGGAGATGAACGATTCAATCAGCACTACAGAATGGGGGTTATCGCGCAAGTCCCACAGGGGGCCATGGCCGCCCGGATAAACAAGCGCGGTTATATCCGATGCCGATACAGATGAAAGCTTGGCGGTGCCGTTCATGCGCTCTGCCAGAATGGCATCAGACTTATAGCGCTGGTAAAGAGGATTGCCCTTCAGTGCATCTACCGAAGCTGGATCTACAGGAACATTGCCTCCCAGTGGCGAGCAAAGGCGAACCTGGAGACCTGCGTCAACAAAGCTGTAATAAGGCGTTAGAAACTCTTCAAGCCACAGCCCAGTTTCCCTTCCTGTGTCACCGAATGTCGCGTGGGAGGTTAATACAAATAAAATACTCATCGTGTGCACTCCAGACGTTTTAGCCAAATGGCTGGCATTCAGGCAGCAGTTTGCTGTTCCCACAAATCTTGGGCGGTAGACCAGGTTTGATTAACGTCTTTACCGTCGGCGGTTTTCCAGGTGATTGGGCCAACCATTTGAAGGATGAAGGTAGTGTCGGCGAGCATCTTGGTTTCTTCGTGCTCGGCGCCGGTGGCTTCATACAGAAAACCGTGCTTGATACACAACGCACCACCATTTTCTGGCCCGCCACGCAACTCAAGAATACCGTCGAAAACATAGCCTTCTGCCGGGCCGTGATGGATATGCGGCAGCAGGATTGAGCCATTCGGGCAGTAAAACATTACTGTCCAAATACCAAACTCAGGTGACACATGAAGTAATTTCCACTTCACGCCACCGGTATGGAACTGAGCTGGAAAGTCCTGCCATTCCACTTGGTCAACCTGCACATAAGCGTCTTGTGGTTTCTGGATCTGGTTCATTTCAGGCCTCACGGATTGTGGGTATCGGTGGGCACAAGCTACATCTGGGGTTCAGTTCGTCCTATCCAGAATTGGCAACAGGTGCATCTGACTCCAGGCAGAGGAGCAAAAAAGGAGAGTTGCCGAAAATGGCTATTTACTTGGAGGTTCAGAGCTTAGCTTTCGGGTTGTAGATAACCCGGCGAGCGCTCCTCGCCCACATGAGGAATAAGAAGATGGCTAAAACAATAACGGTAATCGGCACTGGTTTGATGGGTTCCGGCCTCGCCCGCACACTGCTTGCTGCAGGACGAAAAGTCACAGTTTGGGATGGTCGTCCTGAAGCCACTAAACCTTTGGTGGAAAAAGGTGCGACGCTTGCCCCTTCCTTCGTGGAAGCGGTACATGGAAGCGAGCTGACCATCATGATTATCAGCAGCGCAGCTGGTGGTGCATCGCTTATCGAAAGCAATATCAAGTCGCTTGATCTGGTCGGTCGCTTCGTGGCCAATCTCAGTACTTCTATGCCGGAAGACGGGCAACGCTTCCGTAGTCTCGTAGAAAGTCGCGGTGGGATCTTTATCAACGCGGCTATCTCTTCGTACCCTGACCTAATTGGCGGCCCTTATACGGCGATTCAATACGCATGTGATCCAGCCGTATGGGACGAGATTGCAGAAACCGTTAAGCCGATGGCGCCACAAGGCACGATTTACACCGGTGAAGACCTGACTGTGCCACCTATCGTTGATGCTGCGATGACGGGCAGCTTTTACGCAGTGGGCCTGGCCGGCTTCCTCGAGGCAGCGGCGTATGCCAAGACTCAGGGCGTCAGTGCGAGCCAACTTTCAGAGTTCGCTGACAAGATGCTGGATCTACTGCGCTATAAGGTGCAAAAGAGCATCAAGGAGATCGAGGCCAACGATTTCAGCACAATCCAGGCGACTGTGGACGTGTATCTAGATGCCGTCGTTCAGTGGCGCGATGCACTTAAGGCAAGCGGATTGCGGGCCAGTCATATCTCAGCACTCGCGGATGACCTCAAGATTGCTCAGGATGCCGGTCACGGTGCCTTAGGCTTCAACTCGCAATATCTGGTGGCCGGGGTAAAAGGTTAAAGATTGGGCAATAAAAAGCCGGCTCCGAAAGAGCCGGCTTTTTACATTTGAGGACTCTTAATGATGACGTCGGTGCGCGCCCAATCTGCTCACAGTCTGAGATGGCAGCTCTCCGAAAAACTCCTGATAGTATTTTGAAAATCTACCCAGATGACTGAAGCCAGCATCAAGCGCGGCGCCTTGAATTGTTTCTTGCGGTGAGGACATCAGCAGTTTTCGAGCGGTGTTCAGTCGCACAGACCTTACATAGTTCAGCGGAGTCATGCCCAATACATCTTCGAAACTGTACTGAAGCGTTCTACGGCTGATCCTCAGATGGTTACACAGGTCTAGCACTCCAATGTCTTCATCTTGGACATGGCGAGCGAAAAATTCGCAGCTCTTTTCGACGATGTATGTCCTTGTCGAAGGAGGAACGACGAGCCGAGTAGAACTTTCAAAATCCAAAATTTCTTGGACGCAGCTAAAAACCTTATCCAGGCTTGAACTGAATGGGGCTTGCCCTATTCCTGCATGGACGTTACTCAGATGAGATTTTAGATTCAACTCGAAATCGATCTGAGTGTCGGTGGAGGGCTGAATAAATCGCTCGAATGGCTTCGACTCGATATTCAGGAAAGCTTCAGTTTTGAATGTTTCGAGAAAAGCTGCCTTACTGACGGTAAGCATCAATGCTTCGATAGGCGCTTTTGCTACCGCATGGAAAGAGCGCCCAGATGAAATGTGAAAGGTGTTGGCGTTAACGTACCTGCCATTGAGAAGCACATCCTCCTCGGATCGCACGTTGACGATGACTATCGAGTCAAGCGGAACATGGCAGATTTGCTCGACGCAGGGACTGTCCATCGTCTCGCGAGTAACCTGCACTTTTCCGGCAATGGAATGGCTCGCGATAGCACCATGGAAGTGAGCTTTCTTTTCAAGCTGATGATAACGATTGTCATCCCACTCATTCAGGCCTCTAGCGTGTTCAAACGCATCATGCGACTCCATAAACCGAAACCTGGTGTCGTTCTGAGGTGTGTGTGTGGCCATCATGAAATCTCGCTTAACTTAGGTGACACATGTCTCTAGGCAAGCTTCATGCCGCCCCTCATCAAAGTTTTTCTGATTTTCTGCGTGCGCGCAGAAAGGTGCCTAAAACGCGCGCTGCAGGCCGAGCAAAAAAAGACGCAAAGTCACTTTGGACTTTGCTTTTTTTGTAAAGTGATACCGTGCTTGCATTTTATTGGGTCAGACGACCCAGTCTGGTGCGGATTTACTCACTTCTCAACCGCAGATCCGAGAAAAAACTACCCAACTGCTCGCGAAACCTGCTAGCCAAAATGCCCAGCAGTCGCTCCTCCATCCAGAGAATAAACGATCCCATTCGTGTAACTGGCTTCTTCGGAAGCCAGGTGATAGATGACCGTCGCCACCTCAGCAGGCTGGGCAAATCTACCCAAAGGTACCTCTTTGGCGTAAGACTTCATCTCGGCTTCAGGGTCACTCGCCTCCGCAAATAAGCTGTCCATCATCCGAGTCTGTACGAAGCCTGGACATACTGCATTGCTACGTACTCCCCAAGGCCCATAGTCCAGCGCCAGGCAACGTACAAGCCCCAGTACACCGTGTTTAGATGCACAGTAAGCCGCATATCCCGATGCACCACGCACTGAAGCGTCGGATCCTACGGCAACGAAAGCGCCCGTTTTCTGTTCCATAAAAATCGGCATCGAATACTTCGACATTAGCCAGGTACCAGTGAGGTTCACTCCTAGCATGAACTCCCAGTCTTCCCTAGCCAAATCATGAACCAGTCCTGTGCGAGCAACCCCCGCGCAAGGGATCACGGCATGAAGCGCAACGTTGAAGGATCTGGCGAACTCAAATAGCCCTCGCACCTCGTCCTCTAGAGAGACATTCACGACCCGGGCATGAAAGCTGCCAGAGCCGACCTTTTGGGCCGTTTCTTCCAAGCCAGATTGCGAAAGGTCGCAGCCGATCACACAGAAATTATTCTTTGCAAAGTGGACGGCGGTCGCCTGGCCGATTCCAGAACCAGCTCCAGAAATAACGACAATGTTCATTTCTTTGCTCATGGCTGTACTCCATATTTTTTTTAGGCTGAGCCCGCAACTTAGCGTTAAGGAAGGGCGTAGCCATAGCCAATATCGGCAAACCGCAGGGAGGTTGCCGATAGGAGGAAATCTCGTAATGGATTGCCAAAAATGGATACGAGGTAACAGCTGCCAAGCGTAGGCTGAATACAGGGCGCAATTGGACAGTTTTACTGACCGTCGAAGGGAAGCAACAACTAAGCGTCCAGCAACACTTACTACCGCTGCCATAATAATTTTCTAAAACAGCCAAAGCGGACGGCATCGTAAGAACTCGTCCAGAGAGCAACGACATGAGCAAAGCTGACGTTGAACACGGCACAGGAATGATGAGTACAAGCGAAAGCTTGAACACGGATCTGTTGAAGCAATTGGAGGCCATGAACCAGCCCGAGCACACCTCCTCCGAATGCTGGAGTAGCGCTGCGTCGCTCGTTCGAGAAGCCTCTATATGGATTCTCTTAGGTGCTGTTCTCTGGATCGGTACCTTGCTGGCTGTAGGAGCAAACGCATGAGCAATTCACATAGCGTCGAACAAGAAGCCCTCGCGGGTCGGTTGCCAGTTCTGTCGGGTAACCGGGTGTACAAAACCTACGGCTCATTTCTCTGGACTTGTTGCGCATTCAGTGCGGCAACATGGGCATTCCTCATAGGCAGTTATCTACCGTATGTAGGTGATTGGCGGCTCGGAGTGATGGGGTATGTGATCGGCCTCATCATCGGCATGGCATTGGTCTCGCTCGCTTCGGGAGTGCCCAGCTACAAATACGGTACCGACCCTATTGATACCGCCAAAGCGTCTTTCGGCTACAGAGGGATCATCGTTCCCCTATTTGGCTTGCTTGCAACCTTGATCGGCTGGTCTTACGTAGTTGAAGCATTGACAGCCAGGGGAGCAGCGAACGTCGCCGCCACCGTCACAGGAAGCCAGGTTACTGGCGATTCACATGAGCACCTGGTGATTGGCGTTGCGTTGGCTACATTGTTCCTTGTGTGGTTTATTGCATGCAAAGGGCCGAAGTTTTTTGAACGTCTCAACGGTTTTATCGGGCCGCTGCACATGCTGATCACCCTGGTGATGTTTGGCATCCTGGTGCATAAATTCGGGCTCGAAAACCTGTGGCACAACCAAGTGGCCCCAGATCAGATGCTGTCGCATGATCCCGTACAGGGCCTGGCACTTGCCGTTGAGTTTGGCGTCTCCAACGCCATGACTTGGTGGCCAGTCATGGGTGGTCTTACTCGCCTGGTAAAAAGCAAAAATCATGTGATGGGCCCATCAATCATTGGCGTGGGCATCCTCGGAGCGGCGGTTGTCTCCACCGTTGCGGCCCTTGCAGCCATCAGCGCAGGCACTTACGACCCAACGATTTGGATGATCGCAGTTGGCGGGCCAGTATTCGGCTCAATCGTGATGACCATCGTTCTGACGGCGAACATTGCCACGATGGTTGTGATGATCTACCTGGCGGGGGTTTCAATTCAGCAGGTCAAATTCTTCGCAAGATTAAAATGGGAACTGCTTCTCGCACTCCTCCTGCTGCCTGGGGTGTACTTCGCCTTTGAGACCGAATGGTTGCTGTCTAAGGTTATGAGTTGGCTGTCGTACAACGGCGTGATGTTTGTGGGTATCTCCGGGATCACGCTGGTTGATTACTTCATCCTGAGACGCGAGCAACTCGATGCTCCCAGTCTTTTCGCCACCCGCAACAGCAACTACGCCTACTGGGGTGGCGTGAACTGGACAGCGGTAGTGATCAGCATCGTGGCGGTGATTGGCTACCTGGCGCTGTATGACCCCGTAACGGTTGCGATGAATCAATGGTTTCGTTACCTGGGCGCCTCCATTCCAGTAATCGCCATATCTGGAGCTTCGTACTACTTGGCCGTGCGACTCATTGTGGCTCCGATGGGAAAAGGTAACTACACCAAAGGAACAGCTATCACCAGCCGTCCGACACTCGACCCACAGCCTGCACCTGGAGCAATGAAGGTCAGCCTCTAGCCGCCAAATCTGTTTCCCGGCAATGAGGCCCAGCCCAAGCTGAGTCCAACATCTCGTTTCCCTCAGGGCGTCTTCTAGGCGCCCTTTTTTATGCAATGCGCGCAGCTCACTGCGCCCAACAGAGGCGTTGCTAATGCTATCGATGTATTCAATAAAGTTCAGGATGCTAGCCTTGGCAGGACTATGCTTAGTGACAACACTGGCGAGCGTCGTTGCCCTTAACGTCTTCCAGGGAAAAGTGTCTTCAGATGAAATCCGAACGCAGAGCAGTGTTCTATTGGAAGTCGCAGCTCGCGATCAGCTCATCGGCAACGGGAAAACCCAGCAAGCTCGCATAGAGAAAAAATTCAGCGATGCCAAGCTATTAGCTCAGCAGGTAGCTCTGCAGGTGGGTACGCTTCGAGATCAGTTTGCGGAGGGTCGGATCAGCGCCGGGAACCTGCGGCGAGACATGGTCAAAAGCATTCATCAGGCAGTTGCGGCCAACCCTACTTTCTTGGGGCTATACGTATCTTTTGAACCCAATCAAGCAGGTGGAGAAGATGAAGGATTCAAAGGCAAGACAGAGTTCGGTTCAAACGAAATTGGCCGTTTCTCAACCTACTACTCCCGTTACGGCAGCACCACCTTCGAATTAGCAGCATTAGACGAAAAAACCATCAACGGCGATCAATCGAATGCTAGCGGCCAACCGATGAATTATTGGTACAGCTGCTCGAAAAGTACGCTTAAGCCCTGCATTACTGCCCCTTACTTCGACACACTGAATGGCCAAACCGAAGGTCTCGTATCGCTTGCAGTTCCCTACTTGGAAAAGGGCAAGTATGTCGGTGTGCTGGTGGTCGATTTGAGTCTGAATGATCTTCAGGAGCAAAGCGAAAAGCTCTCCCGAGATATTTACGGCGGACATTCGACGGTGAGCATCGTGAGCGACTTGGGCGTAGTCGCTGCGAACAGCGCCTCGGCGAAATCAGCTGGAAAATTTGCATCTGAGGTGTGGCCTGAAAATGGAGCGCATCTTCAGGCTCGAACATTTGCCTCTGGGATATCAGCTGCTCGCGAACGCGACAATTTTCAGTTGCTACTGCCCTTCTCTCCTATTGGCGAGTCAGCGTCTTGGGCCGTAAAGATCGACGTTCCATGGGGTACATTGATGGCACCTGCTGACAAGCTGGCAGACCAGCTCGATACACGACGCCGTTCAGGTATGTGGCAAAGTATTATGTTCGGCGCGTTGCTCGGAACATTAGGTCTTTTGTTAAGCGCGGTAATCATCCACAAATCGCTTCAACCATTGAGTGTTATCACGCTCATGATCAAGGAAATCGCGAGCGGTGACGGCGACCTGACCAAGCGGATCAACTACCGCCAACCTAACGAACTTGGTGAGCTTTCAGGATGGTTTAATCGCTTCTTGGAAAAACTGCATCCTCTGATAAGGGAGATCCAAGCCACAGCCCAGAAAACTCGTGAGGCCGCAACGCACGCGTCCGCGATAGCACAAGAATCTCGTGCCAAATTGAACGCCCAAGCCAATGAGGTCGATCAGGTGGCTACAGCGTCTACCGAAATGGCGGCGACTGCGCAGGAAGTGGCCAGGAATACCGCATCTGCCGCCGATGCCGCGCAGGATAGTAATGACGCGGGATCACAAGCTGATCGAATCATTGTCAGCGCAAGCCAAACAATTCATAAACTGTCCAATGGCATGAGTCAGAACATGTCCCAAGTCAGGGCGCTCGCCGACAGCAGCACAAAGATCAGTTCCGTTCTGGAGGTCATTCGGGGGATCGCCGAACAGACAAACCTACTCGCATTGAATGCCGCCATCGAAGCCGCTCGCGCTGGCGAAGCCGGTCGAGGATTTGCGGTTGTCGCAGACGAAGTTCGAACTCTAGCTCGGCGCACCCAAGATTCGGTAGCTGAGAGCCAGCTAGTCATTGAAGCTCTTCAACAGAACACCTCTAATGTGGTCGCTGCAATGAGCGAAAGCCACTCACTGACAGGCACGACGGTTGAAGAATTCGCCAGGGTCGGGGATGCGCTTCAGCAGATGAGCATGGGGGTCGGAAGGATAAATGACATGACCCTACAGATCGCGACGGCTACAGAGGAACAAAGCAACGCGGCTGATGAAGTCAGTGCAAACGTCAGCAACATCAGGGACTTCACCCAGAGATTGGCCGTGAACGGTCAAGAATTGGAAATCGTCACCATGCACCTTGATCAGCTAGCGAAGACTCTCGAAGAAAAAGTAGGCCATTTCAAAGTCTGATCTGTTCACCTTTGCGCCCCCTTATGCGAGGGCGCACTCACCTAGCTAAGCAAGGTCATCTGCAGGTGAACACGTCAAGGTGGCAGTCCAAAATGAGATCGCGGTCTCGACCATCTGTTCGCGGAGCCCCGACGTTGGGCTCAACTGATCCTGGTAGAAAAAATTCCCCTCAATCTGTGTCGCGATCAGAGCCGCGTATGTCCGGACTTTGTCCGCTGGTAACTGCGGATTGATTTCAGTGATCAACTGACAGAAGCCGGTAAGGAATTGGTTGTACTGACTGACCATTAAATCCTTGACCGACGCATCGTGGCTGGCCAAAGCGCCCATTTGAAAAAAGAACTTTCCAGTTTCTGTATCAAATGTCGCTGATGAGTTTTCCCGAATGGCAACTGCCAATCGCTCAATCGGTGTCGCGGCGGAGGCATTCTCAACCAGGTGATTCACGGCCTCTACGAAGTGACCAAGCTTTGCCTTGATCATTTGCCGGCAAAGATTTTCCGTATTGCCACAGTAGTGCTGAAGGTTGTTGAGGCTAATGCCCAACTCCTTGGCAACCTTTCGGGCGGAGAATTGCGCGTAGCCATCCCGCACAAAGATAACGGCAGCGGCATCATTGATCTCTTCGATTTTTTTTAGCCGCTTACCGGCCCGGCTGTAGGGGCTGACGTCCCCAGCTTCACTTTCTTCATACTCTAGTAGCACGCCGTGGCCGCTCCTTTTTAAGCGTTGGTGACCCATTCTTGGTGGGAACGATTCGAGCATTCGTCTCCATATTAACCCTAACCAAAGTCGCCAGTGCGCGGTATGACCAGTTGGCACCCTTGAGTTGCAAACTTCGGATAAGCTGCCTGACTTTCCGAACGTAGAGCCCCCGCGCAGCATCAGTGGAAGATTGTATTGAGCTGCTCCAATCGAACGGATCAGGCAACACTTTCAATTTACGTAGCGGCAGTGAAATCGTGGCGTCAGATAATGCTTGATTCAGGACGCACCGACTCATCACGGCCAATCTTCACTGCATGGAAATGGCCGTTGGTGAGGGGCGCGGACACATTGGGATCGCCACCACGTAAGCCAAATACATTCAATCTGACCGCCAAGGAAATTGAAGAAAAAAGCCCCGGAGATTTCAGGGGCTTTTGTCTTTGCAAATCTACAGATGCTGTAAAAACCAGTCCGTCGCTGCCTTACTCGAAGCTTCAAAGTATTTGATGTAAGGATCGAAGTGACCGCCCTCAAGCAGAACCAAAGCCTTCGGCTGAAGCGCCTGCTCGTATGCTTTGAGAGCCAAATCCGTGACCGTCAACGTATCGCGCTTGGCCACAAGCATCAGCAGCGGAGTCGGGCTTATGCGATCAATAACAGATCCTGGCTCATATTCATTCAGCATCTCAACGCTCTTGAGCGTTACCTCGTTACGCCAAGCAGGGGCGATGGTTCGTCCGCTGTGGACGAAGAAGTCGTAGGAATCCTGCCCTGGAAGAGCACAATCACTTGTTGGGTCTTCGTTAACGACTTCGAGCATCATAGGGGCCTTGCCCGCATAGCGATCAGCCCGGTCTACCTCAAATGCATCTATGACTACAGGCAGCAAATCAGGGCGAATGGCGAGGCGCACATCCATCGACCCGCTTATATCAGGCACCTGTGCCGCTACACATTTCACCCGGCGATCAAAAGCTGCTACCTGTAAAACATGTCCACCGCTGTAGCTTGACCCCCAAATGCCGATCCGCTGACTGTCGATCTGCTCAAGCTTACACGCGAACGTAATGGCGTCTCGGTAATCGCGGATCTGAAGGACGGGGTCAACTTCCTGCCGAGGAAGACCATCACTCGATCCAAAATTACGGTTGTCGTAGATCAATACGGCAAAACCATTTTGCGAAAATACTTCACCGTATTTATCCAGGTACTGCTCTTTTACTGCAGTAAAACCGTGGGCCATGACGATGGCCGGATACTGATGCTTTGCCTGTCCTTCAGGAGTGTACAGCCACCCTCGGAGCGTCACGCCATCGGTAGTTTCGAAACTGATGTCACTGCGCATTGTTGGTTCTCCAAGCGTCGCCGCCCGTTAATGTGCGTTAAAGGATATCTTCGGCGGTGGTATTCAAAGCGGTATCTGGAGCAACCAGATAATTGGGATCACGCATCTCGATCCATCCGCAGAACGGTGGGTTCGTGCTCCAGCCCAACAGGCGCTGAACACGCTCGGGGAACTCACGAACACGCTCACGAGGCACAGCGATGTATTGGTTTTCCTCTTGACGCAAGTAACCCAAAACCAAGGTAGTAGCGATCGCAGTACGTGGTTTGTCCACCGTCGTGTTTCTGCCACCACTGTGGTACGTCGATCCGAGGTAGATCAAGCCGTCACCAACATTCATCTCAGCCGGCACGGATTCCTCGTAGGTTGGCGCACGATCGTCATCCCATTTGTGGCTACCTGGAATAACTCGCGTCGCACCATTTACCTCGGTGTATTCGCTCAATGCATACAACACCTGGATCTGACTGTCAGGGCCAGGGTGACGGCGGTGGTGCGCAATATCATCCCGATGCAGCGGCTGTGCTCCTTCACCAGGCATGATCATGATTGCCTGGGTCAATGACATTTGCAGCGCTGGGATGGACACGTGCTGAACACCGTCGAGCCAGTATTTGAAAGGCTTGCACAGATGCTTCTCTGCCGCGCCGTACAACTGTGGCTGAGTGATGAGTTCTTGCATGTGCAGTGACCGGGAAAACAGCCCCGATATGCGCCTTGTTTTACGCCCAACGAAAGAACCGTCGCCATTAGGAGCAACGTCCAGCACGTCAGCCAAATCAGCCCATAATCCGTCGATGGTCTCTTGCTTGAGCATGTTTTTAACAATGCACCCACCATCGCGCTCCAGGCACTCAAGGATGTCGTCGATGCTCGCGCTGCTAGGCAGAGTGACCAACGCTTTTTTGCTACTCATCTTGCTCTCCGGAAAACTTGAGGTGTTCGTGGAGCTTTTATACAAGGAGAATGAGCATTCCTTTATCCATAATCGGCAAGCCGACATGGCACCGTAGTCGTTTCCTGCCCTCTGCATCCGTTGCCGATACTGGCTAGGCAAGTTGGCGAACTGCGAATAGCGTCTCCTCAACAATTCATATCGTTAAGGGGCACCAGAATGAAAAGACTAGAAGGCAAAGTTGCGTTGATTTCCGGGGCGTCATCAGGCATTGGTGCAGCCAGCGCCATACGATTTGCAGAAGAAGGCGCCAAAATTGTCATCTGTGACATCGATGAGGCAAAGGCCAGTTCAGTTGTGCAAGCAATCCAGGCTGCAGGTGGTGAGGCAATATTTGCCCGCTTGGATGTTCGGGATGAGAGTCAATGGATTTCAGCGTTTCAGGCAGGAGTATCAAAGTTTGGTTTCGTGAACGTCGTCATAAACAGCGCTGGCATCGCGGTACCCGGCAATGTCGAAACCATGAGCTTTGACGACTGGAACAAGGAGCTTTCAGTCAACCTCAATGGCACCTTCTTCGGCGTGAAACATGCTTTCAAGAACCTTCGGAAAAAAGGAGGGTCGATTATCAATCTGTCGTCCATCGAAGGCATTGTTGGCCATCCGGAATACGCAGCATATTGCGCAGGTAAAGGCGCAATCCGTAACCTCACCAAATCAGCTGCGTTGCATGCTGGCCGAAGTGGCTACAAGATTCGGGTCAACAGCATTCACCCTGGGTACATCGTGACGCCAATGGTTGGAAATGACCCAGTTGAGCTGGAGCGTTTGGCCAAGCTGCATCCAATCGGTTTCCTGGGCGAAGCAATCGATATCGCCAACATGGCGCTCTTTTTGGCTTCAGACGAGTCGCGCTTTGCGACAGGAGCCGAATTTGTGGTCGATGGTGGATTCCTCGCGCAGTAAGTAGCCGCCCTCTCTCGCTTTCACCAAGGATGGTGCAAGCGATCACAGTAACTCCTTTTCTATAGCATTGATTCTGGCCATGACGCTGGGAATGCCTAGTCAGTCTCACCGACAGACTTTATCTCCGAGTTTGCTGATAGCAGGCTTCGTGTCTATCCAAAAAAGCTTTCAAAGTGCACATCAAATTGTCGATGAAATCAGACAGACTCGCCGTGCAGGATGGAGCGCGTCGGCATAATTATGTCGCCCATCCAAGCATATGC
>Ga0065714_10000002_pt1 | contig 50733 bp, 87 predicted proteins | sample MisRhiReplicate2_FD_59101 | JGI IMG/M metagenome (GOLD analysis project Ga0065714, IMG submission 59101) | Miscanthus rhizosphere microbial communities from Kellogg Biological Station, MSU, sample Rhizosphere Soil Replicate 2: eDNA_1 v2... | ecosystem: Host-associated > Plants > Roots >...
CCATCCGTTCTCTTCGTACCCGATCATCAGCCATGGGTTGAACTTCTCCAGGGTGTCTATGTTTTCTTCCTTGACTAGCTTCATAAAGGAGCCCGCTACATTGTCCAGCTTGTCGCCCTGCTCAGCGATTGCTTGAAGAACCTGTGCCTGCTTGCTTTTAGTAGTAGTCATGTCTGCAAAGCCTCTTTTGTATTAATCCTTTAGTTAATCCTCAGACAGGGGCCGCCGGGGCCGGCGGTTGTTCCTGCCTATGCCTAATGTTAGTTTCGGTCAGCTAGAGTGCAAATACGATTTAGCTATAAGCAAGCCATGCTTTATAGCTATCAAAATCTAAGTGTTCTCCGGAGAAGTGTTTTTAGTTTGTGGTATGCTTGCCATCCAAATGCAAATTGCTGACAAAGGACTCAAAGATGCTGACGCTTGAAATGATCCGATCTCTTCTGCAAGACCGCCGCGTTCCTCTGGTTGCTGAGGCTACAGGTCTTCACTACAACACCATCCGCCAGATACGTGACACGCCAAGCGCTAACCCTACTTATAAGGTGGTTAAGGCTCTCAGCGATTATTTTGAGGGTAAATAATGGCTAACGCATGGTTTCGGATGTATTCCGAGTTCGCTACGGACCCAAAGGTGCAGATGCTGTCCGAGGTCAACCAGCGCCGTTATGTAATGCTGCTTTGCATGCGTTGCAGTAACGACAACGTAACGTTACATGATGAAGAGGTAGCGTTTCAGCTTCGCGTTACAGACGAAGAATGGATGGTCACAAAGGCTGCATTGATGTCGAAAGGCATGATAGATGAGGATGCAAAACCTTGCGCATGGGACAAGCGTCAATACATCTCCGACTCAAGTACTTCGCGGGTTGCAGCCTATCGAGAGCGAATGAAACAGAAAGGAAACGTTACAGAAACAAAAAGTAACGCCCTAGATACAGATACAGATACAGATACAGATAATAAAAAACCTGTCGCGGCAAAGGCCGCTAGGGTTAAGTTTGATCCGTTGCCAATGAAGCCTGCGAACGTAAGCGAACAGGTATGGGCTGAATGGTGCCAAGCAAGATCGGAAAGCAGAAAGCCATTGACCAAGGCGATGTGCNCGGCCCAAGCTAAGCAGCTAGATGGCCACGGCAATGCAGACGAGGTTATCCGCAAGTCTATTGCTGCTGGATGGCAGGGACTGTTTCCGGATAGCGTCAAATCAGCGTCTGCGCGACACAGTGGATTCGACCAGATTGATTACATGGACGGTTTGACCGTCGCTGAAAACGGCTCACTACGATTCTGAGGAAATAATATGACCTTTACACAATTTACCTACCATGCAGGTCTTTGCCCTGCTCATCCTGAAGAGCGTGCCGGCTCAAGTGATGACGGAGCAACTATGTCTTTTTGCTTGGAGTGCTCCCGCGAGAAGCAGAAAGCTGAAGGGATAGCCGAACAAAAGGCTCAAGCGGAGGCGAGACGGGTTAAGGAAATCGCCGCTCGTATTGCGTCATGCCGTATCCCAGCCAGGTTCGCCGATAAATCCTTCTGGGACTATTCGCCATCGTCTGGTGGCCAGCGATCAAATCTCGAGAAGTGCCAAGATTACGCCGAGAATTTCGATACCCATTACGCTGACGGTCGATGCCTCATCCTTTCCGGCACTGTGGGCACGGGAAAAACGCATCTTGCGATTGCAATCTTGAAGGATGCGGTTGAAAAGCAAGGCTATACGGGTAAATACTGGACCGTGAACGGACTGTTGCNAGTTATCCGGTCTTCATACGAGAAAGACTCTGGCTTCAGCGAGTCCGACGTGATTTCCTCGGTCACAGATACTCATCTTCTGGTTCTTGATGAGGTTGGCNCAACAAAGCAGTCTGAGTTTGAGATGGCAACGCTGTTCAACATCATCAACTCAAGGTACGAATGGAAGCTTCCGACCATAATTATCTCAAACCTCGGGCCAAAGCAGATTGGCGAGGCGATTGGCGAACGATGCTTCGACCGTCTGCGCGAAGGTGGCAGCGAATGTCTTGTCTTCCAAGGAGAATCAAATCGCNAGAAATAGATTGCTCCGGCGCCAAGGAGGCAATACCATTACAGAATAATTACTCGGAGCGGGAAAATGAGAGATCCTTTTAGCCTGGAGGCTGAACAGAGCGTCTTGGGTGCAATGATGATTGCGCCTGAGATGATCGACCTGCTATGCGCTGACATATCGGCCAAGGATTTCTATTGGCAGGACAACGCTGATGTTTTCAAGGCAATCCTCGAGCTTAACTCGCTTAACCGTCACATCGACTTTTTGACGGTTGGCGAGCATATTGGGAATCTGGATAGCGGAGAACCAGCGTTCGCCTACACTGCGGAAATCCAGAAGGGCACGCCTAGTACTGCCAACGCAGAGCAATACGCAAGGATCGTGCGTGAGCGCTCCATGGACCGTGCTTTGATTGAGGCTGCACGAGAGATTCACGAGATCGCGCACAGCACCATTCAAACCGAGGACAAAATCTCGAGATCGCAGACGGCTATCCTCGGACTGGATACCGAGACAGCCACGAACGACACCGTGAACATCTTTGATTCGCTGGTTAAGCACATGGATGTTCTCGAGGTTCGGCTTGCTGGTGACAATGCTGTCACTGGCATCGCTACAGGGCACGAGGACTTCGATAATCACACCGGCGGTCTTCAGCCTGGTGGACTCTACCTTATTGCTGGTCGACCGAAGATGGGAAAAAGTACCCTAGCGATTGGGATCTGTCAGCACGCGGCCTTTCGTCAAGGCAAGCGCGTGATGATGTATCACCTTGAGATGACCGAGAAGCAGGTTATGGATAAGGTACTGGCTGCCGAGGCTACTATCCCGCTTGATGCCATGAAGGACGGCTCAGCATTGTCGGATCACTCGGCGCAACTCATGGCCGCTGTATCCAAGATGAAAGACGCGCACTTCGACGCTTCCTATCGCTCGAGCTACACAATGCAGCAGATCAGGGCAGATGCACGGCGCAAGAAACGCAAGGACGGGCTAGACCTGATCATGGTCGATCACCTTGGGCTACTGAACGCGGATGATCCAAAGCACAACCAAGTGGCAAAGATTACGGAGATCTCGAGGCAGGCTAAGCTAATGGCTAAGGAGCTGAATGTTCCGGTTTTGTTCCTGTCACAGCTCAACCGTTCGCTCGAGCAACGACCTAATAAGAGGCCTGTACCTTCTGACCTGCGCGACTCCGGATCGCTAGAGCAAGACGCTGACATGATCATCTTTGTCTATCGCGACGAGGTTTATCATCCGGATACTGATCGCAAGGGTATTGCCGAGATAATCATTGGCGCCGCTCGAGAGTGTTCGCCTGAGACGTTCTTCAGCATCTTCCAAGGCAAGTACTCGAGGTTTACCAAGCTTGATCCTGCTGTATTCCAAGGCTGGGATGAGGAAGAGCCGGCGCCTAAGAGTAATGGCGGGACTAAGTGGAAGAAGGAAGGTTTCTAGTGGAGAGCGAGAATGACTATCTGTGTTACGAATGTTGGGCCGGTGAATTTGGCAACCCTTTCGACTGCCGAACGCCAGAGCATCGAAGATCACAAAGCGGACTGTCTCCAGAGATGGAAGCTAGCTCGGGACCATGCCAGCGCGATCTATTTGGGGTTGAAGGCGAATAGGGGGAGATTATGGGCAGAGCGGGAATTGAAGACTAAGTCCGAGATCGAAGCCGAAACCAGGCGCCAACTTAACTTATTGCTGAAGGTTAAACGATGAGTGAATTGTGGGAAGAGGCTGACATCCAGCTTCTTAGGTTTGGTGTTGCGGACGGCCTATCCATTAAGGAGATGGCCGTATCGCTCGGAAGGTCAGATAAGGCGATTAGAAATAAATGCTGGCGCCTTGGATTGCTTGAGTCTCGCGAATGGACGGAAGACCAGATACAGATGATCCGCGACGAGTACGCTACCGAAAAGCCAGTTCGAATTGATAGGCTTGAAGAGCTGACAGGCAAGACAAGGGCAGCGATATTCCTCAAGGCTTCTAGGATTGGCCTTGGAGACAGGAATAGGAAAGTTGTCGAATTCCGAAAGGAGTACCCGAACAAATTCGATACCAAGGAAGAGCTATCGGCCTTTCATTCAGAGAGACAGAAGAAAGCGCTTGCAGAGAATGGACATCCACGAGGAATGCTAGGGAAGAGCCACAGTGAAAGCACGAAAGCCGCGTTATCATCGATATGCACCGAATGGAACCGGAGCCTTACCGATGAGAAAAGGATTGAATATCTGATTAAAGGAACGAAGACGAAGATGGCTAACGGCACATACGCACCACCACGCAAGAACTGCACATGGAAGGCTGCATGGCATGAGATCGGAGGAAAGCGTAAATACTACCGGTCCAAGTGGGAATCGAACTACGCCTATTACTTGGAGTCGTTGAAGGTCAACGGAGAGATCAAAGATTGGACGCATGAATCAAAGGTATTTTGGTTTGAGGGAATCAAGCGCGGCTGCGTTAGCTACCTGCCAGACTTCCATGTTATCCAGAACGATGGATCAGACGAATACCACGAGGTTAAGGGCTGGATGGATGCCAAGAGCGTTACTAAGATCAAGCGCATGGCTAAATATCATCCAGATGTCAAGCTAATTGTGATCGATTCCAAGGCTTACACGGCTCTGCAAAAACAAGTGAGCGCAACCGTTCCAGGCTGGCAGAAATAGCTTGACGCCAACCCAGCAGCACCGTAAATTGTTTTCACATTCAGAGGGAGTACAAAAATGAACATCGAATTCAAAGACGGCAAGATCACCATCGACGCTTACGACCTGCTTAGCTCGATGACTGATGAGCAGAAGCTTGACCTGGCAGAACGCCTGAGCTGCGAAGAGGTAATCATCAAGCATGTTGCTGAGCAGATTTTTGACGGGCTTACCGAGAATGGTCACTCTGGTTGCTTCGGTTCAGGGTCGCCATACCACTCAAGCGCATTGATGGACGCTAAGCTGCGGGTTGCTAACGAGGCAGGCGACGTAGCCAAGAGCGAGATCTCTACGCTTCAGTGGAAATACGAGCACGCTCACGCTCAAAGCGAGAAATACAGCAAGGCATACTTCGACCTGCTGCATTACGCTGAAGACAAGTTCGGCTACGGCTCTGTTCCGCGCGCTATCTAAGTGTTTTCCAGAGAACAGTTAAATTGAGAGTTNGGAGGGGTGTGATGGACGAACAAGAATGGATGGAATTGGCAGCAAAAGCCGCAGGCCTGTACGTATGTCGTGATGCGTCTGTAATTGGCGTTACAGAATTCGGGATTGACCTATGGGTAAAGGAAGAAAAATTCGGAACATATCGCGCTTGGAATCCTCTTGATGATGACGGGGATGCATTCCGTCTCGCCATGAGCCTGGATATGACGGTTAACTGCAACAGAGACTCACTAACCGTTATCGTTCAATCATGGCGTCCAAAGCTTTGCAAAGCTGTACGAGGCAACGAAAATAACGAAGATGTACGACGCGCGATTGTTGAAGTCGCAGCAATGATTGGGAAACTCTTGTAATGACCCTAACCGACCTACTCACCCTCCTAATCGCCATCTACGAAAAACACGGCGACCTACCACTCGCTACAGGCTTCGACGACCATAAGCCTATTGTGGGGGCGCTGGTGTCGGAGTTCGAACACAACTCGGATTTAGGCAAGAAGGGCGAGCTGTTTGTGGATTTTTACTGAGGGATAGATGATGAATGAATTTAAGGGGACACCTGGGCCATGGAAGTGGAACGATAGATATCTCGGCCTTAAGAATCGAGAACTCAAGCGTGATGTATTCCACTTTGAGCCATACGAAGGATTAGCTCTTAGGCCTTATGGAGAGTCGCAGGAAGCGAAAACAGAGCGGGCAGCTAACGCTAGACTGATCGCATCCGCACCTGACCTTCTATCCGCCCTCCTAGCCATAACCAACTCCGGCCCCGACGCAATACCGATCAAGGAGGCGTTTGAGATGGCGCATAGGGCGATTGAGTTGGCGAGAGGAGGAAAGGTATGACTGTCTATGTGGATGACGAGCAGATCACGTTCGGGCGCATGAAGATGAATCACATGATCGCCGACACAGACGAAGAACTGCACGAGATGGCTGACTTGATTGGCGTTCAGCGTAAATGGCATCAGAAAGCAGGTACTCCGACTAGCCACTACGACATATGCCTGTCAAAGTCTGCATTAGCCATCAAACATGGCGCAAAACTGATAGATCGCGAGCAATTACGCGACATAATCAACCGAAAGAAAGCAACAAGAAATCAATAACTTGTATACAATCCTGACCAAATAATCGCCAAGATCCCATATATTGGGATTGGAGGAAGCATGAACGACATACGCGCAAAGTTTGAAGAGATTTGGCCGGTGCCTGAGGGTGTGTACTGGCGCGACTCCAAAGGCCAGTACGGCTGTGATAACCACACTTACGAAGACGCAATGGACACGCACAATATTCGTCTCGACACCTTCACCCGCTGCCAGGAGACGACAGATGTTTATGTGTCGCTGGTGGATGAGCTGCTTAAGAGCATGAGGCTGATTGAGACAGCGAGATCAGACCTTTACGCGATTGGTGTAGCCCGCGAATCCATTGGCCGCGCTAAGCAGAAACTGGAGCAGATCAAATGATTGGATTCAAAGAGATTCAGCTTGAGTTGCCTACAGTGATCGCGCACGAGCCTATGCGTACGCCTGATCTTGGAGATTACAAGCCAGCCGGTGTGCGCCTGGCTAAGATGCTGGCTCAGTACGACGAATCGCCATCATCGCAATTGTGGAGCGACATTCAGCGGTTGGCGCGGGAAATACTGAAATGAGCAAACTATGGTGTCTTTTCGGAGTTCACGATTGGAAGATTATCGAAAAGGGTCCGTATTTGCTCACGTACTCAGATAGCAGTGATCGAAAGGAGGGACACTGGTTCCATCTGCACTGCAATCGATGCGGAAATCTTAAATACAAAAAACTCGTTTAATCTGCTTGCAAAACCACCAAAAGGCTCCTAATGTGAGCCTTTCTTTTTGGATTATTTTTGGAGGGGTGTATGACTTACGACGAACAGGTTAAGGCGCTAGAGATCAAGCATGGCTGGACGCTAGAGGAGGCCGGAGATTGCGGCTGCAATACGCGCCCTAACGGGCCATGCGAGCGATGCTGGAGTCTCGGCTGGGCAATCGGCGGGATTGAGGTGCGTGCCAAGCTTAAAGATTTTCCGGAGAACCCTTAATGCCAACGCTGAGCATCCTAGGGCTCACTCTGGAGGCCGATATCCAGTACGCGCATACAGAGCCAGCCACCAAGCACGCAAACGGCCACAGCGAGCTTGAGTGGACTCTTGAATCAGGCGCCGACGAAATAGGCGAAACAATTTCAAAAGAATCGCTTGACTTAATCTCGATCCAGTTCCAAAGTGACATCGAACGCGCTATTTGGGCGCAGATAGAGGGAAGAAATCATGGATAAGCCAGATTGGTCAGAAGCTCCGGAGTGGGCTAAGTGGTTGGCTCAAGACAAAGACGGTGATTGGTATTGGTGGCAGGATGAGCCTGTTGTCCTACGCGAACCGTTCTGGATGCCTAACGCAGACGACACCGGCGAGATTGGGCTTGCAAAACCTGCAAAATTCAATGAAGTAATTCTTGAGTGGACAACTAATCTGGAGCAAAGACCATGAGCATCACAGTAACCCAAGCACGCATCGCACTCGAAGCCGCACACATGGCATACATCGGCGCAGACATCGAACACCCGACCGCTACCCATATCGCAAAAGAGGCGCTGACCAATGCGCGCCACGAATACTGGAATGCTTGTGCTGCGTTCTGCACTAAGCTGGAATTCGCCACGGATCTTGGTGAGGCTCACGAGAATCTGGTTGCGCAGGGGCTTTGGACATGAGCGAGTTGCAGCCTGGGATGTTGGCGCTGGTGGTTGGATGCGTCAGGAACCCCGTGAACATCGGTAAAACTGTAACCCTGTCACGAGAGGCTTTCGATGGTGACATCGGACCTGATTCAATGCCTTATAGCGGCGATAGAACATGGCTAATTACAGGTGAGTCATTAGTCTGCGTTGACGTGCTTGGCCGTGAGAGAAAAAGTAGCTATAGTTATGCAAAATCTGAACATCTCATGCCCATCAAGCCCGAAGCCGACCCGCTACACGTAACCCATAAGGAAGAACTACATGCGTGAACTTATCGATGAAATGATTGCTCGCGGATGGACACTGAGCCTGATCGCCAATCGCAGCGGCGTCAGCCAGAACCGGCTTGAGCGCGGGGTGTTTGGTGTGAGGGAGGAAAGGGCCTTGCTACGTTTGGCAGAAGAAGAGTGCGGCATCGACTTAGACGACATGGAGCTTCAAGAATGAAATCCACCGAATTCCTACAGGCAGCAATCGACGTTCAGGCTGAGCGCGGGGTTACATACGACAAACCTACAGGCGAGCGCTCCATGGGAGCCACTGTGAAAGCCTTCAATGCCATCACGGGGCGCGATCTGTCCGAGGCTGAGGGATGGTTGCTTCTTCAGACGTTGAAGGACGTGCGGCAGTGGCAGAACCCTTCCAAGTATCACCATGATTCCGCTCTGGATGGCGTGGCTTACTCGGCACTTAAGGCTGAGGCTCTCAGCGAAGAACAAGTGGTCGCGCCTTCACATATTGTTTCGGATTTGCCTGATGGGTATCGCTGGGAAGATGCGCGCGATGGTTTTGAATGGTTCGCTACAGATCCAGAAGGGGCATTCTGGTTCAAAGATGAACCGCTTGCAAGGTCCGGCGGAACTGTGTGGGCATGGCCTGGAGGCGGTGGGTGCGACCCTATTGACGATGACCGCAAAGAACTATTCAAATGCAAACGCCCAACGAGCACAGCCAAATGACCGAATACAACGAGCAGCTAGTCAAGGAAGCGATTGATTCGGGCGCTACTAATGCAATCATGGCTGAGGCTTTAGGAGTTAGCGAAAGGACTATGCGGCGGTGGAAGGCTAAGCTTGCTGTGTCTGGCTATAGCCCCGAGCATGACATGACGCGCCAGGTTCCGGATGGCTTCAAGGTCAAGGGTGTGAGCTCCTACTACAACCGAGACGGCGAGCTCTCTGGTCAGTGGGTCAAGAGCTCAGCCGATAATGATCGTCGCTACGAAATGATGGTCGAGGCGTGCGAGGCGCTTAAGGAGGATCTGCCTGTTCTCGTGCCTCGCGCATACGCTGGTGAATACCTTCCCGACCTGATGGCCTGCTACCCAATCGGCGATCCACACATCGGCGAGTACATCTGGTCAGAAGAATGCGGCAAGAGCTGGGATCTGGGTATCGCTGAGCGCATGCACTGTGGCGCAATGGCTGCGCTTGTAGAGGCCGCACCGCGCACTGAGAGCTGCNCTATCGTAAACCTTGGGGATGCAGCCCATTACGATTCCATGGCTGCCGTGACGCCTCGTAGCGGCCACCACTTGGACGCAGATAGCCGATACGCCAAGATGGTTCGCGTGCTGGTCAAGGTTATCCGCCAATGCATCGAGACGGCGCTCACAAAGCACAAGACCGTGCATATCATTAACGTACCTGGGAACCATGATGAGACTGGCGCTCTGTGGCTATCGATTGCGCTGGATCATATCTACGCAAACGAGCCTCGTGTGACTGTCGATACCAGTCCAGCACTGTTCAGCTACTTCGAGTTCGGCAAGAATCTTGTCGGCACCCATCACGGGCATTCGTGCAAGGCTGACAAGCTTGGGCAAGTAATGGCAGCCGATCAACCTCAGGCATGGGGGCGCACTGAGCATCGGGCGTGGTGGACTGGTCACGTTCACCACGAGAGCAAAAAGGAGTATCCAGGCTGCACGGTGGAGACGTTCAACACCCTGGCGCCAGGTGATGCCTACGCGACTGCTGGTGGCTGGAGATCGCGGGAGAACATGAAGTGCGTGGTACTGCACAAGGAGTTCGGCGAGGTTGCACGACATACAGTGCATCCGTCCATGCTTCNCTAAAACGCATTCCATTTAATGCTTGACCGCGCTAACCACGCGGTCTAACCTTCACAAATACACACGCAGGAGGGCGCACCATGTTTTATATAGGCTTATCCCTAATCGTTATAGTGATGGCGGCACTGTTCGTCTTTAGCTCGCTGCTAATCGGCGTCAGGATCACTACCATCATCTGGCTCACTGCTACGTTCGTAATGGCAGTATTTGCTTTCGGGTTTTATCAATTGATGGGTGGGGCGTTATGATGCGTAAGGATGAGATTCAGGTTATCGGTGTTGCAAATATTCTTGATGTTGCTTGGTCGATTTCAGATGCCGGCAAGGCCAGACAAATCATTCTTGAGGTCGACAAGGCTCAGGCTGACGTAGGCTTCACAGAGGATTTAATCGTTACTCTGATTAAGGCTATGAAGAAAGAGTACAAGCGCGACAAAGAGGCAATGGAAGAATTTAAGAATCTGATTAATGGAGCGCTGAAATGATCAACGTTATCCCGCGCTGGACAAAAGGCGCNCCATCCGCATTCAAGCCAGGCCAATTCCTAGTCTACGAATCCGGCGAGTATGCGCTGGTAGGCAGCAATACGGCTATCACGTCAACGCAGAAGATCGTGAAGCATACGACGCTGATTGAGGGGCATGAGTTGGAGTGGTTGCAGAGCATGGCGGTAGACAGGTCGTTAGGAGTGTTGAAATGAATAAGCCGGATTGGAAGGATGCACCACAAGACGCCACTAACTGGGCGCCAGAAACAGAAGATCGTCATGAGTCTTGGTATAAGAAGGACGGAGATGCGTGGGCGTGCGTTGCAGTAGATTCTTATCGAGTATTTAAGTCTAGATGGTTTTACCTTGGAGCTCAGACACCTAGAATTGATATGGAGCCGCGCCCATGACAACCATAATCGCAATCTACCTGGCAGTCGGGTTCTTCTCGTACTGGCCGGCACTTTACAACTGGGATGCGTACGAACCTTGCGCCGAGGTTCGCTGGTATCACTTTATCGCTGCATGGGCTCTCTGGTGCGTTTGCTGGCCTATTCGTTATGCGCAAGATGCTTGGTATTGGTGGAGGGCTAAAAAGTGATTTACGAATGCATAGGCAAAGGTGGCAGATATGTTGTAATCGGTAAGACGATTGGCGCAGGTTACAGTAGAGGCGAATCGGTTATTGTGTACAAGGACGAGGCGACGGGTCAGCTATTCCACAGGACCGAGATCGACTTTAATACCAGAATGCAGGAAATCAAGGAGTAATCTCCATGACCACAATCAACGACCTAGACCAAATCAACACAATGGCGATGATGACCATGTGCGAGCTTGGGTATGCGCGGTATGAGCGGTTTCTTTCTACGTTGCCGCTGGATGATGAGGCGGGGGATAAGCTGCGTACGTTCATCAATGACTGGGTTGAGAAGGAGCATGAGCTAGAATTGCGAATTAGAGTGTCACCTAAATACAAAACTGTGCAATAATAACGGCAAGCGATACCTCCCCTCCGTCGCCCGCTGCACCTTCAGCCCATCGTGAACCGTCCGATGGGCTTTTTTTTGCCTATTAAATGGCAGTTTTTACGCAAAACAGGCAGAATATGTGCAGTTTTATGCCTGTGTTATCATTCCTGCATCCGGCGACAATGCCAGCGCAGGACCTGAAATCCTGTTAGCTTCCGGATAACACCTGTCGCAGTACTCAGGAAACCCCGTCGAGATAGCATGCGGTAGTGCTCGGCGTAAGGTGAGACGCAGGTGATCGCAGCAAATTGGACTAGACGTAGAGCTGCACCAACCTGCAATAAGGTCGATGACCATAGAGTCGGTAATGGGTAAAGTCAATTAATGCCGTTTAGGCAAGGATAAGAAGACTGGTGACGACCGGTTAAAGTCGTCCAGCTTTCGGTATGCAACCTGTTCACTCAGAGCCAGCCGATTGATGGGCGCGTAAATGGATTGGGAGTTCCCGGTCGCAGCAACACACGCCCCAAGCCTATGACTTCGGTTATGCTCAAATCGGGGCGTTTTTATGTGCGCGAAAATAGTTGTTGACGGCGAATCCTGGCCGGCGTAGATTTTGCTCATCAAAACGCGCCCTGGTGAGTCAAAGTGAGCAATTTTACTGCTGAAGAAGTTTACGAGATGGCATTTTACAAATTCCTTGAGGTTTCTGTTGATGGTTACGCAACTCTTCGAGATTGCCTTTGGTGTATGCCTTGCGTTGTAAAAGATAACTATGAGCTCCGAGTTGCATGGCTTCGAGGATGGAAAGACGCCAGATGACCATAAGCCCTCTTAACCGAGGGCTTTTTATTGCCAGTAGTTCGGTAATTCCGAACAACTGAAAAAGTGATATCACAAAGCCATGGAACCACAACTGATACAATTGGTTCAAATGGATTACATTCCACTAATCAGACCCATCAACGATGAAGAAGCCAATGAGCGATCCCACTAGCGACCCAAGCGTAATAGCTCAATTCTGGGATAGCTTGCCAGAACCATTGAAAGCCGCTGTTATGAACGTCGCGCTTAGTACTGTGATGGCGTTTCGGAATAAGGAGCGCACATTCTGGACTGCGTTTCTTGAGGTTACGGGTGGTGGGTTGATTACGTTCATGGCTGGATCAGCAGTTGAGGCGTTTGGTCTGTCTAACGGCTGGTGTTTTGCGATTGGTGGCGCGATTGCAGTATTCGGAATCGATCAGGTTAAAGCCTTCGCCTCCAAGTTCGCGGAAAAGAAAGTAAGCGAATAGGCTACAATGGCTTCCTAAATGGAGGCTTTTTAATGGCTAATAGACCAATCGTTCACACAGGGGATAAGACCTCTACTGTCGGGCGCTCAAGAATGTTTGAGACTCCTGATGATTTGCGTGAGGCTTGCCTTGAATATCTGGCTTGGTCGCACGCTAACCCTCTGCAGGAAGAGAAGCACTTCTGCTCGGCGGGGCAAATAATGACTGCTTACATGAGCAAGCCCCGCGCCGTAACCATAGTCGGCCTATGCCTACACCTTGGCATTCATCGTCATACCTGGCAGAACTACCGCATCAGCGAAGAGTTCGATCTTGTCTGCGATGAGATCGAAGNCCGCATGAAGCAGTACAAGTTCGAGAATGCCGTTGCTGGGCTCATGAACCCTACGCTGATTGCTCGGGATATTGGGCTTGTTGAGAAGTCGAGCGTTGACCTGACTAGCGGCGATGGCACCATGAGCCCGCAGCAGCTTACCTTCAACATCATTAAGCCTAAAGATGCAGTTTGATATCTCATCTGCCTATCTGCCGTTCGTTGACCTTGAGAATGTAGCTACAAGGCGCGAGCTGCTGCGTGATGCGCGGTATCACATCATGGAAGGTGGCCGAGGGGGCGGAAAGAGTCACTTTATCGCTGAGCTTCTAGTCGTTGAGGGCTATCTACAGCCTCAGCGCATCCTCTGTACGCGCCAGATCCAGAAGTCAATCAAGGCATCAGTTCTCCAACTCTTGGCTGACAAGATCGACAAGCTCGGGCTGTCTTGGTTCTACGACGTACAGCGTACGCAGATCGTCGGCAAGAATGGCACCGTCTTTCTGTTCGAGGGCTTGCAATCCAACATCGATAGCATCAAGTCGATGGAAGGCATCACCCGAGTATGGATTGAAGAGGCACACGGGGTTGTTGACGACTCCTGGCAAGTCCTGATCCCGTCCATCCGTGGAGCTGGCTCGAAGTTCATCATCTCCATGAACCCTGGAAACATCATGGACGCTAGCTATGTTCGCTTTGTGGCTAATCCGCCATCGAGCAGCATTCATCGCAAGATCAACTACGACTCCAACCCGTTCTTCCCTGAAGTGCTTGAGACTGAGCGTCTAGAGTGTCTAAGCCGTTTTCCTGATGCTTATCCGCACATCTGGCTAGGTGAGCCAACAGCAGACAGCGAGCACGCCATTATCAAACCGTCATGGATTCAGGCGGCAGTAGACGCGCACATTGTGCTTGGCTTCAAGCCAGAAGGCATCAAGGTTGTAGGCATGGACGTTGCCGACGAGGGTGCCGACAGCAACGCAATGACCGCTCGTCACGGATCGGTAGTGTTCGACCTTGAAGAGTGGCGCAAAGGTGACGTGATATTCAGCGCTAACAAGGCGTTCGCATATGCAGACCTAAACGGATTCGATCAGCTCACTTATGACTCTATTGGTGTAGGCGCTGGCGTGAAGGCTGAGACGAATCGATTGATGGATCAACGCCAATCATCCAGGCAGATGCAGGTTTCCGGCTTCAACGCTGGAGGCGCAGTAATGCAACCAGAAACCGAGTACATGGTCGGCAAGAAGAATAAGGACATGTTCTCGAACATCAAGGCGCAAGCCTGGTGGCAGATGCGCGACCGCTTCAGCAAGACCTACAAGGCCGTCAGAGAAGGCGNGGGCTATCCGCCTGACGAGCTTATCAGTCTTTCGTCAACGCTTCCACATCTTGAGCAGCTTAAGGCCGAGCTATCACGGCCGATGGTTGACTACGACAACAACGGACGCGCAAAGGTCGAGAGCAAGAAGGACATGGCTAAGCGCGGCATTCCATCGCCTAACCTGGCCGACTCGCTGATCATGGCGTTTGCACCTACTGAGCAATCTGCTGGCGGCATCCTGCTCCCTCGCAGACTTCGCCGGTAACTGTTCTCCGGAAAACAGTTGACGACGAGCCGAATACGCTGCTACATTCGGCTCACAACTGAAACGGAGGCGGTAAAGATGGCGACGGTTAAAGAGCGAGAAGTGGTTAGCGAGATCATGAATCTTGCGTGTGACGTAAACGCGGAAGGCAAGGTGTCGGTGAGCGCTGAGGTGAATTCAGGCGGGATCACAATTCGGATTTCTCCGGTAGAAGTGAGTGATACTGATGACTGGCAGTGGATTTACTACCCGAGGACGCAGGCTTACTTCGAGAATGAATCATTCGACGCTGACTACTTCGACAAGCCAGCAGCTGAGTTCATCGCAGAACTGAAGAAACACCACCCACAATTCGACGCGGACGGGGTTAAGTTATGATCAGCTTGGATAACACGAGTGACAAGGTTAGCAAAGTCAGCCATGCTATTGGCTTCAAGACGCTAACCTATCCAAAAGGATTCACCTTGAAAATGAAAGAGTGGAATTCTCTTGATGCCGAGCTAGTTCCGCATGATGAGCGCCAGCAACCTAAGCAATGGTCAGGCCCTCAAGATGGGTTGCCGCCAGTTAATACTGAGTGTGAAGTAGAAACGGATTATGGCGTATGGGAGCATGGCATTATTCTTTGTCATGGTTACGACGACTTCAAACCTCATGCCGTCGCTCAGTGCGCTAGCGGTTTATGGATGGAAGAAGTAAATGGATTCCGCGCAATCCGCACACCAGAACAACTAGCCGCCGAACTCCGCGAAACCGCAATCCGCGAGTTCATGGATGTCGTCGGGACAGATTGCCGAGTAACTGCCGGTAAAGCGGTTGATGCTGGGTTTAAGCGGTAACAATCAGCCAAGGACTTGACAAACACAAAAACACCATCTCCCAAATGTCCACGATCCATAAACCGTGGACATTTGCGTTTTGGTGTTTTCTCATTTGTCAAGTTTGCGCTTTGCTCGCTCGATGATTCCGGGGGAGAGTGGGTTTCCTTTGTCGTCGACAAGTACGCTAACCGTGGAACATTTGCAGTTGATACTTTGCCCAGACTCTGCCCACCATGCGCGCTGATCTGCTACAGAGTGCAAGGTTCCATGACGAGCACGGTGATTCGGCCTAGTGGTCGGTGACAGTGCGCTTAGGTGTAGCTCAAGAGTCTTGATGCCTAGATCAACCCGCGCAGTCTCAGCCTCGTCCATGCGTGCTTGACGGAAGGCGTTACCAACTTCGGTACGTGCAATCCGTTCGCCTCTGCGCTGATTGATTCCAGTACTTGCCGCAATGTCTTTGGCTATGATCCTTGGATTGAGCCCTGCAATCATTCCGCGAGTAAGCGCGCCCGCTAGATCCGTCTTCGCTTGTGCCGTAAAACCTTTCATGAGCTCAAACTCTCGCGCACGCAGGAGTCCGATACGCTTACGGTATGGCTCGCTGAATAGGATGGCATCAAGTGATGGCTTTGTTAGCGCGTATAGTTCGCTCTGCACTGTTAGGTTCGCAGCCTGTACTGCCGTACCCTGGATGTATGCAGGCTCTACATAAGCGCGCATGCTCCACAATTCTTGCTCGCCACCTTCCAGCAGGATCAGTTCTGCGATTCGCTCAATCTCGCTGTTGATGCCCAGCAAAATCGCCTGATCAAGCTCAAATTGGTAGCTTGTGGCATTCGTCTGCATGGCGTTAAGGGTGATGACCGTGTAGTTCTGATCGCGCAGAATCCTCAAGACCTCTTTGCCAACAGCAGCTACGCGCCTATCAAAGTCGCGGATGAATTTCCTCTCTCTAGAATCCATCCCGGTCGGGTCATCAAGTGTTCTAGGGAGAATCGGTTGCCCTGGCATGCTATCACCTCGTAAGAATTGGTCAATTTTAGCATTGTGGTAGAATTGAATCGCGGCTATCCCGGCCAGGAGAAAAGGCTTAACGCTGAAAGCTCTGCCGCAACATTTCATCAGCGAAACCTTCAGCGAGGTTTTTAGTGATTTCAATCGGTCATCAGTGGTCTTGCGACAACGGCGCAAAACTAACATTCATCTCAGAATCAAAGCAAATCAACGGGCATCGTGTCGCGGTATTGAAATGCTCTATCTGCTCAAAAGATAAACAGCTTTGGCCTGCCGGATCCATAAGATCGAAGATACCGCACCTCAACACAGGGAGGCGTCCGTGCGGATGCTCAATTTCTCCAAAGTGGTCTGCTAGTCAGCAGGCTCTTAGGGCATCAAGGGCTTTAGCTGAAGACGGTTATTTTTTCATCGCATGGGAAAATGAATTCAAAGGAAAAGAATCAAAGCTGATTGCTCACTGCCCAAAACACGGCAGCTTCAATGTGGCGATGGGTCATTTAATGACAAGCGGTACTCGCTGCCAGTCCTGCGGAAATTTGAGAAAGTTATTCTCCGAGCCGGAGATTATGGAGAGACTCAGCGAGTCAATTCTTGGGCGTAACTGGTCATTCTCTAGATTTGTTGGCAGCTTCAACGGGTACGCATCAAGAGCAATAATGGAGTGTTCTCAGCATGGCGAGTGGGAAGCATCTATCGACACAATTTATCGACACAGATGCGGATGCCCGTCTTGCGCTGCTAACGGTTTTCAAAACTGTAAGCGATCAGTTGTATATGCGCTTAGAAGCGATTGCGGAGCCTACATAAAGGTGGGTATATCCGGGCAGCCAAAGAAAAGATTCCTCAAGCTTTCTCGGTCAACGCCTTTTGATTTTGTGGTTGTTCGCATCATTAGATGCGCTGGCAACAAAGCCATTGCAATTGAATCAAGGATTCACGCGACATTTGAAACGGCAGGATTCAAGGGATGGGACGGCGCAACCGAATGGTTAAAATACGACCCATCAATAATTGACGCGCTCAACACTCACTAAAAGAAAGGCCTCAATTAAGAGGCCTTTTTCTATTGCACGGCTGCCGGATCTTCTGGCGGGGCAATATCTGGTAGCGGCGGCAACTCTACATCGTTGTCATAGCCACCAACCTCGCGCATCTCTTCAGCCGTGAATACAGGCTGCCCACTAGCAAGCATCTTGCTATTCACATCAGCCATCTTGACGACAATGCTGATCTTCTCGTCCTTGCTAGCCTCGGTCAGATCATCCCAGCATACCGAGTATTCCAGAGTAAGCAGAACACCAAGCCGCATCAGATGATCAACAAACGTCTCAATATCCGACGACAGCAGGCTAACTCGGCGACCTTGGCAACGCTTGTTAAACGTCTTCTGGTCCTCTGTGGACGCACGCTCGCCAGTCTGATTGCCAACGATGATCTTGGACGGGATGCGGATAGAGGCGCAGAAGGATTGCAGGGATACGTCGAAGGCCGGGATTGGATCTGGAACGTTCGCTACCAGAGGCGTTACGGTAGCGCCCTTGGTGATTACCGTCTGATCCTGCCCACGGTTCATGCCGCGCGTTACTTCGTCGAAGATCTCTTGCAGCTCGCCGGTAGCCACGCCATGAGCNCGGGCAATAGCGTCCAGGTCAACCTCTTTATCGAAGTTGATCGCCAATTNACGGCTAGCGTTCTTCAGGAAGGATTCGCCCGAACCGCCAAGCACCTTCTCCATATTCACGCAGTCGTTGAAGCCGGCTTGCAGGAAGGGGATGCCATTGCGCATGTCGCCGATTACAACAACGCGATCAGGGTGAACAGTGATGATTCGGCCTGGCTCGCCATCTTTGTTCGTGTTGAGCGCGTTTTCGGTATAAATGAACTCTTTAGGCTTGCCGAAATTGATATCTGCCGGGTTATCGTACCAAGCAGAAACCCAAATCTGAGCCTCCCAAGCCGGGATCAGGTTAATCAATTGCTGCTCAGAAGCTTTGCCTACTGGCTGATCCCACTGCTTCGAATCCTTGAATTGCAGAAGGATGCACGAATAACGCCCAACGAGACGGCGCATATCAGCATCGCGGAACTTCTCCCACAGCTTCAGGCGTTTGGCGAGCTTCTTGAATTGCTTCTCCCAAGCAGTCGGGGCCTCTGCGCGATCTTCCTCGTCGCCTTCGATAACCTCGGGGTCAGTAGACCAGCAGTTCTCGTTGAGCGTCATTACCGCGCCATGAGCAATACCACCGCGCTCGAATAGGCGATAGTAGTCGTTGAAGCAGAGAACATCCTTATAGCCGTAGCTGCACCAGGCATCAGGGCGCTTATTGTCAATCCCGCCCATCAGCAGAGACTGGCGGCTCATCACAGCCTGACGCTCGCTCAATGCCGAGTTCAGCGCCAAATCTAGTGCAGGCGTGCGTTTCACAGTCATAAAATAGGGCCTCGTAAATTATCCCTATTTTAGCACTTGCTTGCGTGGCGCGGATGGGCTAAGGTTTGTGTACTTTAAATGGAGGGTTGGAGATGGCTAGGCTGGTGGAGATTTTGGCTCTGGAGATGGAAAAGTGGCCGGAAGGNGTTACGCATTTGACGCAGTCAAGTGTTGACCGCGAGATTTATGATGCTCGCGATGGCAAAGAAGAAGACTCGGTTGATTCGCTTAACCCGCGCTTCGATACTCGCAAGTCGCACACTGAGGGCGCATATCCAATCGTAACCCGCGCCCAATGGCAAGCCGAGCGCGACCGTCAGAAGGGTGGCGAGTGGAAGCGGCATCGTGGCGGCAAACAGCCAGTAGCTGATGATGTGGTAGTGGAGTATAAGCTTCGTGGCGGATATACTGACACATGGAGCGCTAGAAGCTTAAGCTGGAGCCATGAAGGTGGCGAGGGCGATGTAATGCAATACCGAATCATCAGCCAGCCACAAGCGGAGGAAAATACCTTTGCTGAAGCAGTCCATAAGCCAATCATTGAGGCTCTGAACACTATGGCATCAGAATGGCACACAGACCAAATCGACGGCCCGATCAAGTGGCGCGACACAATCATCCACTGCCAAGCCATCATCGAAGACTGCGAGCTGGAGATTCAGCGGAATGTTGACTTGCTGGATGCGGAAGGCCTGATGATGCAGACGGATAGCAAGAAGGCGATGCAGCATTATGATGCGCTGCAAGTTGAGCCGAAAGATTGGCAGATCGGCGATATCTTGGAGATTACTAAGCGGTCAGATGCAAATAGTCACGACTTCAGGCTTGGCGAGCACGTAAAGGTTGATTTCTTTGATTTGGATGATGAGGATCTTCCTGTTCGCTGCTATGCGCTAGACGACTCTGATTACTGGTACATCAAGTATGACGATGCAAAGTTCGTCCGCCGTCCGTAACTACTAACCATCCACCAAAGCCCTCCTAACCCGAGGGCTTTTTTGTGCGTGCATGTTAAACTTGATTGGCTATCTAAAGAGAGATGATTGATGAAGCAGTGCACCGGATGCAAAATCACCAAACAGAGAACAGAATTCAGCGTGGCAACCGCGAAAAAGAGTGGATTGCAGCCTAGATGCAAGCAATGCCAAAGAGAATACAGAGATGCAAATAAGCACAAGATCAGGGCTAGATACGCAGCTAACAAGGAAGAGATAAATGCAAAAACAAGAGCATATTATGCTGAAAACAGGGAGGCTTGCCTTGCTCAAAAGAAGGAGTATTACGAGAAAAATAGAGACCCAATACTAAAATACGCAAAGGAAAATCAAGCTTTAGCCAACGCCAGGCACGCTAAGCGATGGAAGGAGGACGCAACCTTTAGGGCTTCTAGGCTCCTTCGCGCAAGAGTGGCTCACGCTGCGAGAATGCTCAGGCAAGATGTTACATGCGGCAAGCCAATTCGCTTAAGTATGGAGGTAATCAAGTCTCGTATAGAGTTCAATTTTCAACCAGGCATGTCTTGGGCCAATTATGGAGAATGGCAGATAGATCATGTAAAGCCTGTGGCTGCATTTGCGGTTCAGGGTCTTGATGTCAATATGGCGAACCTGCCCTGCAACCTAAAGCCAATTTGGAAGAAAGACAATGTGTTAAAATCTTCGACATTCAAAGGCGTGTTTTGGCGCTACAAGTCCACGCAGAGTGCTAAGAATGAAGAAGACAAGGGTTAACATCCTGTCGGCGGTTAACGCTGACTCGATCAAGATTGAGCGCACGGAGGTAGCTGGCGAGAAGTACGCGGTTATCAAGAATGTGCTATGGATGAAAGACAACATTGTGCTCAACGATGGTCTGTACTCTTCGTCAGAGAACGCAAAGGGTTATGCCTCGATGGATGGCCGCGTTATGCCATTTGGTCATCCAGAGGTTAACGGCCAGTACGTCGCTATCAGCTCGCTAGACAACGCTGATGTAGCTGNGGCACTAGGCAAGCACTACGGCGGTGTTCACGCCCAGAACGTGCGACAGAACGGTGAAGACTACCTAACTGAGGTCATGATCAATGAGCGTGTAGCCAAGTCGCATCCAGACGGCGAGATGCTGCTTAACTGGGTTGATAAGGCTGAATCCTATCAATCCGGCAATGGCGATAAGCCTGATCCGATCCAGATGTCTACTGGCTTGATGACTGCCCGTGTAAACGCCAAAGGCGAGTCTCGTGGTAAGCCTTATAGCTGGATCGCGACTCAGCAATCCTACGACCACCTGGCAATCCTGTTCCACGAACAAGGCGCCGGCGGTGATGAGGTTGCAATCGCGGTCAACTGCGAGTCGGTCATTAACTCCGTGCTGCCGACTGTCAACGAAGACGCCCTAGACGACTCATACGGCGAGAAGCTTGCCATCTTGAGCGAGGCAGTCAAGGAGCGGTTTGCTACTTCGGACAGTTACGCATACGTGCAAGACTTTGATGATCGTGCGCTGATCTACGTAACACCAGAAGGCACTTACACCATCGACTATCACTACGAGGGTGACAATCCAATCCTCACTGGCGAATCGAAAGTTGTAACTGTTGAAACGTCGTACAAGGTGAAAACTAACTCCATGATTGAGCACGTCCGAAGCGTGCTAAAATATTTCAGTACCAAAACTAAACAGCCAGTCGTGGCTAATGTTATCGAGGATTCAGAGATGGACAAAGTTGAACTTCAAGCGATGCTTGATGCTCAGGCTGAGAAACTTAGCGGTGCGTTCAACGCTCAGCTGGAAGCTCAATCTGTGACCATCAATGCATTGCAGGAATCGCTGAAGGCTAACGCCGAAGCGGGCCTGAAAGACAAGCGCGCCGCAGTAGCAAAAGTTCACGGCGAAGTTGTTGCAAACGCCCTGAGCGGNGAAGCTCTGGACGCAATGTTCGCTAGCGTGCAAACCGCTGCCGGCATCGTTTCGGGCGCNCCAGTTACCAACGCCAAAGACGAGTTCGAAGGCTATAGCTTGAACCAAGCTGATCAGGAGGCCAAATAATGGCTAACGTTATCTGGCGTGGTCCTGTGCATCTCGCACAGCCTGATTCGCGCACCGCAAAGACTGGCGCAAGCATTCTGCCGGGTCTCGCTGTAACTTTGACCGCTGGTGTGTGGCAGTTGGCTGCAACCTCTAAGGTTGACTTTTTCATCATGCACAACCGCGCCTATATCGGCGAAACCGTGGATACCGCTGTTCCGTCCGGCGAAACTGGCGAGGCGCTCAAGCCTGTAACTCAGTACGAGTTCAACGTTCGCTTTGCCGCCGCTACCTACGCGCCAGGCGCAGTGCTCAGCGTCGCAGCCGGCCAGTTCAAAGCAGCCGCAACCGGTGAAGTCGCTGTAGCCGTATTCGACGAAGCAGCCTCCCGAGCAATCTCCGCGAACGGCCTCGGTGACGTCCGTATCCTGCCTAACTCCTACGTGGTGTAAGAACAATGCCTATTTTGACCTTTAACAAAGAGCAGGAAGCAGCCGTAATTGGCAAGCGCCGCGCTCACAATGCCCGCCAAGAGCGTCTCGCACGAGATAGCGAAGGCGAGCTGATTGGTAACGCCTACACCATCCCTCGCGATGCTTGGGCCACCTACGACAACGACCTGATCACCTTGCAGCGTGCGCAGCTTGGCGTATTCAGCGACTTGGCGAGCCTGCAAAAGAGCGTTCCAATTGGCAAAGTCCTGCACTACTTCTCCAAAGTCGGTGACCAAGGCGAAGTGAACAGCTCGATTGATGGCCGCAGCCGTGCGAAAGCAGACGCTCCAGTCATTGATTACGAAGGCACTCCGGTTCCAATCTACGACACCACCTTCACCTTCGGCTGGCGCGATGTTGAAGCAGCTCGTCAAGACGGTGGCTGGCAGTACCTGGACGCCGCTACTCGCGACAACGGCAACCGTCGCATTTTGGAAAAATTGGAAGACCTGGTAATTAACGGGGACACCAAGTTCAACGTGGCCGGCAACCAGATCTACGGTATCCGTACCGCGCCAAGTCGCGCTACTGGTAACTTCGGTAACGTCGATCTGGTAACCGCTACCGGTGCTCAGTGGGTTGAAGCGATCAAACGTGTTCTTCTCGGCCTGCAAGCCAAGAACTTCTACGGTGGCGCCACGATCTACCTGAATTACGGTGACTGGTTCGCTGCATCGGTTAACGACTACGTTACCGCCGCGCCTCAGAACACCATCCTGGCTCGCCTGATGGCGATTCCTGGTGTTGTTGCAATCGTTCCATCCACCGCTGTTCCAGTGAACGAAATCCTCGCCGTTGTGAAAGAACGCCGAGTGCTGGAAATCCTGACTGCGATGCCTGTTACCACCATGCCGATTGAACGTAAAAACTTCACCGACGAGTACAGCTTTCAGATCATGAGCGCGGTAGCTCCACAGTTCAAGCGTGATAATTCTGGAAATTCTGGCGTGGCGCAGTTTGTAAAAGGCGCATAACACTCAGATGTAAAATAGGGGCCTTAAGTGGCCCCTTTTTATTTAGGTGGAAAAATGAAAGAGTTTATGATCACAGAGCGCGGTTATTTCATTGATGGCGTTGAGCAGAAAATTGGATCTCGCCATAGATTCGAATCAATGCCTTCTATCTTGGTTAACAAGGCAAAAGAGGTTGGTGCTTCTGAGTTGACGCTAGAGGTAGCCACGCCTCGGCGCGGAAGACCACCGAAGGACTCTGCTCAAAAATAGACACGATATCTTCATCGTATCTAAGCCATTCAGTACATCCATCGAACCCAGACAGTCCTGCGCTCATGAACCTGGATTGAATTTCCATTTCCTTGTCATGAGCCATTCCGCCATCTGTAAATATTTTTCGATGCAGCGTGAACTCAAATGGTGTTGCGTTGGCTAGCTTGACCATTCTCGTTTTTATGTCAGCAGTTATCCCGACCTTAAGGAATGCACAGTCTTTTGACTTAAGGCAGTAAAGGNATGCTGGCTCAGTTCTTTTGTAGCCATACCCGGCGCAAGAAGGGCAGCCAGCACCACGGGCATGCGAGCTTGCTTCCTGCTCGAACTCTCCGTGATCGCGACAGGTGACTACAATCTTTTTATCCATGCGAATAAATTTAGTCCTGGAGTAGTCGTATATTTCGCCGTGAGTTTCTCTAGCCCTAGCTATAAACGATACCGTGTTGTATTTCTTACCCGAGCAATACTGGCATCCGTATCCTCTAATAAAATCACTTGCTATCATCTCGAACTTCCCGTGATCAGAGCATTCGGCAGNGATTCTGGATTTGTTGTTTATGTAGACGGTTTCTTCATATCCATNCCTTTCGCCATGAACAGATTTGACTCTATCAATAAACTCTTCCTGCGTTGGTCTATAGACTCCGCCGCACTTTGGGCACCCATCGCCCCGGCAGTGCGATCTAGGCTTCTGAAGAAACGGGCCGTGCTCCCTGCAAACAATCCTAACCTTTGACTCTGAAGCCGAATATTCTGATAGCGAATAATCGTAACGGTCCCCATGTCTTTCTTTTGCTGATTTAACAAAGTCAGCTGTTGTTTTTCTAGCTACCATTCAATCTACTCCATTATTCTCCGAGTAAAGAATAACAGATTTATTCTGGAAATGCTTGAAAAAAAGACAGAAAAAAGCCCTCGCGATTGAGGGCTTTTCATTTGTTCATTCAGATCGATCTTGCTGCCTGCTCGTTTAGCCTGTCTACATCTTCTTTGCTTGGTTGTCGCGGACTGCCAGCCAGCGCGCTAATCAGCTTCGGAATCAGGACTCTNTGAGTAAAACTCTTGCCGATTCCGATTTCGTAGATACTGCCAAGCGCATGCAGGAAAACGATTTTAGTGATGTGCAGATTCATTGCGGTGACTCCTTGGGTGTGTAGCTTCCTATTGTACTGACTAGGCCCCAATGAAGGGGCCAAGTNTTAGATCAGGATAAGCAGAATGAGCCATAGCATGGTCGTATCTCCTGTTTGGTTGCCGGTCTGGCTTCCTTGAAATAGACATTAGGCTTGATCGGATCCAACGTCAATGCTCGCATGATAAAATAGATCTAAATTTAAGCGAGTTCCGACCAATGGCAATGATCTACGAAATCCCACGCGGCAGTCTAGAAACGGGACCGATGAGTCTGGATTATGACTCGGGACTGGCGACTATCCAGTATTACAACGCTGGAGGGGTCGAGATTACGCCGACAGGGGTTGCGACGATTAGCGTTAGCCCGACGTTGACTGGAGAGAATTTCAAGAGCGTAAACCCGTCAGCTCTTGGTCAGTGGTCGTTTGAAGGGCCGGCTTGCAGGTTGCGTGTTTCGTTGGCTGGCACCAATGCCATAACCGCTGCCGTGAAGGTTTGGCGTGGCGATGATGCTCGCTCTGGGATTCCTGATGGCGCATTCAGCGGACTACGGGCTCTAACTTTTCAGAATTACGTCGAGGCCAACGTAAAGAACGGCGTTCAGTATGAGGTTTCAAGCGACACCCTAGCTCTAGCCAACGGCGCAAGCATTGATACGATCTTCATTACTGGCGCAAATCCAGTAGTCATTAAGAATCGTCTAGTTAAATTCAATGGCACCCATCTAACAACTCGCGTATATCGAACGCCGACCTATACTGGCGGCTCCATTGTTCCTTACTTCAACCTGAATGACAGAAACTCTATAGCTGGAACAGTTGTTATTAGGGCTGGAGCCACTGTTACCGCTGTGGGCACAGAATTCGGCGCGCCTACGTTCGATATCGGGTCCGCTGGGAACGGCAACTCAAGCCTTAGCACCTACTCGACGCTAGGCATTGAGCGATTGCTTGCGCCGAATACCACCTACTTGCAGCGTATTACTAACGACTCCGGTGCCACTCAAGAGGTTTCTTCGTACCTAACCTGGTATGACGGCAATACAGACCTGCCGCTGGCATAGTTAGGCGCGTGTTAAAATTACCGAAACTATTTTCAGGTGGCGAAAATGCCGACTCTCGAACAGATTAAGCAATATTTTGAGGCGTACGGAATTCCAATCCCGCCCGACTTCATCCTTCAGCTTTGGATTGATACCGTTTCTGTTATCCAGCCGTGTCTAGACGGAGCCGGTTATCCAGCATCAACGCAGGCGCTCATCTACCTGTACCTGCTTGGACTTACAGGCTATGTAAATGTGGATCGACAGATCAGTTCGCAGGCGGCGCCTAGTGGTGCCAGCCAGTCTTTCCGATGGGGATCGTTCGTTGATCGCTACCGTTCACTGCGATCACTGCTCGGCACGCTAGACACTAGCGGCTGCACTGCTTCAGTAATCCCTCCAGAACCTGGCGCATCTGCCGGCCTGTGGGTTTCTACTGGCGGGAAGTGCTGCTGATGAATTTCGATCTTGAGCGCATGAAGAAGGCAATGGAGGGCGAAAGGTTTCTATTGCCTGACAATCTGTCGCGTGAAGAGCTTCGCAAATTTCTCTGCGATAAGGCTAAAGAAATCCGAGCCAAGGAGAAGCAATAATGGCCTTCATGTCCGCGTGGTACATGATCGATACCGCAACCGTGTACCCAAGGCTCGCAGAAGGAGATTGGGGCGGCGNCGTCACATACGGAACCCCATACACCATCCTATGCGGTCATGAAGGCGTATCACGGCAATCACGCGATCAGGAAGGTGCTGAGTTCGTGACGCGTGACATCTATTACACCGGCGATACTCGTCCAGCGTTCCTAGACCGCATCGCATACGGCGACACTACCGCGCAAACGTGGGATGCAGTATCAGCCGCAGAGATTCGCAAGATCGCTCGGCACGGCATGGCGGCGTTTGGATACGAAGACGAGTACGAGCTGGAGACTGTCTGATGCCAGTTCGCGGCCTGAAGGAAGTTCGTCAGCAATTACGCAGAGTGTTCGGTGACATATCCGGGCCTAAAGCAGAAAAGACGCTGACTGAAGTTCTTATTGAGGCATCAGCATTTGCTGCAACCATGACGCCTATCGACACCTCGAACTTAATCAACAGCCAGTACAGAAAGATTACGGCTTATGGCACTAGGGTTGTTGGAGCTATTGGATACACCGCTGCATATGCCGCTGCCGTACATGATGCAAAAGGCACCCTTCTCGGAACAAATACTCCGCGATCAAAATCAGATCCGTCTCGTGGTAATTTTTGGGATAAAGACGGTGAGCCTGAGTTTCTGCGCAAGGCATTCGAAGATTCTGATGCTCGAGCGGCAATCGATGCAATCATTCAACGCGGGATGAAAGTCTAATGAGTCACACACCAATCAACCTGTTCCGCGACTGGCTAGAGGCTTACGTTTCGACTGCTGGCTACACGATTAGTCGTGGGATGTGGGAAGAGACTAATAACTCTACAAAGAAATTCGTCGCCGTATGGTCTGACTCTGGACGCTCGCCAAATGGCGAAATTCAGTATCCGCATATTCGCGTGATCGTTACTGGTCGGGCTAATGGAAGGGCTTTAGGTGATACAGAGGCAGTCGAGCTATTCATTGAGTCGATATTCGATGCCGCCATTGCTAACTTCTCGACTAGCTGCATGATGCAAATTCGAGCGCTTGGAAGTATCCAAGGTCCGTACTACACGGAAACTAACAGGCCGTGGTCAGAAATTAACTTTGAGTTGACGTGTTAAACTATATGCATCTGCCTAAGTCGGGCGATACAAACTTTGATGGAGGTGCCTTGTGGCGCTGAATTGTGCAAGCGACAAATTCGTCGGCAAGAGCGTACTCGCTGAGTTCGCGCTTGCTTGCGGCGATGTAGATCCAATGACATTGACGTGGCTGCCTCTTGGTGCTGCCCGTAACAAGTCTCTAACCATGTCCGCTGATACCGTTGACGCTACTGCCGACGACTCGGTAGGTGGCTTCCGTGACACCCTGATCACCTACAAGACTTTCGAAGTCTCGATTGATGGCGTTACCAAGCGCGATGACGGTACAACTTCCAATCAGCAGCTCTTGTTCAATCACTTTGTGACTGATCCGCAGCCGTATGTATGGATTCGCCTGACTGGCCCAATCAACACCGTAATCGGCTTCTGCATTCTGACCGAGTTCAGCCAAGAGTTCCCGTATGACGACATCGCTACCTACTCGCTGACTGCAAGCGCTACTTCGCGTCCAGGCGGTTTGGCTAGCGTTATCGTTGAAGACACTCCGATTGCAGTGACGTCCGTCGTGACCACTCCAGCAACCGCTAGCGTTCAGGTAGGCAACGTGACCAACATCGATCACGTAGTTAATCCAGCAGCAGCAAATCAAGCCGTAACCTGGACCTCTAGCACGCCAGCAAATGCCACCGTGAACTCTAGCGGTCGTGTTACTGGTGTGGCTGTCGGTACTTCTACCATCACGGCAACATCGGTGGTTGATCCTACCAAGTCCGACACAACCGTAGTCACCGTTACCGCGTAAAGCAGTAGATACACAAAGGCCCCTAAACGGGGCCTTTTTTATTGCTCAAATTTCCTTCTTAGCCAGCAAAATGTACTTGCTTGGCTCGATACAGGCGAATCGAGGATCTTCACCAATTGACCGGTTATATGAGTTGTAAGCCTCGGCCTTTTGAAAGCAATCGGCATCACTAGCGACTGCCTCTCTTGCCGTGAGGTCAATGTAATCGCAGCCAACATCAGAGCACAAGCCAATTACCNGCATCAGAGTAAGCATTTCACATCCTTGAATTCGTTTGAGTTGGCCGAGTATAGCCGCNCCGATAATTTCGTCAAGCTCAGAATGATAGAATAGTAGATATTTCTACGGGCAATAAAAATGCGCGCTATCACTTCTATAGGCGAATGCGTGGTTAGCCTCGGCGAGCGCGACTGGGTATTTCGACCATCCCTCAAAGCAATTGACTCTCTGGGCTCTCCATCCGAGATCGTGGAAAAGTTCAGCCTTCTGTTCTCTGCACCAAAATTCAATCCATTCTGGCCTGTGCCTGCGTACAGGGCGTGGGAGCGAGAAGTCATGGCTACGGCTTATGACGTGCTGATGGCTTGTTGTGATGTTGATGTGACGCCTCTGATCGGACACATGGGTAGCAAGTGGGGCTCGTTCGTTCCTGGCGCCATGCCTTCGCATGACATGGTTCACATTGCCCGATCTCTCATGCGTCACGGGATCATCGGCCTTAAGCCGGAAGGCAGGCTAATCGAGAAGCCGAAGCAGGAATACGTTCCAGAGTTCAAGCCTCGTGAGTTCGTTGCTCAAGCTGTCGCGCATCTAGGCCTGTCAAGCGCTGAAGCTTGGCAGATGACCATGACAGAGCTCTCTGGCGCCATGCAATCAAAATTCGGTAAGCCCGACNCCCTGCCGCCTCCAGAAGAGCACGACGAAGCAATGTCGCGCCTCGCAGAAATTAACAGATTGCGTCAGTATCAGGTGAAGAAATGACCATTAGTGCCGGATCCATCCAATACCAGGTGGAAATCGAGACAGCTCAAGTTTTGACTGGCTCACAGAATGTCAACAAGAGCCTTGACGGCCTGCAAACTGGCTTCAACAAAACCGACAAGGCAGCAGCTAACTCATCCAAGAGCATGAACACTCTCAGCAAGAGCATGTCTACTGCCGGCAGTGAGTCGTCTAAATTTGGTACGGCGATCACTCCGCTAGCTGGCGCAATCGCCGGCATCGTGTCCGTGCAGGCTATTGCTAACTTGCAAAAGCTAAGCGAGCAATTCNCGCTGCTCGAGTCCCGCGTTAAGCGTCTATCCGCAACTGCTGGCGATGCTAAGACAAACTATGCCGCGCTTGTCCAGATCTCTTCCGCTGGCGGCTCTGATTTAACGACAACCATTAAGCTATGGGAAAGCCTGACGGCATCTCTGACTAGCCTTGGCGTCACTCGTGATCAAGTGCTTAGCCTGACCGACACACTGCAAAAGATTGGCAAGATTGGCGGTTCAAGCGCAGAAGAGATCAGCGCTGCATTGCGTCAATTCAGTCAGTCTGTAGCAGGCGGAACTCTGCGCGCTGAAGAATTCAACTCAATCATTGAGCAGATGCCAGAGCTTGGCCGAAAGATCGCTGATGGTCTCGGCATTCCGTTCAACGAACTTCGTCAGCAGATGCTTGACGGTAAGCTTACGATTGACCGCGTGCTGACTGCCATTCAAGAGCAGACTGGAAAGGTTAACGCTGAATTCAAGAACGTTCCTCGCTCTGTTGGTGACGCGAGCAACGCAATCGTCAACTCGATGGGCGTGGCGATATCCAAGATTGACCAGGCTGCCGGTGCTTCTCGTGCACTGGCTAAAGCACTGGATGCCGTAGCTCTAGGTATCCGCCTGTCTTCTGGCCAGCTTGATGATCAGCAGCAGCTAAATAAACTTGTAACGGAGCGCGCAACTGCTGAGCAGCAGTATGCAACGCAGATAAAGTTCGGCTTGAAGGAGACGGCTGCTGCTACCCAGAAACGAATAGATGGCTATAACGCAGAGATTCAAGCAATTCAGGATAGAAAAGTTGCTCAGCAAAAAGCGGAAGGCGACAAGCTAAAGATCACTGCGCCTGCAAACGCTCCAAAGACCGATTCTCAAAAGGCTCTTGATGATCTTGCTAAAGAAGCTGAGCTAGCCAAGATTGTTGGAGTTGAGCGCGCAAAACTACAAGCCATACAGAAGCTAGGCGATAAGGCTACAGACGTAGAGAAAGCAAAGGCTGCGGAACTTGCTGCATCCATCTACAATCTTGAGACAGCTAGAAAGGCAGAAGGCGCGACCAACAAGAAAGCCAAAACCGAAGCAGAACAGCTAGCAAATCGTGCGGCTGCTGCGGAGAAGAAAGGCATTGACGACAATATTAAGGCATTCCAAGANCTAGGCGTACAGCTTGCCTCTGTCGGGCAGAACGCTCGCGATGTTGCCATGCAGCAAGCCGAGCTTAGCCTGAACAAGTATGCCACGCCTGAACAGATTAAGACTGTTCGCGATATGGCCGGCGCTCTGTATGATCTTAATCAGGCCAAGTCAAACAAGGCGCTGTTAGGGCAGATTGATCCAGCAGCCGGCGCAAAACAAGGACTAGAGAAACAACTGAAAGATCTGGATACGCTCAAGACCGCCAAGATGCTGAGCGATACCGAATATCTGACATTCAAAGAGCAGGCGGAGACAGATTACAACGCTCGCATGACAGAGATTGAATTGCAGCGCTTCGCCGCACAGTCCGCTGGCAACGCCGCGATGGTTGCTGGATTCGATGCGCTGGCGGCTTCAGGAACTCAAGCGCTAAGCGGATTGCTGTCTGGGACTATGAGTCTTCAGGATGCTCTAGGAGGGATTGCTAATACTGTCCTTAATTCTGTTATCGGCTCTTTCGTTGATGCCGGCGTTGAATTTGTCAAACAGGAATTTGTCAAGCAAGCCGCCGTGCAAGCAACAGAAGCAGCGCAAATTGGCGGCATTGCCGCTGTAACAGCCACGCAGGCTGGCGCAACTGGCGCTATCGCAGCTACAACTACAACTACAGCAGCTACAACTGGCGCAGCAGTGGCCACCTCTATGGCCCCTGCGGCGGGCCTGTCTTCTATCGCCTCGTTCGGTGGCGCTGCGGTAATCGGTGGCTCAGCATTACTGGCCACGATGCTGCTCGCAAAATCATTCAGCGGTAAAGCCTTGGGTGGGCCAGTTCAAGCAGACGGCATGTATCGCGTGAACGAAACAGGCGCTCCAGAGATCTTTAATGCCGCGAATGGCCGTCAATACATGATGCCAAACAGCCGTGGCGACGTTGTCAGTCATAAAGACGCAACTAGCGGTGGCTCCGGTGGTGGCGCCGCACCAGTCGTTAACGTCCATAACTACAGCGGCCAACAAGCAAATGTAACCAGCAAATTCAGTGAAGCAGACCGCGCATACATTATCGACGTAGTGGTCGGTGACGGAATGGGCGATGGCAAAACAGGTAGAATGATTAACTCGCTTACAGGCACGCGGAGACAAGGAACTTGAGTACTCTAATTGAGCGCGTATATGCATCGGCAGGCTCGGAGGTCATCATTGACACTATCGAGCTTGCATGTCCTGCGTGGGATTCGTCGCTGTACATAGTCAAGGGTTATGAGGACATGACGCTAGGTCTTGATGGCGTCACGTACAAGGAGTTCATGGCGGCTCCAATTTCTATTGCTCTACCAAAGAAGAGCAACCAAGGAAACCAGACGCTTAACTTCGCGATTGATAACGTCACGGGTCAGGCTCAGCGGTTGATTGATAATGCAATGGAAGCTGAGGCTCGTATCACGCTGACGTTTCGTCGGTATCTGAATGCTGATCTGACTACACCGTCTGAGAAGCCATTCTATGCGACGGTTCTTGGCGGGAATGTTACCGGGACAACTGTGCAGATTGAGGCTGGGTTCATCGATGCGCTAAATTATGCGTGGCCTCGAGCGCTTTATACGTCAGAGTTCGCTCCTGGTCTAAAATATTTATAGTAAAATATTAGTGCAGCTAGACCGGCCAGTCGAAGAGGGTTACGCCTACCCCTGCTGCAATACCCAAGGCGAATACATAAGGCGATGCTATGAAAATTTCTCAAGAATATCTGAAGTCCCGGCTTAGCTATGATCCGCTTACCGGGATTTTTGTTTGGCTTTATCAGCAGGATTTCCCTCCTCAGTGGAATACTAATTACGCAGGAAAAATTGCAGGCGGAATCAAAACTCATCCAAAAGGCTACAGATATATACAAATAAGCATTTTGAAGAAAGCCCATATCGCCCATAGACTTGCATGGCTGTACATGATGGGTGGTGATCTCCCAGAGGCTGTCGATCACAAGAATCGTGACGCCACTGATAACAGGTGGGAGAATTTGCGCGATTCCAATGGCATGAACCAAAGGAACAGAAGCAAAAACATAAATAACAAGTCGGGCATAACTGGCGTTTGCTGGGATTCCAGAAAGTCCAAGTGGCTTGTAATGGCTGGATGTACATACCTTGGAAGGTATGATGATATAGAAGTGGCAAAGAATGTAGTAGAGAATTTTAGAATTGGAAGATTCGATCCAATGCACGGAATGATTCCTACACCATACTCAAAGGGATCTGAAAATGCTTTGGCTTAATCATTACCTTGCAGCCCAATACGAAGACGGAGCAAGAGGACCGGACAAGTACGATTGCTATGGAGTTGCGAGGGAGGTAAGGCATCTGCACTGCGGTAAACGCCTACTACCATCTTTCGGATCAATCCGTAACACCCAGCCAAAAGAATTCNCCCGCGCTTACCAGCAAGAATCCGCCAGCATGGAAGAGTGCGCGCCAGAACACGGAGCAATCGCAGCCGTCTTTCGTGGACCATTGTGCATCCATGTCGCTGTTATAATTGAACTAGAAAATGGATTGCACGCGCTAGAGATCAACCCGAAGAAGGGGGCTCGACTAATGCGTGTTAGTGATTTCGAATCCCAATATCTAAGAGTGATCTACTACCGTGACAATTAGAGTCTTTGGGTCGAAACTGAATGACGAGCCTAGCGAAGAGTTTGCGGTAGGTGGAATGACTGTGCGCGAGTGGCTGGCGAAGAATGTGCCTAGCTATTCGGACATGGATGTTCACCCGATCAGCGTTTCTCTGAATGGAGAAGTTATACCGGCTGAGCAATGGGCTATCTGTTCGTTTGCTGCAACTGACATTGTTGATATCGTAATTGAGCCAAAAGGTACAGAGCTGTTCTTCGGAGCATTGTTCCTTGTCGCGATTAAGACACTTACCCCAAAGATTCCAAAGGTTAGCTCGACCGCTCAAAACGGCGAAGGTATTAACGAAGCGTCGATTAAGGGTAACAAGGTAAAACTGAACTCGCCTATTCGCGAGATCGCCGGCACACGTAAGGTTTACCCTGACTATCTTCTACCTCCACGCAGATACTTTGCCGGACCTCGTGAACAGCATGTGGAAATGCTGCTGTGTATCGGCAAGGGCGAGCATGAAGTTCCAGGAAACAAAATCCTAATTGGCGATACTCCAGCCATTTCCCTTGGCGCTGATGTTGTAATTAACGTATATGGTCCCGGCGCGAACCTATCCAGTGATCCAGCGCATCTATGGTGGAACGATGTAACAGAGGTTGGGTCTAGCTCTAACGGCTCGTCAGGGCTTGAGCTGACTGTTTCGACCCCATTAACCAATGGTTATGTCGCGACATCTCAAGTTTTCAGTGGTTACACTGTAACAATTCCATCTGGTGCCGGTGCGTTCCCTGGCGACTGGACAATTGGCTTGATCGTCAGGATTCTTGTCTCGTACCAATACGATTTCGTTGATGGTGGCGCTGGCGTTCGCGATATCGNGCGCGGATTTGCGCTTGATATGCTTGCGCCTAGCGTTGGTGACACCATTGAGATTGCAGGAACAAACGCAGGTCTGTATGTGGTTAACAGCTTCACGCCATCTGTAGGCGCCACTCCTGCTCAGATGACGCTTAACTTTGATGGTGGCGCTCCAGTTACTGGGCTGACTATTGGTACTCTACCAGCCAGTATTGCGCCTCGCGGTCAGCGGTTCCGCATCACTGTATTCAGCACTCCGCAAATTACTGTGCAGCGACTTGATTCTACTGGCGCAGTAGATACCGACTTCCCAGGATTTACGTATCTTGAAACTGCATCAGCATCTATCACGCTTGACCCTTCAAACCTTGAGGGTGGCTACCGCGGGCCGTTCGCCATGTGCCCGTTTGGCGAACTAGCTACGGCTATTGAGTGGGATGTATTCATGCCTAGCGGGCTGTGCGGCCTTGGTCGAGAAGGTCAGGTCTATCAGGTCAGTGCTTTTCACACATTCGAATACAGGGATATGGATATTGCAGGTGCGTGGACAGTCATTGACAAGACTCATAACGGTTCGTCCTTGGACTCTCAAGGCTTCACTAATCGCGTAGATCTTCCATATCCTATGCGTCCAGAAGCTCGGATCAAGAAACGCTTTATTCAGCAGGGCGAGCGAGAAACAGAGATCAATAACGACACTGTTTGGTATGGTGCCCGCTCGCTGCTGTCTGCTCCGACCTCTTATGCAGATGTAACTGTGATGAGCGTAAATGCTCGCGGTGGTGATCGCCTTTCTGCGCAATCNGAGGCGATGGTTTCAGTCGAGGCCACTCGCAAACTTCCGACTCGCTCTGGCGGCGCATGGACCGCTCCCATTGCAACTCGTGATATTGCACCGTTCTTCGCTTACGTCGCCAAAAACGTTGGCTACACGGATGCAGATATTGACCTTGTGGAACTTGATCGTCTAGACGCCATCTGGAAGGCTCGTGGCGATCACTACGACCAAGCAACTAACACAAACGGCACAGCAAAGGGCGTCATTAATGACGCCCTGTCGTGCGGCTTCAGCGAGCTTACGGTAGATCGCGGTCTTCTGCGTCCTGCGCGTGACGAGCCTAGAGCCGTATTCGAATCCATGTACACACCACAGAACATGACTCGCGGGCTTGAGCGCGACTTCACTGCCGTTCGTCCTGATGATTATGATGGCGTTGACGTTGAATATATTGATGGCGTGTCGTGGCAGGTAGAGACTGTTGAATGCCGACTGCCAGGTGATGCAGGCACTCGCATTCAAAAGATCAAGGCGGAAGGCTGTACTAATCGCACGAAGGCATGGCGCATCGGCATGCGTCAACGCCGCGCCNTGAAGTATCGTCGCTGGGAATACAATTGGGCGACTGAGCTTGATGCGCTGAATAGTCGTTACCTGAGCTATGTGCAAGTAGCTGACGATGTNCCTGGTTATGCTCAGTCGGCATTCATGGTCGAATACGACAATGGCGTAATTGAATCATCAGAAGCTTTCGACTGGTCTGATGCTGGACCGCACTATCTGTATGTGCGCCGCGAAGACGGAACCAGTTCTGGGCCATACATCGCAACAAAGGTGGACGACTTCCATTTGTCTATCTCCGGCTTAGATTTCCCTCCAGACACGACGCTAGATCGTGAGCCGCCTCATTTGCTATTTGGCATCGGATACAAGGTCTTGATTACGTCGATATCTCCAAACGGAACNGACTCCGCGAACGTGGAAGCNATGACGTATAATGAGTTAGTCTATTCCGATGATGATAATTCAGCGCCATGATTAACTATCCAGCAGGATTACCGCGAGGGTTACATAATGGCAGAACCTATNAAACTGTATCGCCATTAAAACGATCAGANCTNGCTAGCGGTCGCGCACGTCAGCGTAGAAGCTTCACCAGCGTTCCGACTATGGCTAGTATTAGCTGGATATTCAACTCGGCACAGTCGCAAGCTTTTGAAGCTTGGTGGCGAGAGCAGTTAATTGATGGCTCGCAATGGTTCGAGTGCCCACTAGAAACCCCGCTAGGTTACCAAGATTACACCGCGAGATTTACTGATATTTACTCCGGCCCTTCAAGAGTCGGCCCTCTTTTATGGTCGTTCTCGGCTGAACTTGAATTAAGGGAAAGACCTATTTTGGATGTTGGATGGGGTGAATTCCCAGAGTTTATTATTGATCAGTCTATTTTCGATTTTGCAATGAATCGTGAGTGGCCTTTAAACCCGTGGCAGATGTATGCAGACGCTATGGATTCAGCAATTAACGAGGACTGGCCGCAGCCATGAGTAACTACAACACCGGTAATCCTGCACCATCTATCGATCCTCGTGACTTGGACGACAACGCCACTGTTTTCGACAATCTGGTGAGCGGGACGAATGCTAGCTACCCAGACCGTCTTGGTGTCCAGCGTAAAAGCTGGGCGCAGATGGAAGCGGACGCCGAAGCTTTGATAAGCCCGAACGTAGCGGCACTGGCTGCTGTTACTGCGGCAGTTGACAAGGGCTTTTTCTTCAATGCAGTAGCGCCAGTTGGGATGGGCACCTATACACTGACGTCGTTCTCGCGCTCGTTGGGCGCGGCCGTAGACGCCTCAGCGTTCCGCACAGCAATTGGCGCCATNGCCCTTACTGACACGGGCGCCTATGCCGGTAGTGCCGCGAAGCTGNCGACAGCGCGAACCTTAAGCATTACGGGCGATGGTGCCTGGTCCATGTCCTTCGACGGCTCCGCAAACGCCACAGCAGCGCTAACGCTTGCGGCATCCGGGGTTAGTGCGGGGACTTATGGGTCCGTAACAGTTAACGCTAAGGGACTGGTCACATCGGCATCCACTGCAACACCTATTGTCAATGGCGGCACGGGGGCCACCACTGCGACCGCAGCCGGCACGAACCTTGGCACCGCGGCCGTAGGCACCAATACTGATCAACTGGCCCGCTCTTCAATGATACAAGCCGAGATCGCTAATAAACGAACCTGGACGTCATACACGCCTACCATTACGCCTTCGTCTGGATCGTTTTCTAACGCAACCGCAACAGGGTCATACATGGTTGCGTTCGGTATCTGCTATTTCTACGCGACGCTCACTATCNCGACCAAGGGCACAGGTACCTTCCCGCAATTTACACTGCCAGTGGCCGCTCTTGCCGGCGCGGTAAACCAGTCAATCCAAGCCACGGAAAGGGCTATCAATGGTAAGTCTGGCGTGGCGCAGCTAACTTCAGCAACAGTCGCTCGCTGCAAAGATTCGGCCAACGGTGATTTGGTCACCGCAGACGGCTGCATTGTCACCATTATGGGATCGTACCCAGTCGCCTAACAGGGAATAAAATTATGACCAATACTTACTTGACCGGCAATCCGTTAGGCTCTACATCCCCAAAGGATCTCTACGATAATGCGTCGAATTTTGACGAAGGGATGAACTCTACGTCACCCGCATTCTATGACAGATTCAGGATGCGCCGCCAAACTTGGGCTGGGATGCAAAAGCAAGTTGTCGACTTCCTAGAGGCTATGGGATTCGAAGCCGCTCACCTTACATATGTTGATGGAACACCGCTTACAGTTCTTAGGCCTACCCAGCTGATTGACCGAGGCGGGATTACGTATAAAGTAAAACAACCAGCAACATTCCCCGTTGCACTGACGGGCACTTGGGCAACTGATCAACTGTTACTGGTTGATATGGGCGATGTATTCACCCAGGCCGGAATTGGTGCGGTCACACGCACATCGCAAAACAAGATGCGCGATATCGTAAGTGTGAAAGACTTCGGCGCTGTAGGGGATGGTGTTACGGATGATGCTGCGTCCATTCAGGCTGCCATAACCTACTGCCTAACTACCTCCGGCGGCTCAAAACTTGTGTTCCCGAAGGGAACGTATGCGCTAGGTTCTCAGGTGAATTTCCCTAAGACTGTAGACACAACAATGACCGTTGTCGGTGATCGCGCCGTGATCAAGCGGTTCGGTAGTTACACGGGGACATTGTTTTATTTTGGTGAGGTTTCAAACACCACGTCTACCGCTCCAACGCACATGGAAGGCTTCATCTTCAGTGGCCCATACCTCACACCAGATGTATCGCCGTTGGTGAAACTCCAGCATTCGAACGGCNCCATTATTGAAAAATGCGTGTTCCAGTCNGGGACAATCGGACTCTCCCTTGAAGAGAGCTACGCAGTAAGGGTGATCCGATGCCAGTTCGCCTACCAGAAGTCATATGGTGTCGCTACAAACACGCCTTGCATGAACTTGCTGGTAGATTCCTGCCAGTTTTCAGATATTGCGGCAGGTCAATCCTTCGGATCTGATATTAACTTTGCTGCGATAACTCACAACATAAACATAGTTAATAGCGATTTCGAGGGCGGCAGGGCTGCTGTCCTGTCAGTGGACGCCGTGAACGCTTTCAACTTTGTCGGTAACTACATCGAAGGTAAAACAGCTCTTCCATTCTTTCTCGGCGCTCGTAGCCGTGGCGTTAAGATAGAATGCAACTGGATCGGCTATAATTCTGCTGCACAAACTTGGTACAACATTACCGGTGGCTCGCTTCAATTCAATATCTTTTGGGATCAGGTCCAAGCCATTGATATGGGGCCTGATGGTACACAGTGTATCGGCGTCGATGTTGGTTCTAACGTTTTTAACGGAACGTCTACAGTCTTCGGCTCCATATGGACAAATCCGGTTCCTATCAATGGATTCACCAACGTAGGCGCTCCGTACCCATTGGCTGGGTATCACCAGAGTGCAGATGGCAGAGTGGACTTGCGCGGCATGGTTACTGGGGCAACAGACAATAGCTGTATTGTATTGCCTGTTGGATTGCGACCTCCAGCAACTATGATCTTTCCGGCAAACGGATCTACACGGGCAGCTGGGAACGTAACTATCACCTCAGATGGTAACGTCACATGTTTTCGCTCCAGCAACGGAAGTCTCGATTTGTCTTGTGTTTCGTTCTATCCGTAACGCTGCTTAAGAAGCTGAGCAGATTTTATAATGAGCGTCTTGATTATATTTTCATGACTAAATAATAAACAAAAAACCCCGCCTAATAAGCGGGGTTTCTTTTAGTGGATTGTCGGTCCAGTCGGTAGCACCATTGGCTCTTCACCTTCATAGCAACGCTCAGCAATCAGCACGCTAAAGTCCTGACCTTCGCACGGCATCATCTCGATATTGAATCCAGACTCAGCAAGGTTAACTACCAGATCCGAAACCATGTCGGGAAACGGGAAGAATTTCAGTTTGATTCGTTGGCTCATTCGTCTCGCTCCAAGAAATAATCACAACCGCCATTGCCGCCACGCTCTTCTACGACACCACCAGTTAAACAATGATGCCGATTAACATAAGTCGCGCCCATCACGCCAAGATGCTCATTCTCAACATCATGATCAAAAAGATCGCCAGCTAGAATCTTGAATTCTGGATAGCTTATTTTGATTCTTTTCATTTAATCGGCTTCCGTATTTCCTGCAATCCAGAACATTCGTTACAGTATATGACCCCGTAACTCCTTAGAAACACACCACCACTACCGCTGATCTCGTGCTTGCAACTGCAAACTTTCTCGGAGAACTCTAAGCTCTTCGCGCATCTCGATAATTCCAGCGAGCCAGTAGTTCTTTTGTTCTCCATTTTGGTATGGACAGTCATTCCTTCCCTCCAGATAGGCTACTTTGCCCTCTAGGTAATAACGATTCGTTAGACTCTTGTGCTGCATAGTATTTTATCGCTCTCTTTAATGCTTTCCAGCTTGGCCCTAGTTTCTCGCTGATCATTCGCCAAGAGAAACCTTCTAGATCCATCTCTGCTGCTTGGAATGCCTGCTCATATGTAATCCTAGTTCCACCAATCCTGTTAGGCTCGTATCCTTGAGCCTTGAGCATCTTTCGCGTGTGGCCTTCGCTGTAGCCTGTCTGTCTAGCAATTGCCTTTACTGGAAGACCTTGTTTGTAGAGTTCTAGGGCTGTCAACCGTTCAGCTCCTTGACCTTGTCGATTGCGCGATTGAAGCCCTTCGCCTCGGCCCATTCAAGGAGTTGATCAAAGTCAGCGTCGAGTTCTCCGGACCAATACGGTTCGCCTTCTTCACGTTCGGGTAGCNCCACCGATACCGGCTCGGGCTGCGAGGTGTAGAGAGGCCGTACGTCGAAGTACCTCCCTGCAATCTCGGCCATTTCTGCGCTGTTTATTTCGCTGGCAAGGTGAACATGCTTTTTGCCTAGCCGTCCGCCCGACGGAATAAGCAGCCACGCCACCGGCTCNCCCTGCCCACCCTTCAGCCGCTCGATTTCGGCGAGAAGGTCCAGGATTGCAGCCGGATTTGCAGCCGCGATGAAGTCGGCGTTTGCCTCTGTCTCGCCCGGTCGCATCCAGTCTGCCCCGGTCGTCATTGCAACCTGACTTTGCCCGCTACCATTTACCCAGTGTTGAATCGGGCCGCCGTAGACAACACCGCCAAACTTTCGCGTGTCGCGTGACCATTGCCCTTGCGTTGCAGCTTCGGCCAGGCGCTTCAATTCGATATGGTCAATCATGGTTCAATTCCTTTTTCAGTCGATCGTTCTCCGCCGTCAGCCTAGCGATGGTGGCTTGCAGTTCGGCGAGTTCGGGCGGGGCGGTGTAGAGCGCAGTCATGCCCTCGCCAGGGCGTTTGCTCACAGCAGCTACACCGCCGGATACATGTTCGCTCGTAAACAGGGCGAGTTCATCAATTTCCATATAAATCGCCGGCTGGCGCTCGACGACAGGGGCGGCGAGAAAGACTCGCAGGTCATCCGTCAACCGCTGCACACTGAAGCATTCCNGCCGGCTTGATGCCTCGTCGATCTTGCGCAGAAGTTCCAGAATTTTACCGCTCATTCGCTTGCTCCCNATTCGGTGGGTTTGATGTTCAGCGCTTCAACGATTGAGGCTTCAAGTTCGTCGTAGCGCATTCCGCGAATCACGTTCAGCGCACGGTGCAGCAGGCCGCGTTGAGCCACATTCCGCTGCTCGGCGGCTGTCAGGCGCTGTTGAAGNTCGATGTTTTCGCCGGAACCGTCACATGAAGTACACGCGTCGGATACCGATTCGGTGGGTTTGAGGGCTGCGTCCAGTGCTCCACGATAGAAACTGATGAACGTGTGTTGGTTGCTGCGCATTTCTTTTAGTAGCCCGACCAGCTTCTCATTCTGTTTCTCAGCAGCTATCAAGTCTCGCTGAAGCCGAACACCTGCAAGCATTTCACGGTCGCGGGATTCCTTGGCCTGATACAGCTCTTCCCGCAGCGCAGCAAGTTCAGATTGGGCGGCGGTCCAAGGAGTCCAGCTATCCTCATCAGGCTCAGAATCTTCAACCATTCTGGCGCATTCATCTATTCGATACGCTTTCACTTCACTCATTTTTCAAACCTCCGATAGTCCGTTATGAAATAGGCGGCACGTCAGCGCCAGAAAGATGAGATAACCAGCTAGCCAAATCAAGACTTGCAAACCTTTTCGAAGTAACCGTCTACATCTGGCCATACTCCTTCCGAGATCATCTGGCACTTGAACGCTTGATCATCCAGACCGTCTTGGTAGCTCATGCGGTTTGAGACGACGAAGCCAGCGCATAATATAACGATGAATACTGCGGTAGTGATTGCGCGGATATTCATGACTAATCCTCCATGCTCAATTCTGCCTGCTCTGGATCTTCCATGTCTACTGCGTCAGAGTCGAATTTGCACTCCCATACGTGACTGTAGAGTGAAGAGTACATTTCGTAGCTGATACCGCCAACGAGCAGAGCACCACGCAGCATGCCGAAGATGTGCTTGTATTCGCTGGTACGTGAGCGCTGGAATTTGTCGTCAGCGAAGGAAATAGCGCGGTGAATTTGCTTTACGAACTCTGTTTGATTCTTGGTATGCATTGGGTTGCTCCTGTTGGCTTGCAGTAATTGTATTCCGCCATGCACATGAAAGGCAATATATTTTTGTTAAGATGGAGATATATTTTAGAGGCGCACAAAATGTCAGTAGATCGCGGTATCCGGAACAACAATCCAGGCAACATCGACTACAACCCAATCAACAATTGGCAGGGACAGCTCAAGGTTGACAACACCATCGAGCCGCGATTCTGCCGATTCGACACGCCGGAGAATGGTATTCGTGCGCTCGGCAAGCTGTTGCAAACCTACCAGCGCAAGCNCGGTCTGAAGACGGTCAAAGCGATCATCAGCCGATGGGCACCGGCTACAGAGAACAACACGAACGCGTACGTTAAATCGGTCGAAGCGTACACGAACACGAAACCTGGCGCAGAAATCGACTTACGAGAACATGACATTCTGAAAGGAATGGTGAAGGCGATCATCCGGCACGAGAATTCAAACTATGAATATCCAGACGTGATCCTGTCTGAAGGAGTCCGACGTGCGCTCGCTTAAACTATTCTCCGGAGAACACTAATGCCAATCTGGCTANCCTCGCTACCGTGGCGATTCCTATCAGGGCTCGCGTGCGGCGCGTTCGTGGCTTTCCTTTGGCATGATGCGAGCGTGTCTAGGATTGAGCTGAGACAGGCTCAGGAGATGGCGCAGGCTACATTAGAGCAGTCAATCGTTGTTACTCAAGCTGACGCAAAGGCCAGCAAGGAATTATCAGATGCACAAGCTGTTACTGCTGACCTGCTTGCTAGCAATAAGCGCCTGTCAATCCGCGCCTCCTGTGTGCCAGCTTCCGGTGGTCCCGGCGTGGTTAATGCAGGATCTGCCATCCTCGACCAAGACGCTCGACGAGCTTATTTCGCCCATCGAGAACTGATCGTAAAGAAGGATGCGCAGATTAAAGGCTTGCAGGAGATTGTTCGCGGACTTTCTTCCGCCCACCAAGATTAAGCTCTGCCCAGCCTGACTTAGTGCGTGGCGGAATCGGGTTGTACTTTTTGAACTCGACCTCAATCCCGCGAATCTTCATCCAGGCTCGCATGCTGGATGCTGCGCTCCATCCGATAGCTCTAGCGGTATCAACGACCGTGTTGTTTGGGGCTATCCGTCTGATAGCATCCTCTGCTGATTCGCCAGTCTTACGCTCGTATTCTCCTGCCGCGCTTCTGTTCTGTGAGCGCTTCACATCGCTAATCCGCTGCTTATCGGCAGTCGTCATAGGGTCTGGATTCTGTACGGCATTGCAGTAGCCCATCTTCGGGAACTGTATATCCTTCTTGTGGTATCGCAGCAGATACCAAAGAGTTGATCCGTCCTTGTAGCCGAGGATCTTGGCCGTCATGGTCATTGAGTTGCCGTCAGCCGCATATGCCGCGACTATATTCCAAAACGGTTCGCCGTATTCCTGCTCAACCTCTTTGATTACTGACCTAGCCACGCGGCTTTCCTTTGATGTTGTTTACTGGGAATTTGTGACGCTCCGAACCCGGCTGCAATGCTTGGCGGGGAGTCATACCTTTTTCGAGTCGCTTTGAAATCTTGCAGCGAGTGACGCCTAGCTCTTTGGCCCATTCGGAGATCGACTGAGTGCGCCCGTCAAGTTCGATAAACCTAGAGCGCGAATCAGGACGCTTAGGTTTGCGTGGTGCAGGCTCTTTCGGCGCCATCCTTGGAGTAAATGGAATTGAACGCTCTAATACCCACTTCTTTAGCGTGTTATGCGAAGTACCAACGATCTGCGCCGTTGCTGTCACGCTGTTTTCCATTAACAGCTCGCGAACAACTTCAACTGCCGGCCTTCCGATTTCTTTGTACAACTCAAACGCCCAAGACATCTACTTCCTCCTTGTGGATTGCCCCGTGGTTAGCGGGGCTTTGTTGTTACTCTTCGTCGTAGCCTTCTGGCACCTTGACGCCCGTTTCCATCTCGTACTGCTGATTCAGGTGGTATCGGACATCGCCTTCTGCTGGACCAAAGTCAGCGTTTCCGTGAAACCAGCGCAAGTAATTCAGTTCAGCTTTCTGCTCTTCGGTCATATCAGGCACCCATCAGGTAGTGAGCAGGGGCGAACGGGATTCCGTCATCCAGCGGATCGGCGCCGGGTGGTGCTGCCTGCTGGCTTTGTTGTGGGCGTGATTGCTGCTGTGTGCGAGGCGATGCATTACCACCATCAGCCGGCTTTCCGCCCAACAACTGCATAGTGCCCTGCATGTCAACGACGATCTCAGTTGAGTACCGCTTGATGCCATCTTTCTCCCATTCACGTGTTTTTAGCTTGCCCTCGATGTAGATCTGACCGCCTTTACGGCAGTGTTCGCCTGCGATCTCTGCGACCTTTCCAAACAGCACGACCCTGTGCCATTCAGTTGTTTCTTTCTTCTCCCCTGATTGTTTGTCTTTCCACTGCTCACTTGTCGCTAGACTCAGATTGCAGACGGCGTTTCCGTTGCCAAGGTATTTCACTTCAGGATCTTGACCCAAAGTGCCCACAAGAATTACTCGATTAACACCACGTGCCATTTTCGTTACGCTCTCTGTTTATGCCGCTGAGTTTGTCTATCATTCGGTGGTGCCTACCATGACCCGAAAGAGTCATTAAAGCAAGATTGTTTTCATCATTATTTTCCTTGTCTTCGTCGATGTGATGCACGCATTCATCGTCTTTTAGAGGCCGCCCTAAACGAGTCTCCATGATTGCTACGTGCTTCGACTTTCCTTTGTTCGGGCCTCTAGTGAATTCAATGTATCCACTTTGCTTAAGGGTCTCGCCTTTTGCGAATTCTTCTCCATGCTTAAGCCTTGCAAGGCTGATGTTTTCCTTCCATTCCTCTGTGAAGACCCTGGTCTTTCCAAGCATGTGAGAGAGCCTGCCTTTTTCTGCGGCATTCCTTACACCGTCACCTCTACTCCTGAGAGCGCCAGCAAGTTTTACGTGGTATCTAACAGTGCTACGGCTTTTGCCTGTAATTTCAGAAACCTCAGGTATGCTTTTCCCTGACTTGTACAGATCAACAATATCTTCAAAGCTATGCATGATGCGCCTCCAAAAACAGAAAACACATCATAGCATAACTATATCTATAAAGAGATTACTTTGTTTACGCCGCGTGCCATTATTGTGCCGCCTCTTGTGGATTTTTGATCAGTTCGATTTGCTCAGGCGTCAATTTACCAGACTGCTGAACTTTTGCAATAACATTTTCTGCGGTTGCTTTGCCGGCTGCGATTGCTGCGTGCCAGGCCGGAAGATTAGCATCAAACTTGGCCTCGTCGTACATGGCAGCCAACAGCTTCTTGATCAGGTGCGGCTTACGAACGCCACGTCGAGCGCTGATCAGGGTTTCGAAGTCGCCCTTGATATCGCTAAGACCACCGACCTTGATGCCGCCAACCTCAACACCGCCGTAGATGACAGTCGGATCGCCGTACAGGGNGATTGCCTTGCCTACCCATTGACTAGACTTGTCGCCCCAACCATCAGGCTGCGCGATGCATTTCAACATGCCCTTGGATGGCTTGTAAGGCGTCGCAGGGCACTCGACCATATGGATGAACACAGGATGATCTCGGTCGCCTGGAGTGACCTTTGACACCGTGAAGGTTTGCGGGCCGGTTAAGAACGTTTCGTAATTAAGCTGATCTGACTTGGGTTTTGTCGCTGCACGGATATCCACATCTTCACTCATTCTTCGTCTCCAAAATCAATTTCTACTTCGTCCGATTTCTCTAGCGCCCAAAATGGAAGCCCGATCAACTGTTCTTCTGAGGCGCCATCGTAACCTTCCCAGCGACCGGATTCAAGACAATTTGCATAAGTATTTAGCGCGGATCGGTATTGATTTCGACCAACCTCAATCGACTCATCATCCAGCCGATAGCACATGACGTTGTGAGGCGCCTTGCTCTCGGCTGCAATAAAGCCAAAGCCGNCCAAAACATCGCCGGTTGCCCAGTAATACGTATCGAGGTAGANCGCAGCCTGAAAGGCGTACCCGTATTTTGCAATCGCATTGCTGAAACCACGAGGACTAGCATCAGTCGTCGTCTTAAGATCCGGCGAGAACCCACGATCAAGCAACCGGTCGAATCGGCAACGAACAAGCACGCCGGTCTCTGGATCTTTGGCGTACACAGACAGCTCATTGCGCCCTGGTTGCTCGTACAGCCACTTATGCGCAACAGGGTTAGCTCGCACAGCCTTCTGCATCATATGAATCTGATGCGAGTCAGCACCAGACAGAACATTATCAGCGCCGTACTCAGCAGCCAGAGCCTTGTACTCAGTTGACCGGCGATCCTTACCAGCCGGCATAGTCACGTATTGCTTAGCAAACGACTCAGGTTCAAGGATCGCCGAGTGAGTTGCGCTACCCATGAACATGGCGGCTGTCTGCTTGTGGTCGCCGTTCTTGTAATGTAATGGGCTGACTGCGATCTTCTTGAGGCCGGTGCAGCTAATGCCAGGGCCGGCATGATACTCGGTATTAGAAAGTTGATCAGCCGTGTAGATGCCGGGTTTCATTGTCCATTGTTCGTGGGCGGTCATTGCATTGCCTCCTTAAGCGTTACCTTCTTCCATGACTCAGGCAGCTTGATAGCCTGGATAGATCCTGTAGCGCTATCCTTGAGCATCTGGATAATCAGCGGCTCTACACCTTTCGGAATCTGCGCATAGCAGAGCTGGCCATCTACTTCGATTGTGATTTGCACGATGCTGATGTCTGTCACTTTGTAGCCCTCTGCCAGTTAGTCACCAGCTTCATGTATTTCTTACGTTTTGCTTTTGTGATCCGATGCCCAAACTTGTCAGCCTCGCCGATGATGGCGCACCATAGTGCGGTTTGGTAGGTCATTGTTCAGCCTCGTAGTCCAGATAAAAGCTTTCTGGCTCATGCGGAACCTGGCCAGCATCACGAATCGTGCGAAAGTCGAGAATGTGCTTTACCTCAAGCCTTCCACAAACATCAATTCTGCAAACTCCAGTCTGCACGCAGATATCCACAATAGGCCACCACCAGTCCTTACCGTTCTCGCTGCCGTAAAAGGGATGAGGCAACGAATTGATCATGTCCATCTTCAGTATGTCGCTCATGCCGCCACCCTCATCTTAGCCTGATAAACCGCCGCCTTCCTCGCCTTCTTAGCCTTCCGAAACGCCTTCAACTTGTCAATCGCCCGCTGCCGATGATCGTCCGAGACTGGTCCGTAGACCGAGCCGTTCAGGTTATACCGGCAAGGAGTACTAGCCAGCGCACGATGGTAGTTCGGACTAGCCAGCCAAGAGCTCATAGCCGCTCGCTGGATTGCCAGTGGGATGCACAGAGCGCCAGAACGTCGCAGCTTAGCCAGTTGCAGAGTCGTGCCAATTGCTAGCGGCTTAGGCTGGTCGCGATTAAACAGTTTCGGGAATGCGGCTTGTAGGGCGGCGATTCCGGTGTTTACTTTTTGTTTGTGGTTCATGATTGGCCTCGGGCTTTGGCGATTGCGGCGCGGGCAAGGTCGAATTCAAGTGTTGCGCGATCCGCCACTGATAATACGGCTTCAAGAGCAGCGAGCAGGTCTGGCGCAGCTGCGATTAGATTGGCATTGCCTTTGCTTCTGATGTTTTCACAGATAGTGATTTCAGAATAAAACCCATCCCCGCGACGAACCGAAGCTGTTTGACGAACTCGGCACTCATCATCTTCTGGATCGCCAATATGCTGCCATGGTCCCGCTGTAAATTTACTCATTTTCAACCCCTCCTATTCGTGTACCACCACTCTAGCCAAACACTTTTCGCCCGTCAACAAAAAAGGCCAACTATTTCTAGCTGGCCTTTCTGTTCTGCTTATGCGGTTTTGTCTGAGGCGTCCAGGCTCAATGAAATAGCGTTTTCCAAGTCTTTCGCGGCAATAGCTCCTGCGATACGCTTCTGTGCAATCTCAAAATATCCTTCGTCCATCTCAATACCGATGAATTTTCGGCCAGTGTTTACGCAGGCCACGCCGGTTGACCCACTGCCCATTGTGAAATCTAGAACGACGTTATTTTCTGCTGAATAGGTCCTAATTACGTCATCTAGCAATGCGACAGGCTTCTGTGTTGGATGATGACCGTCGTAGTCTTTACGATATTGTAGAACGTTTGACTTGAATTTACTGCCTTCTGCCAGATTGAACTGCCGGCTGAACTGCCGGCTGAACTGCTGATCAATTTCTAATATTTCCTCGTATGACATCAGCCATTCAACATGTTGCAAGCCGTAAAAATCAATAATCTGGCTATAGGTTGCGTTGGTGCAAATTCCAAACTGAGTCGAGTCCTCGTAAAAGAAATGTTCAGCCCTTCTATGGCCTAAATCTTCATTTATCTGTTTTAGGTTTCTTTGTGTGTGCTCCATTATTTTTCTAGCGTAAATCCTAAGCGGGTGCTGGTTAAGTGTGTCATATTTCTTGAAGAACACCAATATATCCTCAAAATATGATACTGGTGCTTTTTTTGCAATAAGCGCATTAGCGAAGTGATCCTTTAGCCAAACCATGCGATAGCTAAACGGAAGGTTCCCATGGGCCTCAGTGATCATTTTGCTTGTGTACGGCTCCTGGCTGAATAGGATAAGTGCGCCGTTAGTCCTTAAAACCCTGTTACATTCTGCGTAAATTTCAGAAGGGTCAAGAGCTTTGTCCCACTCAGTCTTACCTTGCATGCCGTGGGATATTCCTTCGCTTGCAGCCATTCCTGACATCGTTCCGTAAGGTGGATCGGTAAAAATAAGATCAACCGATCCATCTGGAATCCCTTTCATCAGTTCCAAGCAATCTCCATTCATTAGCTGCATTCGATTTAATCCGCCGATTTGTTTTGAGTTCGGCAATCGTACTCCTAGTTTTTTTGGATAGCAACAAAAACCCCAAGCCTTTCGACCTAGGGTTAATTGTTTCCCAGAGAACCGTTAAGCGGCTTTCGGCTTCCTGATCTCTTTCGGAACTTTCGACTGGAAACGCATGACCAGCTTGCGAAGACGCTGCTCGAAATCATCCTTATCCTCGTCGTTCAGGTTCTCGATGACGACGATTGCGTCATGCCAGAGAGCGCCGTTCATGTGGCCAGTTGAGCGGAGCATGACACCTTTAAGCTCAGGGTCAGCAGGCTTAACCGGAGGCGTCGCAAGTTCCCTCCGCTTATCAGCCACCGCATCAACCATCTGCCGCACCGACTCGAATTCCATCACCTTCATCTCGTACTTAAATGCAGCACGGAACATTGAGGCGTACTGCTTAACGGCTCTAGGAGCCGGAATCAGCGTAGAGCCAGGAACAGGGCGTCCAATCACGCTCGACCATCCGTTCTCTTCGTACCCGATCATCAGCCATGGGTTGAACTTCTCCAGGGTGTCTATGTTTTCTTCCTTGACTAGCTTCATAAAGGAGCCCGCTACATTGTCCAGCTTGTCGCCCTGCTCAGCGATTGCTTGAAGAACCTGTGCCTGCTTGCTTTTAGTAGTAGTCATGTCTGCAAAGCCTCTTTTGTATTAATCCTTTAGTTAATCCTCAGACAGGGGCCGCCGGGGCCGGCGGTTGTTCCTGCCTATGCCTAATGTTAGTTTCGGTCAGCTAGAGTGCAAATACGATTTAGCTATAAGCAAGCCATGCTTTATAGCTATCAAAATCTAAGTGTTCTCCGGAGAAGTGTTTTTAGTTTGTGGTATGCTTGCCATCCAAATGCAAATTGCTGACAAAGGACTCAAAGATGCTGACGCTTGAAATGATCCGATCTCTTCTGCAAGACCGCCGCGTTCCTCTGGTTGCTGAGGCTACAGGTCTTCACTACAACACCATCCGCCAGATACGTGACACGCCAAGCGCTAACCCTACTTATAAGGTGGTTAAGGCTCTCAGCGATTATTTTGAGGGTAAATAATGGCTAACGCATGGTTTCGGATGTATTCCGAGTTCGCTACGGACCCNAAGGTGCAGATGCTGTCCGAGGTCAACCAGCGCCGTTATGTAATGCTGCTTTGCATGCGTTGCAGTAACGACAACGTAACGTTACNTGATGAAGAGGTAGCGTTTCAGCTTCGCGTTACAGACGAAGAATGGATGGTCACAAAGGCTGCATTGATGTCGAAAGGCATGATAGATGAGGATGCAAAACCTTGCGCATGGGACAAGCGTCAATACATCTCCGACTCAAGTACTTCGCGGGTTGCAGCCTATCGAGAGCGAATGAAACAGAAAGGAAACGTTACAGAAACAAAAAGTAACGCCCTAGATACAGATACAGATACAGATACAGATAATAAAAAACCTGTCGCGGCAAAGGCCGCTAGGGTTAAGTTTGATCCGTTGCCAATGAAGCCTGCGAACGTAAGCGAACAGGTANGGGCTGAATGGTGCCAAGCAAGATCGGAAAGCAGAAAGCCATTGACCAAGGCGATGTGCACGGCCCAAGCTAAGCAGCTAGATGGCCACGGCAATGCAGACGAGGTTATCCGCAAGTCTATTGCTGCT
>Ga0065714_10002215_pt1 | contig 50574 bp, 43 predicted proteins | sample MisRhiReplicate2_FD_59101 | JGI IMG/M metagenome (GOLD analysis project Ga0065714, IMG submission 59101) | Miscanthus rhizosphere microbial communities from Kellogg Biological Station, MSU, sample Rhizosphere Soil Replicate 2: eDNA_1 v2... | ecosystem: Host-associated > Plants > Roots >...
GACCCTTAAATATATACCTATAAATTTAAATCAACATGGTAAAGGAAAGAAAGGTAATCTTGATCTCATGCGATTCTCCACGTTCATTACTGGATTTCAGAGGTAAATTGATAGAAGCATTAATTGTAAAACATGAAGTCATCATTTTTACTCCAAAAATTGAACAGGAGTGGATTAAAAATAAACTGACCGAGATGGGAGTGAAGATTTATGAAAATGGATTAAATCCGAGTAATGTATCTGTGCTTTCAGACCTCAAATATCTTTTCGAATTGTGCAGATTACTCAGAGCAATTAAACCTGATGTATTTTTCCCCTATACTTTTAAACCGGTTATTTATGGGGCTTTTGTAGCAAGATTTTGCAGAGTGAATCAAATAACTCCAATGTTAACCGGTCTTGGGTATAATTTTCTCGATGTAGGTTCAAAAAAAACCTTAGTTCAAAAAATAACAAGAGTCCTGTTGAAATTAAGTCTTAGAGCAAGCAATAGATTGCAGATTATTTTTCAAAATCGGGATGACTACAATACACTGATCCGCGCAAATATTATCACCAATAAAAATATAGCTCATGTTGTAAATGGTTCGGGAGTAGATTTGTCTTATTATGAATATTCTCCCCCGGACCTGAATAATATAAGCTTTCTAATGATCTCCAGATTAATTAACGCGAAAGGAATTAAAGAATATTATTACGCAGCAAGGCAGATTAAAGAGAAATTTCCTGAGGTTATCTTTAAGCTAATCGGACCATATGATGATAACATCGATGCCATTAGCCCTGAGCTGTATTCAAAGATAAAATCTGATGGAACGATTCAGTATTTTGGATTGGTTGAGGATGTAAGACCTTATATTAATCAATCATCCGTTATTGTATTGCCTTCTTATTATGGAGAAGGGGTTCCAAGATGCCTTTTGGAAGGGATGGCTATGGGCAGAGCAGTGATTACTTGTAACTCAGTCGGGTGTAAAGAAACGATCAATCCTCTTCTAAGAAAAGCAAATGGTTTTTTAGTACCGATTAAAGATATTAAGCAGTTAGCTTCTAAGATGGAATATTACATAAGGCATACCGAGGATGTGACCAGATTCGGTTTAAATGGCAGAAAGTATGCCAGTGAAAAGTTTGATGTGAATAAAGTGAATCAAACGATGGTTAGTATTCTTGAAGGAGCTTAGTTACAGAGGCTTAATGATCTAATTTAAAGCGCACCTTAAAAGATAAAATACATGTCTTATCAATGCTTGGTTATCCGCACAAAAGCGGAGTGGGATTCTTATGTAAAACGCACTCATAATTATGAAGTATACCATACTTGGTATTACCACTCGCTAAACAAGGAAGGGGAACCCGTCCTTTTCATTTATGAAGAAGAAAATTTGTTTATAGCTTTTCCATTGATCAAAAGACAGATAATAGATTCTTCTCACTATGATATGACTTCTGTTTATGGCTATGCAGGGCCAATATCCAATGTTGACTTTAAAGATATTCCTCAATCAACCATTGAGAACTTTAAGCAGGAATTTAGTCGTTTTCTGGAAGCCGAACAATGTGTTTCTGCCTTCACCAGGTTATATCCATTTCTTAATCAGCAATATCTGCTGGAACATATCGGCGGAGTCTATTCTAATGGCAGTACTATTTACATGGACCTGTCATTAAGTATTGAAGAGCAAAGATCACGTTACGATAAGAGGTTAAAAAGGCAGATAAAGAAACTTCGTGAAACTGGGTATACGATAAAAAAAGCAGTTGATGAATGTGAAATTGCTGAATTTACGAAAATGTATCACAAAAATATGGATCGTTTGGGAGCAAGTAAGAGCTATTATTTTGATGAAAAATACTTTACAGGACTACTTAATGCCAACGAATTTGAGAATGAACTTGTCCTTATTTATGATGGTGCCGAAATGATTTGTGGTGCATTAATTCTAGTTTCTGAGAACGTGGTAAGAAACCATTTGTCTGCAACTTCTGAAAAGTATTTAAAGGAGTCTCCGAGTAAATTGTTAACAGATGAAATCAGCTTAATTGGCAGAAGGCTTGGTAAAAAGATTTTTCATTTAGGAGGGGGAGTCGGAGGCAAGGAAGATTCATTATTTCAGTTTAAAAGCTACTTTTCAGATTTAAGAATAAACGATAGAATCTGGTGTTTCGTAAGCGATCAACATATCTACAATGAACTATTACATAAAAAAGGTCTGGAGCTAAACCAACAATCTACTTTTTTCCCCGCCTACAGGCAAACCAGAACATAACAACTAACCCACACTCAGATGAACAACAAATTTGATTATTCGGAAGCTGATATCACAATGTTTGATAAAGTGATCAGTGAATACGGCTGGATCATTTATGAAAATGCTTTAAGCGATGAATTGGTTGACGAAATTAATGATTCTTTGCTTCCAGCTTATGAGGTTCGGCATAAAATACAACAAACCAATGGTATCGCTTTAAATATGGATGGGACATTACACCATCTTGTTGAGCGAGACTTGTTTACATTGAAGTTTTTGGAGCAAAAGTATGCACATGAACAAATTTTACATTTCCTAAAAGGCAATTATATTCTCAATTCATTGGGAGCGGTAATTAATGTAAAGGATACAAGGCCCTATGTTCAGAATATCCATAGGGACATAAGGACATTCACTGGATCATTTAAGCTGATGATTCAAATGATGGTTATTCTTGATGATTTTACTTTAGATAACGGAGCAACATATTTATTGACAGGCTCTCATAAAGAGGATAAAAAACCTGAAGAGCAATACTTTTATGATTATGCCGACAGGGCGGTAGGAAAAAAGGGAAGTATTATTCTATTTGACGCGAACTTATGGCATGCAGCAGGTAAAAATTATACTGATAAGCCAAGAAGGGCATTAACAATGGCTTTTACAAAACCCTTTATGAAACAACAGCTGGATTATCCACGGGCATTAGGTTATGATTTTGGAGAACAGCTTGATGATCATCTAAGACAGGTTATAGGTTATAATGCAAGGATTCCTGCGGATCTATATGAATACTATCAACCAGTGCATAAAAGAATGTATCAAAGAGGACAGGAATAGTTAAGTCCACCGTTAATCTATTTTCAAAATGCAAAATCTATACTCAAACAAAATGAAATCTATTGGAGGCTATTTAGAATTACAATTACCTAAGGGGGAAGAGTTTTACCCTTCGTTATTAAAATTAAATACTGGTAGAAATGCATTTGAATACATACTGAAAGTAAAACGGTATAAACGGGTTCATATACCTTACTTTACCTGTGAAGTCATGTTAGAGCCGCTTAAGAAACTTGGAATTCATTTTCAGTATTACACGATTGATGAACAGATGGATCCTGTTCTTGACTTTGAGGTAGGGCCAGAGGATTGTCTTCTTTATACAAATTATTTCGGATTAAAGCAGGAAACAGTGATCAGGTTAAGCAAACTATTTGATAATCTTATCATAGATAATTCCCAGGCTTTTTTTTCTGAGCCATTAGCAGGTGTTGATACATTTTATTCTTGTCGCAAATTTTTTGGCGTGCCGGACGGGGCATATCTTCAGTGTACTAGCGATGTGAGGTTAAAATTGGAAAGAGATGTATCTGTAGATAGATTTTCTCACCTCATAAAGAGTATAGATGTGGGGATCGAAAGTGGATATGAGGATTTTATTGTCAATAATATTGTCTTGACTAATAACACTATAAGAAAGATGTCTACACTGTCTCAAAGAATATTGTCGGGGATAGATTACAGGGCTTGTAAGTACAGGAGAAATTCCAACTTCATGTATCTGCATGATTTTCTGGAAGGCTATAACGACTATTCATTTGATGCATCATCCGTAAATGGTCCTTTAGTTTATCCACTATTGATTTCTTCCACTGAAATTAAAAATAAGCTATTGGAAAAACGCATATATGTGGCTTCCTATTGGCCGAATGTTTTGGAGTGGACTACAAAAAAGATGTATGAATATTATTTAACTACCCATCTGATAGCGTTGCCGATTGACCATCGTTATACGCATTCTGAAATGAAGCGAATACTTAACGTTTTAAAAACAATATTATGAGTGAGAGTATTTATTTAAGGCCATTGGCATTAGAAGATGCCAAGACATCATATAAATGGCGAAATAATCCAGAAATATGGAAGTATACTTGTTTCAATCCATCTAAACCAATCACGTTGGAAGTGGAGACTGCATGGTTAGGGGAAATTCTAAAGCGAACTGACCAGAAAAGGTTTGCTATCTGTTTAACCGAAAACGGAAAATACATCGGGAATATTCAGTTGATTGATATTGTGGATCAGCATGCTGAGTTCCACCTCTTCATTGGGGAGCAAGGTTATTGGGGTAAAGGAATTGGTGAAAAAGCGACAAAGCTTATTCTCGAGTATGCATTTTGTTCACTAAACCTTAGTAGTGTAAGGCTTGATGTAGATCGAGAAAATAAAGCGGCTGTTAAAATCTATGCAAGGCAAGGTTTTGTTGGTTTAGCTGGCGAGCAGAACAGCATGGAAATGAAAATAAAGAAAGAAGACTATCTAAATCGGAATAGATTATCTGGCATGAGGTACGTTATCGGACTTGAACAAGAAATAGAATGGAAAAGCCTAGTGAAAAGAGCATTGAATTATGATTTTTACCATTCGTGGACTTACCATTCACTAGATAATAGCTCAGGAATTCCATTGTTGTTCGTTTATGAGGAAGGGGGTGATTTTATTGGAATTCCAATGTTGAAGAGAGAAATTCAAGATACAGAGTATTATGATATGAGTTCGGTGTATGGGTATAGTGGGCCAATTTCCAACAGAGCTTTTAGTGACCTGTCTTCCGACTTTGTTGCTGATTTTAGAACGAATTTTCTTGAGTTTTTAAATGATGAAAAAATTATAACCGTTTTTTCCCGATTGAATCCATTCCTTGATCAAACAGGGTTGATGGAAAATTTTGGAGGAGTAGTGGATAATGGTAAAGTAGTAGTATTTGACCTTACCATTCCTCTAGAAGAACAGAGAAATGCCTATCAGGAAAGGGTTTTAAGAAAGATCAAAACCCTTAAACAAAGAGGGTATTATGTTAAGCAAGCCAACACAAAAGAAGATGTGAAAATTTTCACATCTATCTACACTTTGAATATGCTTCGCGTGGATGCATCGGCTACCTACTATTTTGACGAAGCGTATTTTGAGACTTTACTTGATTCAGATGAATTTGATGCCAGATTAATATTTGTGTATAACGAAAATGATTATCCCGTATGCGGTGCGATTGTAGTAATAACTGACGGTATTATGCAAGCTCATCTATTGGGCACAAGAGAAGAGTATCTGGCAGATTCCCCTGCTAAATTGCTCACGGAAGAAATTACAATAATAGGTAGGGAATTAGGAGTAAAATACTACAATTTGGGCGGAGGTGTAGGTTTTAAAGAAGATTCTTTATTTAGATGGAAGGCCAACTTTTCACCCCTTACTTTCGATTATAAAAGTTGGCGTTATGTAGCCAATAAGGAAGTCTATAGGACTTTATTAACTAAACAAGAGGTTGAGCTCAATACGGAAGTTGATTTCTTTCCTCTTTATAGATTGCAATCCAACAAAGCCTAACTATTTTTCTATTTTAACGTTTGATGTCATGAAAAAGATTCTGTTTTGTGAAAAAGTTTACTCTAGATGGTTAATTCTGCTAATTGATCAGCTGATTATCATATTTGCGCTTGGGGCCTCTTTAATGATTATCCAAAAGGCGGATTTTAACGAAGCGCTTAACGATTGGTTCCTTCTTTGTATGATTGTCTACAATGTAATTGCTATGGCTGTTTTTGTCAGCATGCGAATACATACAGGGATTATCCGGTACTCAAGTGTTGACGATATCTTTCGGGTATTTAAGGCTGTTTTATTAGCTAGTTTGTTATTTGAGGGAGTAAATTATTTCCTCTTATCGCCCTATTTTGGCATCGGTAACAGGTGGTTTGTTTCTATGCTCATCATAAATTTCTTTATCTCGGCCTCTATGCTTATTGCATTAAGGATTACTGTAAAGCAATTGTTCCATTATCTAAAAGATTTAGAGGTTGTAGCTAAAGAGGTATTGCTCATTTATGGTGCAGATAGATCTTCACTGTTGATAAAGCAGGGGCTGGATTCATCTTCGGAAAAGAACTTTGAAATACTAGGTTTCATAGATGACAATCACGATAAACGGAATAAATACATTGAACAAAAGCGGGTTTTTGGCTCGCAATCAATTCCTTTTTTGAAAAACAAATACGGGGTGGAGAAAATGATAGTTATGGAGGACTGTGTAGATATTGAGGGAAGAAAACTAGCTATTGATAAGTGCATGGAGTGCGGAATAAGGGTAACCTCAGTGCCCGCCTCGAACTATTGGTTAAAAGGTAAATTGAAACTAAGCCAGCTTCCTGATTTAAAGATCGAAGACCTGTTACAACGTGAACCTATCCATATGGAGGGAGAAAATATTAAATGTGAGCTTAAAGGTAAAAGGGTTCTGATTACAGGTGCCGCGGGATCTATCGGGTCCGAAATTGTCAGGCAGGTACTGAAATGTAACCCTCAATTAATAGTTTTATGTGATCAAGCAGAAACACCTCTTCATGAGATGCAACTTGAAATTGAAGATAAATTTAAAGCTAACAATTGTGAATTATTTGTCGTAAACATTCAAAATTACGGCAGGCTTAAAAATTTGTTTGAAACCTATAGACCACAAATAGTTTTCCATGCAGCAGCTTTGAAGCATGTTCCGATGATGGAGCATAATCCATCGGAGGCTGTATTGACTAATGTGATGGGTACTAAAAATCTCGCTGATTTGTCAATTGATTATGATGTCGAGAAATTCATAATGATATCCACAGATAAGGCAGTCAGACCCACAAATGTGATGGGAGCCTCAAAAAGGATTGCTGAGATTTACATCCAGTCACTTCAAAATTATCAAACAGATTTAGTTCCTAAAACACGATTCATTACCACCAGATTCGGAAATGTACTGGGGTCAAACGGGTCAGTTGTTCCACGTTTTAGGGCGCAAATTGAAATGGGAGGACCCGTTACGGTAACAGACCCGGAAATTACAAGATATTTTATGACCATCCCTGAGGCAGTACAATTAGTGCTGGAGGCATCTGTAATGGGGAAAGGGGGTGAGATTTTTATTTTTGACATGGGAGAGCCAATTAAAATTTTGAATCTGGCTATAAATATGATCAAGTTAGCTGGGTTTATACCTTACACTGATATTAAAATTTGTTTTACAGGATTAAGACCCGGAGAGAAATTATATGAGGAATTATTAAATAAAACAGAGCTGGTGGTTCCAACATATCATGAGAAAATTAAAATATCGAATGTAATTTATTACCCACACATCTATGTGAAACATAAAATAGATGAGTTGTTGTTATTGAGCCGACTAAATGATGATCATGAAATAGTTCGGAAAATGAAGGATATTATTCCTGAATATGTTAGTGCAAACTCTAATTTCCAATGCATGGATGTTGCAAAAGAAAGAACCGGGGATTTAATGGACATTAGTTTGCAACCAGGTGTAAGTTGAGTATTACTGCTTTTAGTAGCTATAGATCTGCCTAAGAAATATGTGAAAAGGTAAAAGCAAATTGACATGGGTTCAAAATTTAATGAATTTTCCATTATGCACACTTATGCAGAAATTAGTTTATGGTCTTATTGGGATATAGACTTAATATGCCGTTTCGCGAACAGGGAGTTTTTTAAATGGTGGGCTAAGACTCCGGATGAATTATTAGGCATTGTAAGCTTAAGAGTTTTGCTTAATGGCAGTTACCATGAACATCACCNGCNCTATGTAAATAAAGTTCTTGAAGGTCAGTTNCAAAAATATCAATCCGAAATTAAGACGATAACAGGTGAAAGATGCCCTGTTACNATCATTTACTATCCTGATATAGAGAATGGAAATGTGGTAGGATTTTTTGCTAATATTTATAACAAGAGCCTATCTGGCATTCAGGGAGAAGATGTTTTTTCAGATAAATTACCTATTAATTCAGGATATGATCGAAATGCGAACAAGAGCCACCAAATTGCCGACTATCTGGGTACAGTTATACTCTCGGGATTTCCAACAGTAGAGCACCTCTCGACGCTTCATAATATCTCCGTTTCAAAGCTCATGAGAGATTTTAAAGCGACCTATCAAACCAGCCCCTATCTTTACTATAGAAGGCTGCAAATGGAGTTTGCCGAACAATATATAAGCCGAACAGGATGTAGTAAAAAGCAGATGGCATTTATGTTGGGATTTTCCAATCCTGCAAATTATACTTTGTGTTATAATAGATATAAAAGGAGTAAGACAGAGAAGATCGGTAAACGGACCTCCGTTGAAGATTTTAATGAAAGAAACAAGATTATGATCGCCCAGTTTCCTTTGCCGGTCGCTATGTTTGATCTGAATATGAATTATCTGCTGGCATCTGAACAGTGGTTGATAGAATTTGATTTTCATGAAGGAGATCTGGAAGGTATAAGTTTCTTTGATCTTTTTACTGAAGCAAGTCCGGATCTGGAGGCATTAAAAAGCAAATTTTCAACTGGAAAGATAAGTAACTGTATTGGAAACTATAATTTTTATAACAAAGGCCATTTACTGAAATGTGTGGTAAATCTTTGGCATAATGAATCTGAAGAAATAAACGGGGTAATTATGTATGTTGCTTAGTTATGGATTTAAGTTTATCGAAAATGAGTAAGAAAAGGGTCATTATAACAATAATGGCCCTTTTTGTTTTTTAAACATATTTTTATTCTAAAATAATAAGGTTCGTGAAATATATAAGGTTAACTACAAACATGTTTTTAATAAAAATATTTAAATTGCACCATTAGAAAATCAAATTGATGAAAACATATATTTTGCTAGTATTATTTGTGTTGGGTTTTAATAGTTTGGCAACTGCCCAAAAGAAAATGCCAACAGCCCAAGAATTAACTGTTAAAAATATAGATGAATTAAACGAAAGATTAGCACTGAGCCCAACTCAGAAAAGCGTGATCTATAATTACATATTTGATATGTACCGCCAGCAATTTGAGCTTGTAAAAAAACAACAGGCTGGAACCTCTAAGGAGGATGATATTACAAAATTTTATAAGTTTCAAAATGAAACAAATGATAACATTAAAAACATTTTAAAAGGTGATCAGATCGCCGAGTTTGATAAAATACAGGAAGAACGCCTCAATGGTGATAATAAAAAGAAAAAAGGGAAGAAGGGGAAAAATAAAGAAGAAGATACAGTGACCGGTATTTCTGGATTGAAATCGCAAAATTAGAAATACATCCTTAACGGTCTCCTATTTGTTTATTCTCTGGTTTATCTTTTATATCTTATGCTGAATATTTTGTCGGCTAATAGCCAACCCTAGATGCGATTTCTTAATTTAATCCTGCTGTTGCTTTTTTCCCTGTCCGCTATGGCTAGAGAAAATATAATCCGGCTTGGGCAGCAGGATTATACCAATATTGGTAAGAAAATAGTTTACTTAGAGGACCCTACCAATAATTTAAGCTTCAAAGAAGCAAAAGGACTATACCGAGCAGGTAAATTTCTTTCCTCTCAGAATGCTGTTCTTAATTTTGGTAACACTAAATCGACCTTCTGGATAAGGATACTTTATCAGGATAATACAGGTTCAGGTGGTTTTGTTGTGGTTGATGCACCTAATTTGGAATTTGTAGACTGTTATATTAGCAGCGGTAACGGTAGCACAAAATTGATGCGCTCTGGTAGTCTTAAGCCTAAAACAGTTGGTGTAATTGCAAACAATAACTTTATATTTTCGCTCCCTGAGCCAGTTTTAGCAAATGACATTAAGGAAGTTTATCTCCAGATAAAAACAAATAACTTCATGCTATTGCCGATCAAACTTGTCACCCATCAAACTTATATTTCAGGCGCTTCATGGAAGGAACATCTTGAATCCATCTATATAGGAGTGCTTATAACTTTGTTATTGTTCAATGGGTTTTTGTATATCAGTTTGCGTGAAAAAATGTATCTTTTTTACGGCTTGTATCTTCTTACCGGTTTTGTATACCTGGTATTGTATTTAAGAGGATATGGGTATTTGTTTGGCTTTGATTTTAGGTTAATGATAAACAAGTATCCCCATGTATTTTTGGCATTGTCGTCAATGTCTGGTATCTTATTTTCCTGGAAATTTTTGAATTTACAGGTATTGATTCCCCGTATTAAACCTATGTATTATTTAATGATGGGGCTTGGAATACTGTTGCTTCTGGTGAGCCTACTCGGTTATAAAAGTACTGCGGCTTCAATGATGCAATATACCACGGGTTTTGTTTCCTTAGGATTAGGTGTAGCAGGAATTGCGTCATGGAAGTATGGACACAGACCAGCTAAATTTTATATGTTAGCCTGGTTTTTTAGGGTGGGTGGGATCATTTTAGTGAACTTGAATTTGACAGGACTGTTGGAGGTAAGAGATTATACTTTTGAGATTTTCCCAATCACTACCACGATAGAAGTGTTGTTACTCGCATTTGCATTGGGTGATCGTTACAGCATGCTGATTGACAGTGAGCGGGATGCAAAGGAGAGAATTATGCAACTCGTACAAACGCATAACCAACGACTAGAGCATGTTGTAGAAGAGCGAACATTAAAATTAAGTGAAACAATAGTTGAGCTGGAATCCTCAAATAAGGTGAAAGATAAATTGTTTTCTATAGTCGCTCATGATTTAAGAACTCCCTTTAATAGCTTGCAAAGTATATTCTCATTAAAGGATATGGGGGTGCTGAACTTCGAAGAGCTTGATATGTTGCTCAACGCGAACCGTAAGAATATAGATCAGATGAGGCTTACACTTGATAATCTATTGTTTTGGGCTAAAGATCAAATGAAACAAGTAAGCGTCCAATTTACGGAGTTTGATCTTAAAAAGCTTTCGGAGGTTTTAGTGTTGGTTTATGAGCCAATAGCGAATTCGAAGAATATTAAGTTAGAACTTAATGCAAAAGGAACGCATATCGTGTATGCCGACGAAAACCAGGTAAAACTAGTTTTAAGAAATTTAATAGATAATGCGGTTAAGTTTTCTCCTGAGGATAATAAAATATCTATAAACCTTGTTCGGGAAGCAAAGGGTTTAAGAGTTGCAGTCCATAATGCGGTTTTAAATATGGCTGAAGCAAAAATTGCCATTGGAAGAGGGGATGAAGCTAACCGAAAAACGAATGCAATAGGATTTGAAGACGACTTAGGTACCGGTCTGGGACTTCAATTGTGTAGAGAATACACAAAAGCCAATGGGAGTGAATTACGGCAAAACGTAGTGGATAATGGAATTGAATTGTACTTTTTCTTAACAGAAAGTTCAAATAATCCGGCAGCTTGATGTCGTTTAAGTTAGGAAATTCTTTTCACAATTAGTTGTTCCCATTCCTCATAAATCTTCGCAAAATAATCTCATCAAATTCAGTATTGTTACTCTTAGTGTGTAGGGAGCATTTTTTATTGTTTCTTTTACTTTGGTACTATAAATGAGCTACTTCCATTAATAAAATACTGCTATGAAAAATCACCGTAGACATATCAAGTCTCGTTTTTTGAATGAGAATATAGATTTGGAAGAGTACAAAGAACAGCTTCGTTCGCTCAGATTAGCAATAGCCATCAGGAATGTATTAGAATTACGGAATATATCTGTAGCTGAGTTTGCAGCAATTATGGGTAAAGACAAATCCACAATCAATAAATGGTTAAGCGGAACACATTGCTTCAGTTTAAGTACATTATATGAAATCACTGAGGGATTAGGTATTTTGTAGCTAACTCTTCAGTGATTTGGTCGCTTAAAACTTTAGTAAGTTAAGATTAATAGCCATAGCATCCAGTTTTTTAATTTGATCGTTATTCCAAATTAAACGTTTTAAATCAGACTTATCAATCATATCGTGATAATAGTTGATTCCCTGAATAAGCTGAGTACAGAATTTTGTGAAATATTGAGTTTTCTTTGAGCTGGTCTTGTCGATTTGTGAATTTGAATCCCCTGGTTGTACCTGGAAATCAGAAATAAAGGTTTCTATTTCCTTTTTAAGATAATTGACATAAAGGCCGAGCTCTTTAATAAATACATTGGGTCTGTCAATGCCTTTCAACAAGTCATATCGTCCATATATATGCCCTACCATTTGACTCAGGGTGTATTGGCTGGAAAAATACGCGATATTAGGCCCGGGACATATGCTCACGGCTTTGTTTTCCTTTTGCTGGAGTGTATCTGTTTTTAGGTAGGCTGACGCGCACAAGCCTTCACATAGGCATACCTTTTCCGTAATCAGATCTGTCTTTCTCCTTAAATCATCCGGTTGGAGATTTAGGGTCTTCAGTTGCTTTAATTTAAGATTTTGATATTGCCTTGAAGCTGTGCATATAGGCTCTGCAGTAAATTCTGTATTACTGCATAAATACTTTTTAGTGCAGGGACTTCCCGGACGATTCCTGGTAATTCTTTCCAGCCTTTGTAATTCTGCACTGCTTTTTCTGAAGTTGTTAAATGGAACACCAAGGGGAGAAGCATTGCTGAGATAGAAGTCATTTTCTGAGGAAGTCGCAAGGTCATTTAAAGTCTGTATGTCTACATTTGTTGCCTCGGGTACCAAAAGAAACGGACTTCCCCATCCTGCGGCATCAAGTTGATAATGGTTAATTAAATATTGATGTTCATCGGCTGTGCCTATACCTCCCTGATAGGTAACCCGTTGTTCCGGGTTCCAATTAGTGTCGAATCTTATTTCCTTTGCCCTAAGCACATCTGAGCATATTTTGAATAACTCAGTGTATAATTCTGACCGTTTCTCTTTAAATTCCTGAAGTATTGGCCCCATCAGCAGCCCGTCAGTGGCAAAAGCGTGACCGCCACAATTCAAGCCTGATTCAATCCGGAATTCGGATACCCAAAGTCCTTTCTTAGCCAATACCTTAGCCTGAATAATTGCGGATCTGTAATCACTCACCTTTAGTATGATTTGTTTTGGAAATTGACCTTTTTCATCAGGAAAAAAATCGCTGAAAATTTCCATATAACTGTAAAGTCTCTGATTTAAACCAGCCGAAATAGTTACAGCTGAGTTAAGCGAACTTTTTGCAAAACCTCGTAGTGCAGCTAATGCATCCGTGTTTTCATCTCCCAGATACGTACCCTCATGATAATTTGCCTTATCCACTTTCGACATGATGTTTACATCAATCTTACCTGCTACAATGCTATTCTTTAGCTCATTTTGAAGTTTTACCTTCTCCTCTCCCTGAGTTAATTGTTGCATGGATTTAAATCTCAATCTTAGCGCTGAACTTTCAGGCAATAGCTCAAAATATTTGTTTAAATCATTCCCTTGTTCAAAATCAAGCGTTTTAAGTTCATCAAGCTGTTTGTTTACCAGGGTATTTAATAGATTTAAGTATGCCGTTATTCTGGTTGATCGACTATCCGGAGCATCTTTCGCTATAAACTGATAAGGCTCATTATTTAGCTGAGCATGGTGCTTTCTCATCCGTTCAGTAAGTTCATCGTCAACAATTGACAGGACAGATGATATGCCGTATTTGGCAACTTTTAATGGAGTATCAATGGAATAACCTAATCCGAGAACAGGAATGTGGAAAGTGTGTTGCATAAGTAACGATTTTATTTGACAAAGAGAATTATATTAGCATTTGTAAAATATGACGATAGTCATTATTTGCCGTGATTTAGGTTATGTTGAGCCTAATCGCGTTTTTATTACATTTGAGCAAAGTAAAACTATGGATGGAGCGAAATTGCTAAAAGCAATTATTGAAAATGCAATTGATGGAATTCTTACTATTGATAGCAGGGGGACGGTGGAAAGCCTTAATCCTGCAGCCTTAAAGTTATTTGGTTATACTGCAGAAGAAGTTATAGGTAACAATATCTCTATGCTAATGCCAGAACCCGATAGAAGTGGTCATGACGGGTACCTTTTACGTTATCAGACTACTGGCGAGAAGCGGATTATCGGAAAAGGCAGAGAAGTCAGGGGATTGCGCAAGGACGGAACGACCTTTCCTTTTCGTTTAGCGGTAAGTGAAGTACATTATGATCATAGAACCATTTATACCGGATTTATCCATGATCTTTCCAAGGAGAAAGAAGCTGAACAGCGTTTAAAAGAGTATGCTGCGGAGCTTGAGAACTTAGTCGATGAGCGCACACGGTCTTTAAAGGAGCTGGTTCTGGCATTGAGTGTTGCAAAAGAAGAAGTAAGTACCTCTTTAGAAAAAGAAAAGGAGCTAAATCAAATGAAAAGCCGTTTTGTTTCAATGGCATCTCATGAATTTAGAACACCTCTGAGCTCTATTCAATTGTCTTCTGTTCTTATCGAAAAATATGCTACACCTTATGATAATGAGAATATTAGAAAGCATGTGAGCAAGATAAAGAATGCCGTTGGAAATTTAACCACCATTTTAAATGATTTTCTGTCTCTTGAACGTCTCGAAGCAGGTAATGTTGAACCTTCTTTCCACCCGTTTGATCTGGTTAAGCTAGCTGAAGAAATAACTGAAGAGATGCAAATGATAGCTAAAGAAGAGCAAAATATCATTTATCAGCATACTGGTTTAGACAGTATAGTCCATCTTGATCAGAACTTACTTAAGAATTGCATGATTAATCTGATATCAAATGCCATTAAGTATTCCGGTGAACACACATTTATTGAATTTAATACTGAAATCAGTGATAAATCATGCATCGTAACTATTAAGGATAACGGAATCGGAATTCCTGAATCAGATCAGATGGACCTATTTCAACCATTTTTCAGAGCCAACAATACGGGGAATATTCCTGGGACAGGATTAGGTTTGAATATTGTTTTGAGGTATGCTACATTAATGAAAGGAACAGTGGGTTTTACCAGTACGCTTCATAAGGGGACAAAATTTACGTTATCATTTAATAAATAGAGCTAATGGAGAGAACAAGGATCCTTATTATTGAAGATAACAATGATATCAGGGAAAGTACGGCAGAGATTTTAATGCTTGGAAATTACGAAGTATTTCAGGCAATAAATGGTAAGGATGGGGTAGAATTAGCAGTAAAACACTTGCCTGATGTTATTTTGTGTGATATAATGATGCCCGAACTTGATGGTTATGGTGTATTACACCTTTTGAACAAAGTACCGGAAACATCAGCAATACCTTTTATTTTTTTAACTGCAAAAACTGAGCGGATCGATATGAGAAAGGGAATGGAAATGGGAGCTGATGATTACCTGACCAAACCATTTGATGATGTGGAACTTTTAAACGCAATAGAGTGCAGGCTAAAGAAAAGAGATTTACAAAAGCAACTGTATAGCCAATCTTTAGATAAATTGGATAACCTTTTAAATGGTAGTAGGGGCTTGGAGGAACTTGCTAAGTTAATAGCTGAGCGAAAGGTAAGGCATATTAAAAAAAAGCAGGTTATTTATTATGAAGGTGATACGGTTAACGGTGTGTATCTCATTGTTTCCGGAAGTGTTAAAACTTTTAAGGTAGCTGATGATGGCAGAGAGTTCTTAACCGGGATATACGGTGCTGATGAGTATTTTGGTATTGCCGCATTACTGGCCAATGAAAACTATCATGAAACAAGTGAAGCAATGGAGGATACCTCATTATGTCTGCTTCCTAAAGATTTTTTGGAGCCTTTGCTTAATAAGTATCCTGCGGTAGCAGCTCAATTCATTAAGCTTTTAGCAAACAATGTATTAGATAAAGAAGAACAGTTGCTTCAGCTGGCTTATCATTCAGTAAGAAAGCGCATGGCGGAGGTATTGATACGGTTAAGTAATAATAAAGAACCTTCAACAAATAGTGCCGTATTGAGTATGTCAAGAGATAACCTGGCTGCAATGGCAGGAATGGCCACAGAAACTGTAAGTAGAATTTTAAGTGACTTTAAGGATGAAGAGTTGATCGAGCGAAAGGGGAGCCAGATCTTAATTCTTGATCATTTAAAATTGCAGATGATGAAAAACTGACGAAGATCACTATTTTAATGTGACCAACCTCATTCTTTAACAGGATGCCACCTCCTAATTTTGATAGATAAAATCAAAAGAATGAGAGTTGTAGCATATAGTATAAAGTCAACGGAAAAGGAACCGCTGGCAATAGCCAATCATAAAAAACACGAAATTACACTGATCTCCAATTCATTATCAGATGAAACGGTGTTTTATGCCGAGGGCAAGGATGCTGTGGTAGTTTTTACCGATGATAATGTATCAGCTAATGTAATCAATAAGCTGGCTAAACTCGGTGTCAGGTATATTGCCACCAGGTCAATTGATAGTTCTCATATAGATCAAAAGGAAGCAAATAATCAGAATATTAAGATTGCCAGCGTTCCTCCATCAGCGTTAAATGGTATTAATGAAGATGGACTTCCTATGGCACTGGCCATAGAAACCATTAATAATCTTGATAAATGGCAAGGCCAAAGGTGCTTAGGTGATGCTTGTGTATGCGCCAGATCATGTGGCCATAAAATCAATTTAAGTGTTGACCTAAAGTTTGGCGGAGATGATAAATAACAATTCCACCACCGAAAAGTATCGTGTTGCTGCACCTCGATATACCAGCTATCCGACTGTGCCATTTTGGGATGCACAAAGTTTTAATCCCAATAAATGGATCGATAAGCTCATTACCGCTATTGACAATAGTAAAGAAGGGATAAGTTTATATGTACACTTACCCTATTGCGAAAGCCTTTGTACATATTGTGGCTGTAACACGAGGATCACTAAGAATCATGGTGTAGAAATCCCCTACATTCAGGCCGTGTTAAAAGAATGGAGGATATACACCGGCCATCTTGGTGTAATACCAATAATAAAAGAAATACACCTTGGAGGTGGAACTCCTACTTTTTTCAGTCCCGGGAACCTGGAATTGTTAATTAATGGTCTTGTTGGGCCATCAGGTTTACATGAAGAGGCTGTATTTAGTCTTGAGGCTCATCCAAATAATACAACAGAGAAACATCTTTCCCTTTTATATAAGCTCGGATTCAAACGATTAAGCCTTGGTATTCAGGATTTTGATAAAAAGGTGCAGGCTGTAATTAACAGAGTGCAAACGTACAAATCCGTTGAACTCATCACTAAAAAAGCAAGAAAATTGGGCTACCAATCAATTAATTACGATTTGATTTATGGGTTGCCACTTCAGACTTTAAACGGCCTGAACAAAACGATTAAGTCGGTGCTAAAGCTGAAACCCGATAGAATTGCTTTTTATAGTTATGCTCACGTTCCCTGGGTAAAACCGGGTCAGCGTAAGTATACAGAGGAACAATTGCCCTCTGTGGATCTGAAAAAGAGCCTGTACGAAATGGGAAGAAGCAATCTTATTGAGGGTGGATATTCTGAAATAGGCATGGATCATTTTTCATTAAAGACAGACAGCCTTTATAATGCTGAACAAGAAGGTAAACTACATAGGAATTTTATGGGGTATACTGAGCAGTTCAGTAGTGTTTTGATTGGATTGGGCGTTTCCTCCATAAGTGACTGCTGGACTGCCTTTGCGCAAAATGTGAAAAGTGTTGAAGAGTACATCAGCCTGGTAGAAAAGGGAGAGTTGCCGCTTACTAAGGGCCATGTGCTAAGTGATACAGATCTTGTAATCCGCAAGCACATTTTAAACTTGATGTGTAAAGGGCATACATCCTGGAGAAAGCCGGAAGAAATGGACGAAAAAGTAGAAGATGGTATAAGAAGAATGAAATGGCTCGCTCAGGATGGCCTGGTGATGCTTTCAGATTACGAAGTGCGTGTAACAGAATATGGTAAGAAATTTCTGAGAAACATATGCATGGCATTTGATGCCAGACTTTGGGCAAATGTGCCAAGCACTCAGATCTTTAGTTTAGCCGATTAACCATTAACATTTTATCTGCATTCAATTGTATTAGAGTTTGGCTTTTGTGGACTTAGATAGGGGATGTTTAGTTCGAATCCCCTTAATAAAAACCAGAAGCCCAGAATTAACATAGCAAAAGGAACAACTTTATTCAATGTTTTTCTAAAAGTGAAGCCTGAAAAACCGACAAGAATTGCTGCGCTTAGCATTAATGGTATTGTTCCTACCCCAAACCAGAACATATAAAATATACCTTGTTTAACACTGTCTGTATTTAATGCCCCAGCTAAGGCGAGGTAAACAAAGCCACATGGCAATAAGCCATTTATCATTCCTATTATTAAATGATTTAATTTGTGTTTAAATGCATAATTAAACAACTGATTAAATGGAGTCAATATTTTTGAGGAAGTTTCCCTGAAGAAAGAGAATTTAAACAATCTGGAACTTGCGGCTAAGATAATCAGGATCCCTGTGAGTATACTAATGCCTTGCTGAATTCCAGCCTGCCATATTTGTTTTCCGATTAATCCAACTAAAGCGCCTAGTAGGCAGTACGAAATAATACGCCCAAATTGATAGAGCAGTTTATTCCATAACAAGCTGGCCCATCCTGATTGCTTTAATGGAACGGCAAATGCTAAGGGTCCACACATACCAATGCAATGTAAAGAACCTAGTAAGCCAATAAAAAATGCCAATCTTTCATCGCTCATGGTATTGAAACCTCCTGTTCATTCAAATAGGCTTTTCCATTGCTGGCTTTCCATTGCATAATGAACTTCCAGTTTCCTTTCGCTAAATCTCCGGATGATAGCATCACGGTTTGATTATGATCTGTTTTGAAGCTTACGATCCTATCCATACTTTTTTTTGCAGTACGCATTATTTTTAATGTACCGGTCGCTTGAGTTTTAAATGTTATAATTAAGTTTTCACCGGTTACCAGTATTGCAGGTAATGCATTGTCTTTTACTACCTGCGCTTTCAGTGAGAATTCACGATCATAATTTAATCCCTTCTCATAGTAATCCTGATCAACAAGCGCATCAGTTTCACTCCTGATCATAAGTACAGCTAAGACTATGATAAAGGTCATGAACGACAGCATGCCTATAATTAACTTTGTACCCCAGTTCATATGCTTAATTGTTTGAAGGTGCTATAAATGTAGTCTCAAATCTATCTACCACTTTATCTTTTGATAGTAGTTTAAAACCTATTTTTGATTTATACTGTTTGATCGATTTTTGTGGCATGATTACAAAAAAAGTTACTTTCACACTAGCGCCATAGGCAATAGTGTCCGACTTTTGGATGTACTGAATTTTCGCATTCCTATCATTAGGTACGATCTCAAATTCAATCTTTTTATTTGTTTTGTTTACCATTTCTGCTGTATACAGGTTGCTTACAGTCTGGTCTTTATCCCTAAGCTGATATAGGGTTCCACTTGCACGTAAAATTGTTGTTTGCACATCGGTTCGTTTAATCAGTAAAAAGGAAAGTATAACCATCAGGATTAACAAAACAACAGAGTATCCATATATTTTCTTGCTGATGCTGAATGGAACTTTGTTCTTGATTTCAGTTTCAGATTTAAAACCAATGAGCCTTGATGGTCTATCAATCTTTTCCATAACCATATCGCAGGCATCGATACATGCAGTGCAGTTAACGCATTCCAGTTGAGTGCCATTTCTGATGTCAATTCCGGTTGGACAAACCTGAACACATAATTTACAATCAATACAATCTCCACCTTTGTTTTCCTGTGCCTTGTTTATTTTATTTCTAGGCTCACCACGTTCGTAATCATACGCAACAATAATGCTCTGATTATCCAGCAATACACCCTGCAACCTGCCATAGGGGCAGACTACCGTACAAACCAGCTCTCTCATTCTGGAAAATACAAGGTAGAATATTAAAGAAAATACCCAAATGGATATAAAACCAGACAGGTGTTCTTTAAGGGGCTGGGTAATAATTTCGATGAGCTTGTCAGACCCAATCAGGTAAGCAAGAAAGGTATTGGAGATCAGAAATGAAACACAGAAAAACAGCGTGTGCTTTAATGTTTTTTTAAAGAATTTGTTAAAGCTTAACGGGGCGGCATCCAGCTTCCTTTGCTGATTGTGATCTCCTTCAACCCAGTTCTCGATCTTTCTGAATACCATTTCCAGAAAAATGGTTTGTGGGCAAGCCCAACCACAGAACACCCTTCCGAAGATCACCGTAAAAAGCACAATAAATACGATGAAAATCAGTAATGCTAACACAAATAGATAAAAATCCTGAGGCCAGAAAATGATTCCTAAAAAGACAAACTTTCTTTCCAGCACATTCAGCAGTATCAGCTGCTCTCCATTCAGTTTAATAAATGGAGCAGAGAATAGTAGTAACAGGAAGAAGTAACTAACCGCCGAACGATACTTGTACAGTTTTCCTTTTATTATTTTCGGATAAATCCACTTCCTCTTTAACCCATCATCTGTAAGGGTGGATACCTGATCTCTGAAATGTGCTGGTGTTTGTGACATCTTTAATTTTGTTTTGTACCCTGAGGTCCCTTTGCATTGGCTGGGTTGCTGCCTTTAAGAGACATGATATAACTGGTTAGGTCTGCAATCTGTTTGGGCTTCATCGTTTTTTCCCATGCAATCATACCTTTATCCGGTACACCATATTTAATGGTTTTGAAAATATCCTTCACAGTTCCACCATGAAGCCAAAATTCATCCGTTAAGTTTGGACCTACCAAACCTTCTGCATGTTCACCATGGCATGGCGCACATGCAGTTTTAAATAGTGCAGCTCCGGCAGCAAGTACTGCCGGGTCTTTAGACTGTTCAACATTGTTTTCATTTATTTTATTTGCAGAACTTCCCGGTTTTTGCAGAAAAGCTATTTTAGCATCCTCAGCCTGTCTTAGCTCTATTGTATATTCTTCATCCTGTAGTTTGCCTAAACCAAATACATGATAACTGAGCAAGTAAATAATGGCAAAAATGATTGTTCCGTAAAACAGAACCATAAACCAGGCAGGGGTGGGGTTGTCAAGTTCCGCTATCCCATCGAACTGGTGTTCCATTACAATATCCTTTTCTTCAGATATTGGTCTTAAACCCATTAATTTGGTCCAGATCGAAGGCCCCTTGGGAATTGCCTCTTCTGTGCTTTCGGCCATCAATCGCTTTAGTTTTCTTTCTTCAGGAGTTAAAAATGGCGTAGGATTTATACTTTCCTTAACATATACTCTTATTACCTTCAGCAGTAGTATAGAAACTGCCAGGAGCAATACCGCGGTAATCAGTAAAGCCCAGATAAACATGTCTGTCATTGTTCTTCGTCATTTAAAGGTAGTTCACTCATATACTTAATTTTGTCCTTCTTCATTATAAAAAGCAATGCAGCTACCATAATAAAGAATGCCAGGAATATGCCAAGTGAGGTGATTAAATACACTTGGCTACCATCTACTTGATCTAAAAATTGTTTAAACATCTTTTCTGAATTTTAGGTCTATTTAGCTTTAATGTCGGTACCTAACCTTTGCAGATAGGCTATGATTGCAATAATTTCCTTATCACTTTGAACGCGGACATTACTTTTCTGAAGATCTGCAGCTATTTCTTTGGCCTGATTATCCAAATGAGCATTCGCTTTATGTTCATAGCCGGCTTCATACGGAACTCCAAGCGTTCGCATGGCATTAATCTTAGCAATGGTTGTTGTGGTATCCAGTTTTTGATTAATTAGCCATTCATAAGGAGGCATAATACTACCCGGTGACATGGTTTGAGGATCCAATAGGTGATTAAAATGCCAGGCATTTGAATACTTGTCGCCGGCTCTTGCCAAATCAGGGCCAATGCGTTTTGAACCCCATAGAAACGGATGGTCATATACGAATTCCCCAGCCTTGCTATACGCTCCATACCTTTCAGTTTCTGACCTAAAAGGACGGATCATTTGCGAGTGGCAACTTACGCATCCCTCTCTAATATAAAGGTCACGGCCCTGTAATTCCAGAGGGGAATAAGGTTTTACACTACTAATAGTTGGAATATTCGATTTTATTGTAAAAGTTGGCATCATCTCTATCATCCCTCCGATTAAGATCACTATTAGCGACAATACCATAAATACCATTGGTTTTCGCTCTAATATTCTGTGAAATTTTTTGTCTGAACCAACTGGTTCGTAAGTTTTTGATAGTGCAAAAGCCTCTGCAGGTTCATTGGCAACTAATTTGCCTGTCCTAACAGTTTTTAAGAGATTGTAGGTCATTACTATTACACCAATCAGATACATTGCACCTCCAATAGCCCTTAATACATACATCGGAATGATTTGCAATAAGGTTTCAAGGAAATTGGGATATTTAAGCATTCCGTCTTCAGTAAATTGCTTCCACATTAAACCTTGGGTGAAACCGGCAAAGTAAAGGGGTACAGCATAGAAAATAATTCCGAGGGTGCCTATCCAAAAGTGAAAAGCTGCAAGTTTTTTTGAATATAGAGGTGTTCTGTAAATTCTCGGTATTAACCAATATAGAATTCCGAAGGTTAAAAACCCATTCCATCCTAATGCGCCTACATGTACGTGTGCTACAATCCAGTCCGTATAATGAGCAATCGCGTTAATTTGCTTTAAAGCAAGCATAGGCCCTTCAAATGTGGCCATACCGTAGGCTGTTAAACCTACAACCATAAATTTCAAAGTAGCATCTTCTCTTACTTTGTCCCAGGCACCACGAAGCGTTAACAAGCCATTGATCATACCTCCCCAACTAGGAGCGATCAGCATAATAGAGAATACCACACCGAGTGATTGCGCCCATGAAGGAAGAGAAGTGTATAAAAGATGGTGAGGGCCAGCCCAAATGTAGATGAAGATCAACGACCAGAAATGTAAAATACTCAGCTTATAAGAATAAACAGGTCTGTTCGCCATTTTTGGCAGGAAGTAATACATCATTCCTAAGTATGGAGTGGTTAGAAAGAAGGCCACCGCATTGTGGCCATACCACCACTGAACCAGCGCGTCCTGAACACCGGCGTACAGGTAATAACTCTTAAATAATGATATAGGTAATTGAAATGAATTTACAATATGTAAAACTGCCACGGTAACAAAGGTTGCTATGTAAAACCAAATGGCTACATACATGTGCTGTTCCCTTCTTTTAATGATGGTGCCAAACATGTTTATCCCAAAAACTACCCATATAACCGTTATGGCAATATCAATAGGCCATTCCAGCTCAGCATATTCATGGGATGAGGTAAAGCCTAACGGAAGCGTAATTACTGCAGAAACAATAATGAGCTGCCATCCCCAGAAGTGGATTTTACTGAGTATGTCGCTAAACATTCTTGCTTTCAGCAAACGTTGTAATGAATAATAAACGCCCATGAAAATGGCATTACCTACAAAAGCAAAAATTACAGCGTTGGTATGTAAAGGCCTGATGCGTCCGAAAGTTGTGTATTGCGAACCCATGTTTAGTTCGGGCTTAAAGAGCTGCATTGCAGCCAAAAGCCCTACTGTCATGCCAATTATCCCCCAAACGATGGTGGCCACGGCAAAGTTCCTGACGATTTTATTGTCGTAATAGAATTTTTCAGTCATATGTGAAATGTGTAGTTAACGGTTGTAAAATTACTGCAGCTCGGTATACCTGTTTGTGATCAAAGTTTTAGCTAAACATGATCTTCATCACTTATTTCTATCTCTTTATCAGCCAGCTCATCGTCAAAAAGAATTCTGACAGCAGGAGTGAAGGTGTCGTCGTTCTGACCTGATTTACTAGCCCAAAAAAAAGCGGCAAGAAAAATCAGTGCAAGTAAAATGCTGCAGCCGATAAGAAAGTAGATCATGTTCATAATAACTTGTTTTTACGTGCAAATATTCTGACAGCTACAGAGGTAAACAGTATAATTGTAATGGTGCTTAAAGGCATTAATATGGCGGCCATTAAAGGCGACAGGAGCCCCTGGACTGCAAAGTATAATCCTACTGTATTGTACATTAATGAAATGACAAAACACATTCTGATCACTTTTACTCCATCTTTAGCCTGCTGAATAAATTGTGGGATTTTATGAAAGGATGTTCCATCAAGTATGGCATCACAACCCGGAGAAAAATTATTTATGTTATCGGTTATGGCAATGCCTAAATCACTTTGCTTAAGTGCACCTGAATCATTTAAACCATCACCAAACATCAATACTTTCTTTCCGTCCTTTTGAAGATTTTGTATATAATCAAGTTTATCCTGCGGAGATTGTTCGAAATGAAGCTTACGGCGATCTTCAAAAAAAGGAATCAGTTGATTCTTTTCGTGATCGCGATCACCTGATAGTAAATGCAGATCTGAATGAAGTGTAAGCTTTTGCATCAATTCTTTAAAACCATTTCTCCATTGCTGCCTGATGGTAAAAAAACCTATATAGGTGTCGTTGATCATCACATGAATAGCACTACCGGAAGCGCTATTCAGTGGAAGGTTAAGGAACGTAGAACTTCCCAATTTTACATCATTTCCATTAACCTTACCACTGATGCCTCTTCCAATCTTCTCGGTATATCCCTGAACAGGGAATACTGAAGGTTTATTCATAAATTTTGCCAGCTCCCGGCTTAAGAGATGCCCTGAATTCCTTGCAAGATCACTGACCAATTGCAGCTGCTGCGTAGTTATTGTTCCGTTAAAGTTCAACGAAGCCGCGTCAGGATTGGTAATGGTACCCGTTTTATCAAATACATAGGTGTCAATACGGGCCAGTTCTTCAACAACTGAGGTATTCTTTAAATAGAATCTGTTTTTATCAAAAATTGACAGCACTGCCGCTAAAGTAAACGGTGAGCTCAGCGCCAATGCGCAAGGGCAGGCTATAATTAGTACAGCAGTAAAAGACGCCAAAGCCTTAGATGGATCCGTCGATACCCATAAGGCAGCAGAACCCAGTGCTATAGCTAACAATACAATACTGAAATACCTGCTCGCTGTATCACTAAATGTTTTAATGCGTTCTTTGGGTTGAATAAAGGCACTGTTGTTCCAAAGTTGTGTAAGATAGCTTTGTGATACAGGTTTCAGAACCTCCATTTCGATAGCAGCAGATAGTTGACGGCCTCCGGCATAAACAATCTCCCCTAAGGTTTTTTTTATAGGAATTGATTCTCCTGTAACAAAACTAAAGTCTATCTCAGCTTCGCCCTTTAAAAGAATTGCATCAGCCGGTAAAATCTCATGACTCCTAATGAGGATCCGGTCGCCAATTTTTAAATCAGAGAGTGGTATTGGTTTTTCAATCCCCTCATTGATTGTTGTCACTGCAACGGGGAAATAGGAACGATAATCCCTTTCAAACGAAATATGGTGAAAAGTTCTTTCCTGCATCCATTTCCCTATGAGTAAAAAGAAAACCAAGCCACATAGGGTATCCACAAAACCAGGACCTGTTTGCGATATGATTTCATAGGCAGATCTTAAGAACATAACTAAAATCCCCAATGCAAGCGGGAAATCAAGGTTTAGTCTTTTAGCCTTTAAATTGGTCCAGGCAGAAACAAAGTATTCTCTACCACTATAAAAAACTATAGGTAAAGAAAAAGTAAGGTTAAGCCATCCAAAGAAATCTTTAAATTCATGCTCAAAATCAGCAAGACCAAAGTAATCAGGGAAACTCAGAAGCATTACATTACCAAAACAAAAGCCTGCTACAGCTATCTTGGTGATTAGATTCCTTTCTGTTTTTTTCGATTGACTGTTCTTTATAACGTCCTGTAAGCTTATGAGGGGCTCATAACCAATTGACGATAGTAATTGCACCAATTGCTTTAAACTGATCTCCTCATTTTTAAAGGTGATGGAAACTTGCTTTTTAAGGAAGTCAATTCTTGACTGAAGTATTCCGGGTTGCAGTAGGTGAATGTGTTCCAATAACCAGATGCATGAACTACAATGGATTGCCGGAATATAAAGTGTTACGATTGTTCTGGTGTCGTCCTGATAATCTACCAGTTTGCCAATCACCTCCTCAACTTCTAAATAATCAAAGTTTGAAGTTATCTTGCGTTGAGTCTTTCCTGGAATCTTATTGTAAACATAATAGTTTGAAAGGTTATGTTTAGTTAAGATTTCATAGATAGTTCTGCAGCCGGAACAACAAAATTGCTTGTTATCCAGGATATATTTTTTTGCAGGAATGTCCTCTCCACAGTGGAAACAATGCTGCGCTGATGAAATTACTTTTTCCTTTAACATAGCTTTAAAAAGTATGCTTCAAAGTTGAGTATTTAAGCAAAGTGCAAAAGTGATCCTAATCTTAAGTATTTGTGATGTGCATCACTTTCTTATTAAATAATTGATCGTCACGTACGCGACGATCAATTAACCCAGATACTGGAAGAGGTTTTTTGTTTGAGGGATAGATTTTAACTTATTTAGCGCTTTATACTTAAGTTGCCTTACCCGCTCTTTAGAAATTCTTAAATCTTCTGCTATATCATCCATATCTCTGGAATTTCCTGTTGCCAATCCAAAAAAATGCTCAAGTATGTATCGTTCTCTTGCTGAAAGCTTTGAACGCATAATTCGCTGAAGTTCTATAAGTAAGGATGACTTTTCTATTTGGTCTGGACTTGCGGCCGGGTCAGGATCAGGAATAAGGTCAAGAAGCGTAGCTCCACTTTCATCATTGATTATCGCATCTAATGAAGAACAGCCCTTTAAGATGCTTGTAAGTTCGATTACTGCTTTTACACTAAAACCCGTCTCCTCTGCCAATTCCTCAATACCTGGTTCACGCTCTAGTTGATTTAATAGTTTTGCTCTGGACTTGTTTATGGTGGTAATACTTAAAATCTGATTCTGTGGTAACCGAATCATGCGGTCAGCGTTTGAAATAGCCATTAAAATAGCCTGCCTGATCCACCAAACAGCATAAGTAATAAACTTAAATCCTTTTGTCTCATCAAACCGATTTGCAGCCTGAATTAAGCCAATGTTACCATCATTTATAAGGTCATTTAGACTGATACCATTGCCAAGGTATTTTTTAGCTACCGAAACAACAAAACGCAGGTTAAGCGTAACAAGTCTGTCAAGTGCAGCTTTATCACCATCTCTTATTTTTTTGGCTAACTCTACTTCTTCTTCAAGCTTAGCTAAAGGCATTCTCTCCAGTTCGTTAAAATAACGTCTTGTAACGTCGTCGCGGTTTGTTATTAACCGCTCAATTTTAATTGCTCTCATTGTGGTGTTTAAAGAAAGCAAAAGTATGTACGTCAGGGATTTAATTAGAGCTGAGTGCTTACTTCAGTAAATTCTCCTGTTAATGAATTTTATACCATTTATTATTCTAATCCCGGCTGGAATCTACTTGTTAAGCAAAATTTAATTCTCAAATCAATTCATGAGTTTTTTTGCATCCTCATCCTCATACTGAGTAATTAATTCATTGAGCTTTGTTTTTAATGCGCTGGTAATTTTATCATAGCCCTTTTTACCATAGATGTTTGTCATTTCTTTTGGGTCTTTCTGAAGGTCATAAAGTTCCCAGCCTTCAACGCGTTTATAGAAACGAATCAGCTTATATCTTTTGGTTCTGATGCCAAAATGAGGGGATACCGAATGTTCGCCATTTTCATAGTAATGATAAAACATATTGTCTCTGCCTTTTGCATTCTTAGATTTGAATAGTGGCAACATGGATTTACCTTGCATATCAGATGGAATTTTCAGGTTTGCAGCATCCAGAAGGGTTGGGGCAATATCCAGGTTCATCACAAAATCATTAGACTTTGTACCGGGCTTTATTACACCTGGATAGCTCATTACCATCGGTGTTCTAAAGGATTCTTCATACATAAAACGTTTATCAAACCAACCATGTTCTCCCATATAAAAGCCTTGATCAGACATGTAAATAACGATTGTATTCTCTTTTAGGTGATGTTTTTCAAGATAGTCAAGCGTACGTCCAATATTTCTATCTAAGGATGCTGCGGTACTTAAATAATCCTTCATGTAGCGTTGGTATTTCCATTCTATCAATGCTTTTCCTGATAAATTCCGAGCCTTTAGGTCCGCTTCTATAGGGTTGTAATACGCATCAAATTTTGCACGTTGTGCCGGATTCATTCTATTTACAGAACCCTCGCCATTTTTACTATAAGAAAGCATTTTCAAGTCATAGCCCATCAACATCGTTTTATCAATAGTCATGTCCTGAACTCCGGCGGCTGCTCTATTTGTATAATTATCATAGAAATTATTTGGCAATGGAAAGTTCGTCTTATCAAATCTACCCATATCTGCGGTATCAGGCAACCAGGTTCTATGTGTAGCTTTATGGCCTATAACTAAGCAAAATGGTTTAGCAGGATCTCTTGAATCCAGCCATTCTTCTGAAGCGTCTTCAATCAAATTGGTTACATAGCCCTCTTTTCGTGTCGATTTTCCATCCATTCCAATAAAATCAGGATTGTAATACTGACCTTGATCAGGAAGTATACTGTAATAGTTAAATCCTTGCGGCTTATTGCCTAAATGGAGTTTTCCTATCCATGCAGTCTGATAACCTCCAGATTGAAGATGTTTAGCGAAATTATCCTGACTGTGATCAAATTCTGAAGTCTCATTGTCTTTGAACCCATTTTTGTGACTGTATTTTCCAGTTAAAATAACCGCTCTGCTCGGACCACAAATAGAGTTTGTTACATAAGCTTTATTAAATGTTACTCCCGCTTTAGCAATACGATCAATATTAGGTGTCCGGGTTAGCTTATTGCTATAAGCGCTAATGGCTTGATAAGCATGGTCATCGGAGATAATAATTACAATGTTTGGTTTCTTTTGAGCATTAGCCCATTGACAAAAAGATAAACAGATAAGGAAGGCTATTTTTTTCATTACAATTCAGGATGTTATTTTTTAGAAGCAGTTTCAGATTTTACACATCTGAAGCCGGTATTTTGTAAGCCGGTATCCGGCGAAGATTTCATACGCGCAGCCACTCTATAGCCTTTGCAATAAGCACTGTTGCACATAAATGAGCCACCACGAGTTACTTTTTTAGGAACTGTTGGTTCATCAGGATCAAAGCTTTTATCGGGGCCTTTAGGATTGGTAACTGTTTTGCCTTTCAGTGTTTCATAATAATCATTGCTGTACCAGTCGGCAACCCATTCCCAGACATTGCCTGCCATATCAAACAAACCATACGCGTTAGCTGGGAATGATGCAGTGGGCGCTAAACCATGATAGCCATCCCAATCCGTATTTTTGTCCGGAAAACTTCCTTGCCAGGTATTCGCTTTTGGCTTTCCCAGTTCGATTTGTTCGTTTCCCCAGGGATAGGTTACATTTTTCTGTCCTCCACGCGCGGCATATTCCCATTCAGCTTCTGTTGGTAATCGCTTACCCGCCCATTGTGCATAAGCATTTGCGTCTTCCCAGCAAACCTGGGTAACCGGATAATTGTCTTTTCCTTTTAAATTGCTCTGTGGCCCCTCAGGATGCTTCCAGTCGGCTCCGGGCGTCCAGGCCCACCATTGTGATGCATCATGAAGAGAAACTGGTCTGACAGGAGGATTGAACGTCAGGGAGGCTGGTACCAGTAAATCGTCTGAAGGTTTTGGTGTGCCTTCGGGTAGTTGCTTTTTGATTTCTTCCCAATCCGGCTTCCTTTCAGCTACTGTTTTATATCCTGTAGCCTTTACGAATTCAGTAAATTGAGCATTGGTGACTTCTTTTTCGTCCATCCAGTACCCATCCAGTTTAACCTGATGTGATGGATATTCATCCCTGCGTCCTTCTTGATCTGTAGCACCCATTAAAAAAACGCCTCCCGGAATCCACTTCATGCCCTTAGTGGAGCCATTTGGATTGGAAGAAAACGTCGTGTCTTTCACCATGGCACCATATCTACTGGGTAAGTTGTCTGAACAAGATGCTTCGTCAACCCTCTTAACAGCCTCAGATTTATTAGCCTGACTGCAGGAAATACCAACGACTAATGGTACCAGCAGCAAGATTCTTTTATTTAAATTGAATACCATAAAACGCTTATTCCTTTTGTTTTATCTTCATTAACAGATCCTTTAGTTCAGTCACTAAAGCTGGATGTTGTGCAGCAAGATTATGCTTTTCGCTTTTGTCTTCCTTAAGATTGTATAGCTGCGGTTCAGGCGAATTTCCTGTCTCAATGGCTACAAGATCATCGTAAGCCGCTCCCTTGGAAGGAGAGATATACTTCCATCCGTCTTTTATGATTGCAAGGGTACCGGCATGTTCAATAAATACAGATCTTCCTTTTGTTGATTTACCAAGAAATGCGTCCAGTAAATTTTCACTGTCAGGCGCATCACCATTGGGAATAGGTTGTTTAATCAGTTTGGAAAAGCTGGCCAATAAGTCCATCTGACTAACCATAGCTCCTGAAACCTGAGGTTTAACCGTACCTGGCCAGCTCAAAATAAATGGCACTCTTGTACCCCCCTCTAAAGCACTATATTTTCCTCCACGAAATTCACCGGCAGGGGTATGACCATTAATTCTGGTTACCGCCTCATCCTGGTAGCCGTCATCAAGTACAGGGCCATTGTCACTACTGAATACAATTACCGTGTTTTTATCCATATTTAGCTGCTTTAGCTGTTTCATTATTTCTCCAACAGTCCAGTCAAGTTGCAAAATAGCATCTCCACGTAAACCCAAGCCACTTTTTCCTCTAAACATGGTTGCAGGCATTCTTGGAACGTGAGGCTCTGTTAAGGCAAAATATAAAAAGAATGGCTGCCTTTGAGTATCTCCTATAAACTGTTGAGCTTTAGTCAGGAATGTGGTTGATAATTCTTCATCAACCCAACGCGCCATCTTGCCACCGCTCATATAACCAATCCTTCCAATTCCATTAACAATGGTCTGGTTGTGACCCTGATTAGGAGATGATTGCAGTTTTAATAACTCTGGATGATCTTTCCCGGTCGGATCTGTACCCACCTTTTTATTGTAATTTACAATAATGGGATCATTTGCATCAAGCGCAACAACTTTATGGTTCTCTAAAAACACAGTAGGTACACGGTCGGCAGTTGCCGGAAAAATGAAAGAATAATCAAAACCAACTTCATTCGGGCCGGGCTTGACATCCCCATTCCAATCCTTTTCAATCTGTTCACCTAAACCAAGGTGCCATTTTCCAACAATTGCTGTTTTATATCCTGCTTTTTTAAATAGGTTTGGCAAAGTAGTTCTATCAGTTGGAATAATCAATGCCGCATCACCAGGTAAAATTCCAGTACCCTTTTTGCGCCAGGGATATCTCCCTGTCATCAAAGCATAGCGAGATGGGGTGCAGGTTGCAGATGTCGCATGTCCATTGGTAAAGCGAACACCGGAAGCAGCAAGTTTGTCTAAGTTAGGCGTATGGATTTTGGTAGCCCCATAACAGCTCAAATCTCCATACCCAAGGTCATCGGCATAAATGTAAATCACATTGGGTTTAGTGTTTTTTTGAGCAAAGCAATAACTATAAGTCAGGACGAGTAGAAGGGGGAGGATTTTTTTCAGGTTCATGGTAAGGTTATTGAAAACGAAGATAACCAATTAATAGGTAAGGCTGGGCAGTGGCTTGGAATTTACGCCCGATTTTCTGTGTAACTTTTATGTTTAATGACCCCAGATACTTGCTGTAGCTATATTTATTTTGCTATTTATTTTAGTATTTCGAATTGCCGTTCAAAATCTCTTACAGAATTATATTCCGCCAAGATTACCTATGTGATTTATTACTTTATTTGTTTATAATAAATAATTAATGATCAGTATTATTATGTAGCTTATATGTATTAAAACATCATGTTAAATAAGCTGATTGTTTCGTTTATTGTCTGTCAGTTTCCTGAGGTAATACCAATTAAAATTCGCCAGATTTATCCTGTTTAATGATGAATTCATGTAATTCAATATTGGATTTTTCAGAATATATCCGCAGTAAAGAATCCAGCGAGTCAAGCAAATCTGCATGTACTTATTTACCAAAAAAAACAGGCGAAAAAGAAAAGAAAGAAAAGAGGCCAGACCACATTTTGATCGTGGCAGATGACCAGGACTATTTATCCAATGCCTCCAAAAGTCATTTGTATAAAATGCACACGATGAGGAAAGAGAACTGAATGATTTAACCATTCAGTTCCCGGAAAAAGTAAAGAATTTAAGTGGAAGACGGAATAAACGGGCGCTGGATAACCCCAGGTACTATCTAAAAAATAGCATTAGCGTGTACCATCACAAACACCCTTGAAATACCCAACTGATTCAGCTATTCCTGCTAATGGGTCTTTCATGTCTTTTTCATACTCTAAGCTGCAGGAGCCGGTATAACTTACCTTTCTCAGCATTTTTACATAAGCTGGAATATCAATTACACCACGGCCAAGCTCGCAAGTGGTGCCATCTTTTGTAGCCGCAGTTACATTCTTTAAGTGCATGTCAAAAATGCGCTTAGAGAATTTCTGAAAGTCAGCTACAGAATCGCGTCCATCTCTTTTGTTATGTCCCATATCAAAGCATATTCCTACGCGAGCATCCAGGTTTTTAATGAGGTTATAGATGCTTTCTGCACTTGGATATAGTTTGTCTTCAGGCCCATGGTTGTGGATCGCATAACGAATATTATGTTCTTTTGTCTTTTGGGCAACATAATCCAGGTCAGCATGTACCGGGATGCCGATCACCAAATCAACACCAACTCTTTTAGCGTAATCGAATGCATCGTCAATTTCTTTTCTTGTTTTAGTGTATATAGGCCCTACTGCATAACCTGTTACGCCGTTCTCCTTAAGCTTAGCATGAAATGCTGAAATTTCTTCAGCTGTACTTTTATAAGGCAAATGAAAGTCTTTAATACACAGGTAATGCACGTCAACCTTTTTCATCATTTTAAGCGATTCATCCAGATTGAAATTGGCAAAGGTATAGCCGGCAATACCTAATTTAAAAGGATCGGTTTTTCCTTTAGCGGTCTCATGTTTAATTGGCTCAGCAAAAACAGATGGGATGCTGACCAGAGTAGTTGCAGCTACTCCTAATATTCCTTTGTGTAAAAAGCTTCTTCTTGTGGTCATAATGATTTCATTAGTTGCCGAAAGTTAGTATTTAAAATCCTTTAGGTGAAACTTCAGCGAACGAAACTTTGCAAATTTTAAGAACAAACGTTTGCGTAAATATTAAATAACATCCAAAGGAAATAAATCTATATTTTTAGGTAGATATAAACCAAATGGAAAATTCAATAGCCAACAATAACGCCAACAGGTTGCTCTCTCTGGATTTTATGAGAGGCTTAGTGATGATTTTGCTTACTCTTGAGACTACAGAGCTCTATCCGCACCTTAGAGAATGTATTACAGATAAAGAAAGTTTCGGTTTTAAGATCATTTCCCAGTTCTTTCACAATCAATGGGTCGGACTTCACCTTTGGGATTTAATTCAGCCTGCTTTTATGTTTATGGCGGGTGTTTCTATGGCCTATTCATTAACAAGTCAGACGGCAAAGGGGATTAAATGGAATCAACAGCTGCTCAGAACCCTAAAAAGGTGTGGACTATTGTTGTTTTTTGGTCTGTTTAAAAGAATACATGACCCCAATTGGTTATCACTGGAAGCATTAGACGTTACAGATATTCTTACTCAGTTGGCTTTTACCACCCTGATTGCATTCTTGCTATTCAACCTAAAGTCGAAGCTCCAGATATTTGCATGCCTTGCCATTTTAGTTTTGACAGAGCTTTTGTATCGCTATAATCCCATAGAGGGGTATAATCATGCTTTTGTAGATGGACAAAACTTCGGTGATTACATGGATCTGGTTCTATTTGGACAACATACACATGGTTATGTATTTATCAATTGGTTACCAACCGCTGTTCATACGATTGCAGGAACAATAGTAGGCAAAATGTTTATTCAGAACAGAAATCAATTGAAGTATTTGGTGATCGTTGGCCTAGCAACTCTAGTAGCCGGTTATGGCATCAGTGCAGCTAATATTACCCCATTAATTAAACCTATAGCCACAAGTTCATTTATGTTGGCTTCCCTTGGCTTTTGCATGCTGGCACTTGCTTTATCCTATTGGTGGATAGACGTAAAACTTAACCGCAAGGGCTTGTTGTTCTTTCAGGTAGTGGGGATGAACTCTATATTCGTTTACCTGTTTTGTGATACCGTAGGGAAGCATTGGCTCAATGAATATGTTGAGATTATTATGATGCCCATTTTTAAATTAACCGGATTAGGGGACAACCTGATTATGGTGCTGATTTCTCTTTCCATATTTGCTGTTGAGTGGGGAGTATTCTATTTCCTTTATAAGAAAAAGTTATTCTTTAAATTGTGATATTAGCAAAGCGCTAATCAGTAATGCTATACGTCTTTTTAAGCGCTTTAGCTGTTTTATTTAATTCCTGATCACTTAAAGGACGATCATACAGCAGAAACCTTGAAATGTCGCCAATAAAAGATTCTGTACCGGGATGCTGAATGGCATCCCGTTCCTGTCCAATAGCCATCTTAGATGAATTTGCAAGCTTATTAACAGGGAAGGGCTGACTCACAACAGGTAATACCCCATTATTTAAATACAATGAAAGTGTAACGGTATCAGTTCCTTTGCCCATTCTACCCATTAAAAGGTAGTATTTGTCTTGTTCGAGTCTATTGTCAGCAGTAACATAGGGGTTGTTATTGTCCCAGCGGCCAAATGTTATCCCGTTTCTGCTTCCCATCCAAATGCTATTGTTGTCGTTAAGGCCTCCCCAGATACCTTCGTAATTTCCGCCATTTTTTAAGTTGCCAAAAAAGGAATTTACATCCTTTAACTCCCCAGATTGCTTTCCGGCCTTTAAAACACAAAACCAGGTATAGCCACTTCCGGTAAGTAAATAATCAAACGCATCCTCATCATGAGCAACAAGTTCTTGCTTGTTAAAAACAATGGTATGGTGTCCGTTTAGCTCCGGAAGTTTACTGCTTAAAGATGGCATCCCTGAACCTTTAACTTTTCGCCCTTGGTCTTGTTTCACAAATTCTTTTACCACTGGTGACGGGGCCTGATTTATCCATTTCTCCACTTTATTGTCTTTGTCTGCAATAACCCCTTTGTCGGCATTCAGATCAACGATTAATCCTTTTTGAAGAATGTTTACTGGTGATTTAACGAACACGAATCCACATAAAGTAGAGGCCAGTAACAATAGAATGTAGGTCAATTTGTTGTTTATCATAGTAACAGAAAGCAATTAGAAGATTTAAATCATTTAGTAAGGTAAATATTTAATCCATCAGATTTTAATTTTGTTTACCTCATAATCACTACATTTGCCGCAATTATGTTCAGAGGCCTGATTGCTTTTTCTCTAATCTTCATGATGTTGACTGCTAATTTTAGCAGATTCTTCATCTATGCCGGATACGAGCTGAACAAGAATTACATTGCATCCGAACTTTGTGAGAATAGAGATAAGCCAGCAATGCATTGTAACGGCAAGTGTTATCTCATGAAAAAGCTTAAGCAGGCCGAAGAAAAAGAAAAGAATCAAAGCCGTGCCGCTCAAAAAGTCCATTTCCAGGAAGGATTAATTGCCAATAAGTCAAACTTCAACTTTTTACCCCAACCAATTAAAGTTATTAAACCGATAGAGTTGCCTTTTGCACTTCCAAGGTACTCCGGCACTATATTCCATCCGCCTCAGGCATAACCTGCAAGTAAGACAGAATGCTACATTCTGATATTTTCATGGAATAACAATTATACTTTAATTTTTTATAATGCACCTATTCAGATACTTATCTATATCTATAGGGCTGGCTATGATATTTATTCATGCGCAAGCCCAAACACAGCCTATTAAAGGCCATATCTACGACTCTCAGACACGCCAGCCACTAGCAGGTGTTATTTTAAGCACAAATACTAGCCAGGAACTTGGCAAGTCAGATGCAAAAGGATACTTTGAAATCAGTAGTGATCAGCCGGACGGACAAGTAAAAGCTACTTTGCCGGGCTACAAATCACAACTCATTAAAATCACGGCTGACCAAAATGAGCTTAACGTTCAACTTGAAGCGGACGGGGTGAGCCTAAATGAAGTCAGAGTAGCTGGCTACAGTGAAAACAAAACGAGTAAAGAAACTGCAGGAGGGATATCATTGATAACCTCAAGAGACATTAATCGCGGAAGCGGAGTTTCATTACAGTCTGCATTTAACTCAATCCCAGGAGTCAGGATGGATCAAAGCACACTTTCAGAGGCCCGGATTTCAATCAGGGGAAATGGTGTGCGCGCGTCCTATGGCATTCGTAATGTGAAAATTTATGTCAATGAAATCCCAGTTACTGAGGCAGATGGCACTACCAGAATAGAAGCTCTTGATGTAAACAGTATCGGTAGGGCAGAAGTGATAAAAGGCCCAGCTTCAAGTATATATGGAGCAGGAACTGCAGGGGTTATTAACTTCCAATTACAACGATCGTCCTATCAGGAACAAAGTATCGAAGCATCAGCTCTTGTGGGTGCCTATGGCTTGCATCGCTTAGCTACCACCTACAGAAACGGAGGTGACAAAGTGAATAGTTACGTGTCTTATGGTTGGCAGCAGTATGATGGTTATCGCGAGCACAGTAAAGATATGCGTAGGTTTTTAACTGGTAATTTCCAGCTTTTTCCAAGTGATAAGCGCATTATTACCTTGATGCTAAACAGAACAACACAGTATTCCCAAATTCCAGGGTCATTAACATTGGATCAGGTTAATGAAAATCCAAAGCAGGCAAACGCTACAAATCTTGATAAAGCTGCAGGCCGGTATCAGAACTGGACAAGGGTAGGTCTTGGTCAACAATATCGCTTTAACGATCAGTTTTCTAACACGACCAGTGTTTTTACCTATTTCTATGATTTAAATCACCCGCTTCCTTATGCCTATATACGAAACACATACCAGAGTTACGGTGGCAGAACCCGCTTTGCTTATGATCCTGGTTTCAGTGTACTGCCTACTCGTTTCACAGTTGGCGCGGAATACAACAGTGGCTTAACCAAGGGTACACAATATGTAAATAATCAAGGTAACGAGGGCGCAATTAATTCAAATATTGACTATCAGAACACCCAGTATTCATTGTTTTATCAGTCTGAAACAAAGCTGGCTGCAAAGACTACCTTAACTTTAGGTATGAGTTATAATGGCCTTAATTACGATGTTCAGGATTACTTGAAACAAAACCAGACTGGCGTAAAAAAGTTCGATCCACAAGCCAGCCCTCGTATTGCCCTTAGCCATACTTTTAGTGATGCACTTAGCTTACATGCAAGTGTGAGTTCAGGCTTCTCGCCTCCTTCAAGTTCCGAAATAAAGAACCTAGACGGATCTATCAATCCAAATTTGCAAGCGGAAAAAGGAATGAACTATGAGTTTAATGCAAAAGGTAATTTGCTTAAATCCCGATTAGAATATGATCTTGCTTTGTTTAAAATGGATATGAAAGGTGAGCTAATTGCCCAATCTATACAACAAGGCATTACAATTTACAATAATTCGGGTAAAACAAGTCATAATGGGGTAGAGCTGTCCTTATCGTATCAGTTATTTAAACCTGAAGATGAAAGTCAGATACTAAGTTTGCGTCCGTTTGCCGCAATAACCTATTCCGACTTTAAGTTTAAAGACTATAAAACTTTAAATGCCAAAAACGAAGTAACCGCTACATATGATGGAAATGAACTTACAGGAATTGCCCCCTGGATGGTAAATGCAGGTATAGATCTGGAAACCAAAAGCGGACTGTATTTCTATGGAAGCTATTTTTATAGTGATAAATTACCTTTAAACGATGCAAATACAAACTATAACCCTTCTTACAGTGTAGTAAATGCAAAGCTGGGTTATAAAAAACAAGTAGTTAAACATTTGGAAATAAACGCTTATGCCGGTCTGGATAATATCCTGAATAAAAGCTACAGTTCCATTGTTTCGTTAAACGCAGCAAGTTTCAATGGTAGTCAACCGGCTTATTTTAATCCATCTCCAAAAAGAAACGGATATGGAGGGTTAAATGTTAAATACTTATTCTAATGACTATTAAAATGAACAGAATACTAGCAGTGCTGTTTGTAGGAATCACCTTACTTGCCGCATGTAAAGAGAAATCAACAAGCCCTGCAATCAGCAGGTTAAATACCCAAGGGATAGCCGTAGGTTCCTATCTAACTCAGGATAATAAAGGCAATCCGGTACTTTGTTGGTCTGAGCAAGATGGTAAAGATTCCCTTTATCGCTTAAAGTATGCCGTTTACAACCAGCAAACCAATACATTTGAAAACCAGGTTACTGTTCCCGCTTCCAGCGGGATCAGTACATCGGCAGAGAGTATGGGTAAAGTTGCCTTTAAAGCCGATGGAACTGTAATGGCGGTATACGCTAAGCGTTTCCCAAATGAAAAGAACCCTTACGCCGGAGCTATCTACTACAGCTTTTCAGCAGACAATGGTAAAACCTGGTCTGCATCGCAGTTTCTGCACTCAGATACCACTCACAATTATGGGCGTAGTTTTTTCGACATCAGCACGCTAAAGGATGGAGAACTTGCTGCTGTATGGCTTGATGGACGTTATGGTAAAAGCATTAAAGGCTCAGCACTCTTCTTTAATAAAACCATCAAGGGCAAGGGCTTTGGTGTAGATAGCTGTCTTGAAAAAGGCACTTGTGAATGTTGCAGAACAGAAATACTTGCAGATAAAGCAGGGAACATTCACTTAGCTTACAGAAATATCACCTTACCAACAGGTCTCGCTGATAAACAAGTTCGCGATATGGGGTATAAAGTATCTACTGATAATGGTAAAACCTTTAGCGCTGTAAAAACCATTAGTAATGACAATTGGGAAATCGATGGTTGTCCGCATTCAGGCCCTTCACTTGCCGTTACAAAAGATGGTGTAAATGCCGTTTGGTTTACCGCAGGGGGCGGGTCAGGCATTTATAGTGCGTTGCTAGGTAAAAACAAAAATTTTGATAAGCGTAGGTTAATTACCGCTCATGGTAAACATCCCCAACTGGCCGAGTTTGCTAACGATAAACTAGTGATGGTTTGCGAAGCGTTAAGTGGGGAGCCGGCAGCGCAACCAATGAAGATGAACCATTCTCATGGAGGCGGAGGAATGACGATGAGTCATGAACCTGCTGCAAATTCCAAAATAATGCTTACCAACTTAAACGAAAATAAAGCTATCGCTATTACCGACGGGCAGCAACCTGACCATCATGCAGTAATTACCACTTTAAACAAAGGGGCATTGATAGCATGGGTAAGAGAAAAGAATGGGCGGTCAGAAATCTGCTACACAAGTGTAAATTTAGATTAATCAATCTATTTATCAACTTCTAAAAGGGCTTCTTTAAGCCCTTTTATTACTGAGTCTGAATTACCCCAGCTGGCAAATTTAATCGTGTGATGTTGATCTGCAATCAGCATTATAGGCATATTTTCTGTCTGGTAGGCCTTGGTAACAGCTGCAGCATCAATAAACAATTGGTTGTAAAAGATTGGAGTTTGTTTTAATCCATCAGCAACTTTATTTACAGTTTCATGTGAAATTAATAAAACTTCCAGACCCTTAGGATGCTTAACTGATCTGATGAGTTCATTTACTTTATCATAATTATCACTACTAAAACAGCCAGGATACCAAAAAATCATAAGTATTGACTTGCGCTTCAGGGTTTCAATATCAGTTTTTTTAGACAAAGGACTCAAATCTAAAATAGTTCCAACTTTCAGCCTTGGACCAGGTGGACGCATCGCTATTTTGATACGCTCATATGCTTTGGCTTCCTCTGCAAGGTCTGTTTTTTTGATCACCCTTCTCATTTTGCTTTCTGAATCCTTTTTCATTAAAACAATCCGATACTTTTCTCCTTTAAGCATGTCGACTACTTGCAATGAATCAACTTTATTGCCTTCCTCATCATACACAATTCCACTTTGATCTATCATTTTATTTAAATCTGCACCACTTATGTTTACGATACCTGAAGTAGTTTTTGGGCTGGTTTGCGCAGTAGCAATTGTTGAAGCGGATAATGATAGTGCTAACAGGAGCATTGTTTTCATAGAGCGTAGAATTTAGCAACCCTAATATAATCCATTCCAATCAGAAATTGAGTAATAATTTTCTTGTATTGGGTAATTTGAAAGAATACTTAATTTTAAAGAACCTTTAAAGGTCATCCTGGGCATTGGTATGCTATTTGTCCATGTGCACTGCATTATAAAACCTACTTTTATCTTACTATTTTAAGCTAATTAATGAAAATAACATACACCCTAAGTCAATCCCGAAAGATTCTACTTGCATTTCTTGCTATAGTAATTGTTCTGGCAGTGGCTGCGCTATTTGTCCGAAACTCGATATCGCACAAATTAGAGAACATCGTAAAACAAGCCGATAATGTGGAAGTTGACGGTTCTAAACCTCAGCAGATACTCCTGTTGTTACATCAGGCAGAAGATGATTTTCAAGAATCTCTGCTAAATGTCAAGAGCTCGAAAAATGCAGATTATAAAACTAAATTATCTAAGGCTTTTGAAGAAATAGACGTACTACTGAAAAGAACCACCGATACACTTAATCTAACACCCGATCAGAGTACAAAGGTGAAAGATTGGTACGATAAAAAGCTGAAGCTTTCTGATAAACTGTATTCGGTTAAACACAATTTTGACTCCCTGCTTACTGTCTATGCTCAGTTTGCAGCCGGGGATGAAAAAGGCGAACCAAAGATTGTGACCACTATAAAATCCGATAAAAAGGTTAGAAGCAAAACAGATACTGTCCGTAAAGAAGTACTGGGTCAGAAGAAGGGACTTTTTTCAAGATTAAAGGATGCGATTTCCAACAAGACCGATAATTCAGGGCCAAAAGCAGTTGTAGAAATTAACCATAGACAGGTAACTGAAAAGTCTGCATTGGAGACTCGTAAAGAATCTGAGAAAACCAGATCGCTATATCTGAATAAATTGCAGCAGCTGCAGGACAGAAATGTAAAAATGCTTACCATGCAGCGGGAGTTGATCAGTTTAAATGATCGCATTACTACTGAGCTCGAGAATATAATTAATGATGTTAAGACACTTAATTATCATATGGCTGATGAGTTCAAGGCAATGGCCTTTAAAAGCTATCAGGAATCTACGGGCTTGCTGAATAGGTTCTATCTGGCAGCACTTTTTCTGGTCCTGGTTTTTGCAACATTGCTTATCGTGTTTATTGTAAAGCTTAATGAATCTGAAGTAAGGCTACTTAAAGAAAACGAAAGGGCAGTTACCATTGCGCAGCAGAAAATGGACCTTTTGCTGCATATGAGCCATGAAATAAGAAATCCGCTAACCGCTATTAAAGGCTTCCTCTATATTTTCAGTCAGACCGAATTGTCTAAACGTCAGTCGGATATGCTGGATTCTATACGCTTGTCATCAGATATGCTGTTGGGAACTTTAAACGATACGCTGGATGCGGCCAAAATGGAGAACAGTGAGTTCAGGTTCAATAACGATCCTTTTAACCCCAATTTTGTACTCACAGGTTTAATAGAGAACATGGAGTTTAGCGCAATTAAGAAGAAGCTAAAACTGCACTACCAGTTTACAGGAGATAAAGAAGCGATTCTGCTTGGTGATAGTTTCAGGTTAAAACAAATCATGATTAACCTGTTAAGCAATTCCATAAAATACACCAAAGAAGGAGAAATAAAGGTAAGTGCCAGTTTAATAAACGTAAACAATCAACCACGATTAGTAGTGGATATAGCAGATACCGGGGTCGGGATTAGTGCAGATCAGCAGACTAACCTGTTTTCTAAGTATTATCAAACCAATTCTTCTAAAGGTAAAACCGGTACAGGACTTGGTTTGTACATCTGCAAACAGTTTGTAGAGCTTCAGGGTGGCAAAATAACTGTTAAAAGCACCGAAGGAGAGGGCAGTGTATTTTCGTTCTATATTCCATATTCGGAAAACACGGATAATGCTGAGCTGGCACAAAAACAAGAAATAGAAGATCCACTTTCGTTGCTTAATGGAATAAGTATTCTTGCAGTTGATGACAATGAGCTTAATCTGAAATTCCTTAACATGATGACTCAAAAATGGAATGTTAAATTCTATAGTGCATCAAACGGAATAGAAGCATTGGATGTGTTGGCTAAGGAAAAGATAACAGTAGTGCTGACGGATATTCAGATGCCCGAAATGGATGGGTATGAGCTTTTGCAGGCCATAAAGAAACTGCCTGCACCACTAAACCAGTTGCCGGTGATCGTAATCAGTGCCAACCCTGAAGAGTTTGAAATGAATAAGATTTTAACAAAAGGGTTTTCAGGAATAGTTAGTAAACCATTTGTAGAATCCGGTTTGATCGAAGAAATCGCTAAAGCACTGAAGGGCTAGGTATGGTCCTGTTGTGAGACTGGGAACCATTCGGTTAATNGGTAATAAAAAGAGAGGATTGCAAAGTGCAATCCTCTCTTTTTATTACCCTTGATCATCATCCTGNATTTATTTCAGGATGATGATCAAGGGGTAGACCTTACTGATGTTTGTTATTGCCTCTGGATTCTTTACCATTACCTCTGGACGCTTTATTGTTACCTTTGGCTTCATGATGTTTATTGTTGCTGTTACCTTCACGGTATTTGTTGTTGGCAGGTTTGGCCTGTCTGGCACCTCTACTGTCTCTTATTGCAGTCTGTTTCCCTTTATAACCTTTGTATTTTCCGTATTCTTTAACATGTACTTTATGAGATAAATAGGGCTTAGGTGAGTTAATCACAACCTTGTAGCCATGATATAAATCATAATTTCTATACCTCGCCGGCAAGCTGTTATTGAATACCCATCTACCATTATTTACATAAATATATTGTTTATCAGGAACACTATAATATGCGTCTATATCAGGTAGATAATAATAGTCAACATGATCATAGCCAATAGGACCCCATTGAGGTTGAGATCCAATATTTATATTTATGCTAACCTGTGCTTTAGTATTTATGCTGCTTAACGAAGCTACTCCGAAAACTACAGCTAAAAGGATTCTTTTCATTTGTCTGTGTATTTTTATTTGATAGCAATAGTACAATGAACGTGCCGTAGAATGATGCCGTTACCATCAATCTGCCGGATCTATCTATTGATCGACCAGTAGCAATAATATATCGACAGAACACTATATTAGAGAGATATTTCTTAAAACTGAAAAATTCAAATGAGAAGCCCTGCACTAACTTTGTTGTTTTTACTATTTGCTTTGATGGCCAATGCCCAATCAACTTACGTAAGGTTAGTTACCAATAAAGGTAACATTACCCTGCTTTTGTATGATGAAACACCCAAACACCGGGATATGTTTCTGCAAACCATTAAGAAAGGTCTTTATAACGATGCACAATTCAATCGTGTTATTCGCTCCTTTGTGAGCCAGGGAGGGGAGCTTGACGAAACAATCCTGGACAGAGAAAAGCAACATCCGGAAGTGCCCATACAACGTTTAGCTGCTGAAATAAAACCAATATTATTTCATAAAAAAGGCGCACTTGGTGCTGGCAGAAATGATAATCCTGAAAAGAGTTCATACCTCACGCAGATATATCTGGTAGCAGGTAAGCAACAGACCGATGCGCAATTAGATGCGCTTGAAAAGAAGAAAGGGGTTAAATACTCTTCAGCTCAACGGGCTGCTTATAAAACAATCGGGGGAACACCTCACTTAGATCATGATTATACCGTTTTTGGAGAAATAGTAGAAGGAATGGATGTTGCTGATGCCATAAATTCAGTTACAACAGACAAGAACGATCTTCCTTTAGCGCCGGTAACCTTTAAACCGGTTGTCCTGTCTAAAAAACAAGCAGCTAAGTTTAAAGAAATAAAACACTAGACCATCCATAGCCTAATGAAAATAGCACTCTTAAGCACATTGCTTTTACTATTAAACTTCCAAAAACCCAGCATCGATAATGATAAAGACAGATGGAAGCCCTATTACGTTGATACTACACCAAAAGAAGTGGTCAGCAATTGGTTGCTGCCATTCGATGTAACCAACAGAAAAGATATGAAGCAAATCAAAGTAATCAGCATATTCGGAGACCACAGAGATAGCTTTTATAAAGGACACATACATACCGCAATAGATGTTAACCCGGCAAAGCCTAAAACAAGCCTGGTCAGTGTCTATTCCATGGCAAAAGGCGTTGTATGTTCTGTACATTTAACCGAAAACCAACAGACTATAGTTGTGAAACATAAACTTGCTGATGGAGAAGTTATGTTTACTTCTTACAAACACTTAAAGGAAGTATATGTAAGGCAGGGTCAGCAGGTAACTGAAAGCACCAAATTAGCCCGTTTATTTACAAAACAAGAATCAAAAAAATATGGGGGAGACTACCATCACCTTCATCTGGAGATTCGCAAAAGCTTTGATGATTATGGTTGTGCCAGTTGGTTAACTATGAATCAGAAACAACTTGATCAGCGTTTTTACAACCCATTGACTTTTTTAAAAACAAAATTAAAAAGTTAGCCTGCCAGTTGTTATATTTAGTAACAGGTATTTAAATAAGTCATATGGATGCGCATGAATTAAGAATCGGAAATATTGTTGGTCACAAAGACGGAAGCTGGTTTGTTGTAACCGAAGATCAATTTAAAACACCTAGTTTTTGGGAGTCTTTTTATGGTTCCTATCAAGGCGTACCCATAAACGAATATTGGGCATCCTCCCTGGGTTTACAAGTTAAGCTAAGTTCTTTTATTACTTATGTAGAAGACAGCCAGGGTAACAATAACGAATTCACTTTATTAAACTCAGTTGACGAGGATAACAGTGAAATCTGGATTGTACAATACAACGAACATTCCCTGAAACGGGTTCAATATGTTCACCAAATCCAGAATCTGTTCTTTGCCATTAGTGATTACGAGTTGACTTTGGCTTTGTAGGATAGCCTGGTTTAGTTGAGCTGACTACCGAATCAATTGGTTAAACCCCGAACTGATTTAAATGGTGATTAAGGTGCTTGTAAAACATATTATTCCATTCCGCTTTAGTCAGCACACCAAAAGAATGAGACGCTTTTCCATGGAAGTGACCTTCGCCTAATTGCTGCGTTTTTTCGATATAGCTGATTAAACGTGTCTTTTCAGTTTCAAACACCTTAGGGTCGGTAATCAAAAACTGTGGAGCGGTAGCGCCATTCTTGCCATAAGGTTTTTCATTAACCACCTTGTTTTTGATCAGTAACTTTAATATAAACTTCAAAAAATCATTCGGTTGTTTATGGATATCATCAAATACCAATTCATAAGTTACATTACAATGTGCAAGCATACGGGCAACATCCATTTTGCCCCATAGTGGTTGACTTTCTGGTGTTAACTTGTTGATTCTTGCAATTATTTCATCAGAAACTGATTTCGTAAAGATACTAGGTAATGCCATTTTTAAGCGCTTAATTGAGATTGGTTTGTGGTGTTTTTTCTCCTTGTCTAGGAACAATAGGATGCGATGAAGTTAGTTAAAAAAACTAAAACTACCACCGTAATCGCGGATGTGATCTCTATAGACAGTATGATAATGCACCTCTGCAGGAAACACAGCGCCAGGCTGACAAATAAATTCAATCCATACCGATGGGCCATCAATTCGCACATAATCAGCCTTATTAACTAGCATTGTACCTCCGGAATATGCGATATAAGTATCGTCAATTTCTTTGCTATAAGTATCCATTAATTTTTTAGCAGTAGCATCATCAGCAATACTGGCCCAAACCTTAATGGCTTCAATTACCTGTGCTTTTTGCCGTTTATTAAGTGTACCCACTCTTAAACCGGCTTTTGTAGAAGGGAATTTACCATCTGCGTCCGGACCAACTGAAACATCGCCAAATGTAGTGCTTAGTTTGGCATTTTGTAATTGCGCTGAACTGAGTGAGGCAAGTATACCAACTAAACTATCGTGATTGGCTTTAAGTGGGGCGTAAGTCCTCCCATTTGTGGTCCAGGTTTTTGGCTCCAGTCCAATAAAAAGGGGCGAAGCACCCATAACTTTTCCATTGTCAAAAGTTAAGTTAACTGCTAAATGATGGCCGCCGAGTTGCAATTGCCATTTACCCCTAGCACTTGGTTTGCCTAGAAAAGCAATGATATAATTTCCTGATGAGTAACCGCTACGGTTAGTGCCCAGAAAGCCGTCAGCAGCTAAAATCTGCATCGCCTGATCGTATCCTTTTGAAGGAAGTGTACCCATGGCAGCTTTAACTACTTCTTTAGCATGTTTAAGTTGTATGTCTGTTAATGAACCTAGTAAGACTCCATTTCTACACTGCAGTCCGCATGGAAGATTAGTCCATTTCACAGCATTCTCCTTAGTATAGCCAATTACAGCTGCTTTCTGCTGATCAGTATCTAATGACTCAATAAAGGTATTGGCTGTGCTGATGACGTTTTTAATTGATACCGAATGTGCTGTGATTTTACTGATCCCGGTTGCCGACCAGCTATTTTGACCAAAAACCAATATAAATAATACACAGAATAGAACAGCTTGTTTTTTCATTAGTTTTTTTATCCAAATTAATAAAAAAACTAATGAAATGCCAGGGGGAACTGAGATTGTGCTTCAGGCTTGATTTTAAGCATTCTTTCTGGAATCTCCAGCAGAAGAGCGAGCTTAGGACTGTAAGTATAGGGTTAAGCCTGCAGCCCCGATGGCAAAAGCTTTTTGGATCTGTGGTAGCCTGTCATTAACACCAATCCGATTAAAGCATATACACTGAGTACGATCAGAGATGATATATTAACCGAAACAGCTACATCTTGAGATTTCATAAATAGCGTTAAAATGGAAAGTCCAATTCCGGCACCTAAAAAGTAAGATGTTGTACCTATGCTGGACCCAAGGCCATAATGCGCTTTAGGGATTCCTTGCACAGAAAGTACTGATAGACTGGTATAGCACATTGTCATTCCGAGTCCAGTAACAAAAGTGGCTGATAAAAGCACTAAAATCAGTGAGTGATTAAACAGCACGCTGTTGGTTAAAAACACTCCGCCAATGAGCATACACAGCATCCCGGCAATACCTAATTGTGAAATGGTAAGTCTTTTAGTTAAAAATGGAATCCCAAATTTTGCAACTACAGCCGACAGTAAGCTAAAAGGAACCAGTAATAATCCGGATTTTGCAGCGCTTAAATTCATGTCTTTTTGAAGAATCAAGGAAACCATAAATAAGAAGCCGGTAAAAAATCCACCTAAAAGGATAAAGGCAAGATTGGCTGTAACTACAGCACGCGAGTTAAATATAGATAAGTTGATTAGCGGATCTGCTAAGCGGGTAAGTCTGTTGTATAGTACTTTAAGACTAATTGATAGTAAAACAACCAGAGAAATAAGTAATCCCGACTGCTTTTGGAAATCTCCGATAGTGTGTACGGCGTAACTTATCATTAGCAAAGCAGTGGCAAGTAATAAGCCCGAAATAATATCAGGTGTTCTTTTGTTCTTTTCGGGAACATCGGCTTCCAGATAGAAATAGGCTATAATTACTACAAGAAATAGTATGGGTACGTTTATAAGAAAAACCCAGTGCCATCCCCATAAAGTACTGATGATACCACCAAAAGAAAGCCCACTTCCAGAGCCTATAGCTGCAAATGAACTGAAAATTCCTATTGCTTTGCTGCGTTGTTTCTCTTCTGTAAAATTATGTATCACAATAGATAGGGAAGATGGCATAATCAATGCAGCAGCCAAACCTTGTATCGCCCTAAAAACAGCAAGCATTTCAAAAGATGAAGACAAACCCGCGCCCAGAGAGGTCAACAGAAACAATACTGAGCCAATGATGAATATCTTTTTCTTACCTAGTACATCGGATAGTTTGCCCCCAATAATAAGAAAACCTCCATAAAGCAATACGTATAGGGTTTGTAACCATTGAACCTGATCATTGCCTACTTTAAATTGAGATTGAATGGACGGTATGGTGAGGTTGATTATCGCAATATCCAGGGCCTCTACAAAAATGGCCATAGAAGCAATCATCAGGATGATATTCTTTTTTGAAAACATAAGTTAGCTCGTTGTCCTGTCAAAATTATAAATAATGAATTTCTGATGCTAACAATAAAAAATAATAAGAACAATTGTGTTGATATTTGTATTTTTATAGAACAATAGTGTTTTAATAGCTTCAAATAATGTCGAAAACAGAACAACAGAAACTACCTGAAATTAGTTTGGATGGCAAAGACCACGAGATACTGAAACTAATTGAATCCAATAGCAAACTTACGGTCAGAGAAATCGCCTCACAAATTCATTTGAGTCCCACGCCAACCCACGACAGGATAAAGCGATTAGAAAAAACTGGAGTCATTAAGCAGTATTCGGCCATTCTGGACAAGCGTTTGGTTGGCAAAAAAATGATTGTTCTGTGTATGGTTACTTTAAGAGAACACAACAAAAAAGCAGGGGCTATTTTTGTTGATGCAGTATTGGGGTTTAAAGAAGTAATTGAATGCTATAATATTTCGGGTGATTTTGATTTTATGCTCAAAATTGTAGCCGAAGATATGGAAAGCTACCACACCTTCTTTGTCGATAAACTAACAGAGGTTGAGGGGATTGGCCAAACAAAAAGTGTGTTTGTGATGGACGTAATTAAAGAAACTCATAATTTGATGTAGCTTATCCTTTATCGCTGCATCAAAAAATTACTCTACCAATTCTCTAAAGTCTTTTGACTGCTGCTTTTCAATCGTGTATTGTGATACTTTTTTAAAGAATTCCTTCGGAAGGAATGGCTTTATAATATAATCGTCGATGCCAACTACCTTAATTTGCTCCTGTATTTCGGTGGCAAGGGTAGCAGTAAGGGCAATTATTGGTTTGGTAACACCATTTAACCGCATCTTCTTAGCCGCTTCATAGCCATCAAGAATTGGCATCTGTAAATCCATCAGCACAATTACATGTTTGGAATCATCGAATTTATGAAGCGCTTCAAATCCGTTTAAAGCTACATCAATCGATGCTCCCCAGCCTTCAAGGTATCGCTGCGCTACAAGCACATTCATTGGATTGTCCTCAACCAATAGGATACATATTCCCTCAAAAGGCTTTAAGTTTTCTTTAACGGTTTCGGTGTTGTAGTTGATTTCATTTCTTTCTCCGCATTTTTCAAAGGTCTGTTCAAAAAAGAATGTGGAGCCTTTGCCTTCTATGCTTTTTAAGTACAGCGTAGAATTTTGTAATTCAAGGATTCGCTTGGATATAGATAAACCCAGTCCTGTACCTTTAGGTCCTTTGAATTCAGGAGAGCTGGCTTGTTCAAATCTCTCGAAAACAAGTCCTTGTTTTTCTTTTGATATTCCAACTCCTGTATCTTTTACCTGAATGGCAAGGGTAACGGAGGTTTTGGATTGACTCTCCACATTCATTGAAAGCTCCACAGAGCCTTTGTCAGTAAATTTAATGGCGTTATGTACCAGGTTTGTGATTACCTGCGATGTTCTGGTCGGATCACCTATTACTTTATGTTGCAATGCTTTGTCTATTGTTAAATTGAGATTTAACCCTTTTTCTTTAGCTGCCAATTCCAAACCTTTAACAACATAGCTGGCGATGGTAGCGATATCCATTTCAACGTGTTCAATCGATATTTTTCCTGCCTCAATTTTATGATAATCAAGAATGTCGTTTACAATAGCCAAAAGGTTGTTTGCCGAAAATAACAGCACATCCAGATGCTCAGTCTGATCCTCTCGCGGGTTCCCTTTCAATAGTAAATGACTCATGCCGATTACTGCATTTAGCGGCGTCCTTATCTCATGACTCATGTTACTTAGAAATTCACTTTTGGCATTAAGTCCTTCTTCTGCAATTACCTTGGCTCTTTTTAGCGCAAAAGAAACCCTGTAGGATAGCGCCAGGGATTGTAGAAAGAAGAAGGAAATGTAACAGGAGAAGGTAATCAATTGATAGGATTCAATAATTACCCAATAGTGAAGTAAACTAATAACAAATATCAAAAATAGCGCAAAAGAGCTTAGCAAAGTGTATATAGCACCCGGCCTCTGGCGTTGGTACGCTTTAATATATACATAGGGAACATATAGCAGGCAGAACAGTATTACCACTAAAAAAGGATCTACCAGTTGTGTAAAATACAGTGGAGGCAGACACAATGTAGCTAAACTGAATATTGCACTTACCTTATATATGCCGTTAACTACAAAGGGATGGATATCTTTAGGGTATAAATGTCTGGTATAAAGTGCAAATAAACCTATACCGGTAAAGAAAGTCAAATACTCTAATCGAATGGTCAGTTGCCAGTTGAGGTTTGGTATAATGGTATGCAATACATAGGTTTCAGTGCCTACTATCCGGTAGCTG